>JAABUT010001623.1_pt1 | contig 24886 bp, 20 predicted proteins | sample 5559281 | NCBI WGS metagenome assembly JAABUT01 (sample SAMN10711880, study PRJNA513359) | rock metagenome | isolation source: Antarctica rocks | place: Antarctica: Victoria Land, Ricker Hills nord | collected 2016-01-04
CAGGTGGCGTTCCTCGAGGCCCGCCATCGTGCGCACGCTCGGGTCGAGACCCGGATCCGGCACGCGAAGGACACCGGGACCGGGCGGTTCCCGTCCCGTGAGTGGGCCATCAACCAGGCCTGGCTCATCGCGACCTCGATCGCGGCCGACCTGATCGCGTGGCTGCGGCTGCTCGCCCTGCCCGCCGAGCTCAAGGCGTGCGAACCGAAAGCGCTGCGCTACCGGTTCCTGCACGTCCCGGCCCGCCTGACCCACGGCGCCCGACAACGCCGCCTCCGGTTCCCGACCACCTGGCCCTGGGCTAAGCACATCGTCGCCGCCTTCACCGCCATCCGCGGCCTCACCCCACTACGGACCTGACGAGGCGGCGCCTCACCCGTCCACCCACGAGCGAGCACCACCCGGAGACCCGCCCCGCAGCGCCACGCGGCCCCCCCGCCACGCCCCAGCTGCAAAACAGAGCACCAGCCCCGACGACCAGCCGCCACCCACCCCCGTGAATTACCGAGGTTAGCTCCATCGCTTGGTCCCTGCCGGGGTGGAGACGCGAGGTGGGTCTGACGAAATGCACCAGTTCGGGGTTGTGATACCCAACACGCTGGCGGGCTGTCATTGAGAATCCTTTCGTATGCTCGCCCTCGCGGTCGGCGCCGGCCTGCAGGTGATGGGTGCGCTGATGGACGCCGACGTGGCCGCGCTGGCCGGCCCCCGCGGCCGGCACGACCCGGACCGGACGGCGACCCATCACGGCACCGAGGCCGGCTCGGTCACCCTGGGCGGGCGCCGAGTCAGCGTGACCCGCCCGCGGGTGCGCGCCGTCGACGGTACCGGCGAGCTGGCGGTGCCGTCCTATGAGCTGTTCTCCTCCACCGAGATCCTGGGGAAGATGGCGATGGAGCGGATGCTGGCCGGGCTCTCGACCCGCCGCTACCGGGTTGGGCTCGAGCCGGTCGGCGAGCAGGTCAGCGGGTCCGCCAGCTCGACCAGCAAGTCGGCGGTCTCCCGCAAGTTCGTGGCGATGACCGAGCATGCGCTGGGCGACCTGCTCGCGGCGGACCTGTCCACCCTGGACCTGGTCGCGTTCATGGTCGACGGGGTTGCACTTCGCCGAGTCGTGCTGCGTGGTCGCGCTCGGGATCGACCTCGCCGGGATCAAGCACCCGCTGGCGCTGGTCGAGGGCTCGACCGAGAACGCCACGCTGGTCACCGAGCTGATCGTCGGGTTGCGCGAGCGGGGCCTGGACGTCACCCGGCCGGTCCTGGCGGTGCTGGACGGGTCCAAGGCGCTGCGCCGGGCGGTCCTGGACGTGTTCGATCACCCGGTGCTGGCTCGCTGTCAGCTGCACAAGATCCGCAACGTCAAAGACCATCTGCCGCAACGGATGCGCGCCAGTGTGGAGCGGCGGATGCGCGACGCCTACCACGCCCGCTCGGCGTTGGAGGCCGAGGCGCTGCTGAGCGTGCTGGCCCGCGAGCTGGACAAGACCCACCCCTCCGCGGCGGCCAGCCTGCGCGAAGGGATGGCCGAGACCCTGACCGTGCTGCGCCTGGACGTGCCACCGTCTCTGGCTCGTACCCTTCGCAGCACCAACGCGATCGAGTCGATGATCGGGATCTGTCGTGAGCACGCCAAGAACGTCAAACGCTGGCGCGACGGGCAGATGGCGCTGCGTTGGTGCGCGGCCGGGATGATCGAGGCCAGCAGACAGTTCCGCCGCGTCAACGGCCACGCACACCTGATATGGAGTGACGTCCTGTCAAGAGGGCAGGGTGAGGCGCCGACCGGATGATGATCTGGTCGGCGCCTCTGTGCTTGCCTCCAGGGCTGTGCTGGCGTGCGTGTCGCGCTAGCACATCTTCAGCCGTTGCTGGATACTCGGCCCGCTGCTGGATCGCACCTTCAGTCGTCATCGCGGTCTCCTCCTTGTCATTGCGCTTCACAGATTGAGAAAAACGTGGAACCCGAGTCGGCTCCTGAGACCGGGTCCTGTAGCCCGCCGCCGGGCCGCGTCTCGAGCGCTCGACGAGCGCGGGTCAGTTCAGGACGGGCTGTGCGCGCCGGTCATCAGCCCGGCCAGGTCCTCCGGCGCGAGGAACGACGGGGGCGGCGGCGGGCCCCAGCTGTACAGGCCTTTGGCGCCTTCCCACACGCCTGGGGTCCAGAGCTGGTCTTCCACGATGCAGTCGATGTCGCTGTAGTACTCGGAGAAGTTGCCGGCCGGGTCCTTGAGGTACCAGAAGAAGTTCGACCCCACGTAGTGCCGGCCGAGCCCCCAGACGTGCCGGTCGGGGTCCTTCTCGAGCATCGCGGTGGCGCCACGGCCGACGTCGTCGACGTCGTCGACCTGCCAGGAGGTGTGGTGCAGGTAGCTGACCGGGGCCTGCTGGACCAGGACGTTGTGGTGGTCGGTCGAGCAGCGCATGAACGAGGCCAGGAACGGCACCTGGTCGCTGACCTTGAACCCCAGGCCCTCGGTGAAGAACGTGGTGCTGGCCTCCTGGTCGGTGGAGCCGACCACCACGTGCCCGAGCTTGCGGGGGTGCACCCGGGCCTCGCGGCCGATGCCGTCGGCCCGCTGATGGATGCGGTCGGTGCGCCCGGGCCCGTTGGTCGCCGGCCACGGCACGCTGTCCTGCTCCACGCGCGGAGCGATCTCGACCACGACGCGGACCTCGCTGCCGGGGTCCGTTGCCCGGACGCTGTCGCCCTCGCGCTCGACGGTGAGCTCGAGCCGGTTCAGGGCGACCGCGATGCTGTCGAGGTCGTCGGGGTCGTCCGCGCCGACCCCGAGCTGGATGAGCCGGCGCCGGGGACTGTGCACGATCTGCAGCTGCTCCCCGCCGTCGGTGGTGGAGAATCGGTACTCATCCGCGTGGACCAGCTGCTTGCCGGCGTAGGCCGAGGAAGCCTCGTCCTTGGCGGGCAGCAGACCGAAGTCGGTGTAGTACTCGGCGGTCTCTCGGACGTTGGGCACGCCGAGCGTGATCGAGGTCAGTCGGTGCAGCGCCATGGGCGTACTCCTTGGATCAGAGGTGTGTGCGGACGTCGGGTCAGACCTAGGCGGGCAGGCCGGTGCAGGCTGCCGACGCCGGCCGGGGTACAGATGAAGATCACGTCCCTCCTCGAAGCCGGCGACGGGACAGGGGGAGCTGCATCAGGTCGGTGCCGACGACGAGACGCCCGGAGAACCCTCTGGCGGCCTTGCGCCACCGGCTCGGTGGGTTGTCCCCCGGCACGAGGTGGTTGAGTACGAGCGTGTCGACACCCGCCTGCTCGGCCACCTTCCCGACGTCCTCGATTGTGGTATGGGACCCCAGCAGGTGGAGATAGAGACCCTGCTGAGCGGGCGTTCGCGGTTCCGGGAACAGGCTCGCGACCCAGGCCGCGTCGATCACCTCGTGCACCAGGGTGTCCGCACCACGCGCCAGGCGAACGACATTGCGACACGGTGCCGTGTCTCCTGAGAACACGACCGAGCCGCTGTCTGTGTCGAACCGGAAGGCGAACGACGGGAAGACCGGGCGGTGCAGGTTCAAGATGGCGGTGACCCGTACGCACTCGTCCTCATAGACGGGGACGGGGTCCATGTCCGGCGACGGGTCAGCGTTGGGATCCAGGTGGAGCGCGGCCGGCACGACGATGTCATGCACGTCGAAGAGGTCCCGCGGGTCACCTCGCCGCTCGTCCCGTATCCGCGTGTTGATGTCCTGTGCGAAGGCCGCGATCAGCGAGGCGGTCATGTCGACGGTGCCGGGTGTCGGTCGGTCTGGGTTGATGATCGGCAGCGGCGCCGTCGGTGGTGGTCCGAACACCTCCGGCAGTACGCCTCGGTCGCCTGGCCCGTAGACCTGGAGCTTGCGGTCGCGCAGGGCCAGACCGTTCGTGTAGCCGAAGAGCAACATGTTGTTGTAGTCGATTGTGTGATCAGTGTGCAGGTGGGTGAGGAAGATCGCCTCGAGTCCCAGCGCCATCTTGGGGTACTCCGGGCCGAGGCCGGCCGCCCGGTACTGGCTGCCCACTCCTTCCCCGCAGTCAACCAGGTAGCGCCGATCACCCACGACGACGGCTGACGACGTTCCCTTGCGCGCATGCCACCAGACCGGACCGCCACCGGTCCCAAGAAGGACGACGCGATCACCCCTGATCGGCTTGTTGTCTGTCCCGTCGGCGTGTGCGGGTCGTGCTCCCGCCATGCCTGCGGTGCCGACTGCAGCGATCGTTCCCGCGGCAGCGAGGAAGTTACGGCGCGACAGCGCCTGGGCCTTTCCGATGACGTCACACATGACTGCTCCTTCTACTCGGTAGGGCTGTGTGGATTTTGGTGAGGCGGGGCCGACTCAGGGGCCGGTGAGGTCGAGCTGACGTTCGAGCTCCGACAGTGCCGGCACCAGCTCAGTGACATCGACGGCGGCGTACACGTAGAAGTCGGGTCGAACGACCACAGTGTTGACGCCGAGTTGTTCAAACCACGTCGCATAGTGACCGTCCAGGTCGATCACGTCGACGTCGTCCCGGTCCTCGTTTCCGACGCGGAGCACCCGCAGGTCCAGTGCGGTCGTCAGCTCGAGGATGGCTGGCGGGAAGTCGGGGAGTTGATCTGCGGTCGTCAGGACCAACCACCCGCGGCCGACAAGATCGTCGAAGAGTCCTGTGTCTCCGCCGCAGGTCACCTGGGCCTGGATCGAGAGCAGGCCGGCGGCCGGATTGTTCTTCAGGATCACGCCGGGCCCCAGCCGGGGCGGCGGGGGCGCGGTCGCGGTGGGATCGGCAGCAGCCGCTTTCAATTGCTCGTCGCGAGCGGCTGCCTCGTCGGGGTCGGTGACGCAGATGAGGCGGCCGAGTTCCACGGAGTGGTTGATGAGGTGTTGTACGTGCGGGAGGCGCTCGGACCCGTAGGTGCTGAGCAGGGTCTCGTCGGCGACGCCGTTCAGAACGAGGTCCAACTTCCAGGCAAGCGTGTGGGCATCGCGTAGTCCGGAACACATGCCCTGGCCCAGGAAGGGCGGCATGAGGTGGGCGGAGTCTCCTGCGAGCAGGACGCGGTCGCTTCTCCATTCGGGCGCCCACTTGGCCTGGAACGTGTACACGGTGTGCCGTTCCAGGATCGAGTTGTCCGGGCTGAGCCCCCACGGCTGGAGCAGCCGCCACGCGGTCTGCGTGCTGTTGAGTGCGCGCATGTCCTCACCTGGTAGAGCCATGAACTCCCAGCGGCGCCGGCCGGGACCAGCTGGCACGAGAGTGGTCGGCCGACGCGGGTCACAGGACTGCCACGCGGTGGAGTCGTAGGTCACGGTCTCGTCTGGGATCATGTCGAGGATGAGCCAGTCGTAGTAGAAGCCCAGGTCGACCTGCTCGAGCCCCGCGAGTTGACGGATCGTGCTGTTCGCGCCGTCGCAACCGACGAGATAGCGGGCCGTGATGGTGACCTGATCGTGTCTGGGTGCAGCCTCGGTCTTGTCGATCTGCTGCGCGGTCAGCGTGACACCGGACGAGTCCTGGTCGAGGTGGGTGGCGGTGTGATTGGTGAAGATGCAGACGTTCGCATGGGAGCGGGCTCGCGCGTCCAGGTCACGCTCGAGTTCTTGCTGTGTGAAGAAGTTGGCTGTGTTCCACCAGGACGGCCCCCGGCCGCTCCAGTCCAGGCGGGTGAGCACCTCTCCCTGCGCGTTGCGCAGGTGGTACCAGTCGTCGTAGGGCTCGATGTACGGGCTCGTATCGGGTCGGATGCCGAGGGACTGGAGGATGCGGGCGATCTCGTGGTCGAAGTGGGCTACTCGTGGCAGCGCGTAGACGGACGCATGCCGTTCGACGACGGCCACGCGGTAGCCGCGGTCACCGAGTAGATTAGCGAGCAGCTGCCCGACCGGGCCGTATCCCACGATGGCGACGTCGTACTGCCCAGGTTGCTCTCGTGACGGGCGCCCGTTGCTCGGGCGGGCCACCCGGTCGGCGCCGGGTCTGGTTGTGATCGGGTTGGGCTCCACCCGCTCTGCTTCCCGGTCCGGGCGGGGGTTCACTGCAGGCCCGCGTTGGGTGCCTGCAGCTGCTTGCCTGGGGGGAACACCTGAACGGGCACTCCGCTTTTGAACTGCATGATGAATTGCGGCATGGGCCAGACGTGCTTGTCGTCGAATTTGACGTTGCCCACCGCGGTGTCGAACGTGCTTGCGCCCAGGGCTGTGTTGACTGCCTTGGCATCGGTCGAGCCCGCAGCAGTCAGCGCTCTCATCAGGACCTGCCCGGCGGCGTAGGCGTTCACGGCCAGGTGTGAGTCCGGTTCGGGGAGCTTCTTGCCCAGGGTGTCAAGCAGGTGCTGCGTTCCGGGCAGATCCTCCGCGACGGACCACAGGCCCGTTCCGAGCGTGTCCTCCGCCAGCGGCCCGAGCGCCTTTGGCCAGGCGCTGCTGGAGGAGGCTTTGGTCACGAACGCCACCGGCGGCTTGAAGTTCAACGATTTCATCTGCTTCCACAAGGCGATGCCGTCCGGTGGGATCATCTGACCGATCACGATCTGGGCGCCCTTGGTGCGGGCGTCGGAGATGAAGCTGGAGAAGTCGCTGGTGCCGACCGGGAAGGAGTAGTCCCCGACGACCTGCAGTCCACCGGTGGCGGCGGCCTGCTTGAACAGTTCCCGCTCCACGGTGCCGTCCGGTTCGGTGTCGGTGAACAGGGCGACCTTCTTGTTCGTGGCCGGCAGAGACACCGCCTTGATGGTCTGCTCGGCGGCCTGTGTCTCGTCGAAGAAGAAGTTCCAGGCGTACGTCCACCCGGTCGGGTTGGCCTGCACGAAGGCCTGGATGGGTGTGGCGGTGAGGACCATCGGGGTGCGGCCCTGCTCGGCGGCCAGTGCCTCTGGCACGTTGATCGGCGGTGTCGCGGCACCGAGCAGTGCGCTGGCCTTGTCCTTGAGAATGAGTTCTCGGATCTGCTGGCTGGCGAGGTTGGGGTCGCTCTTGTTGTCCAGCGTCTTGAGGGTGATCTTGTGCTTCTTGTCGCCGATGGCGACACCGCCGGCAGCGTTGACATCGGCAACCAGCTGCTCGTAGCCGGGTAGCTGCACAGTGCCGATCGACCCCAGAGGTCCGGTGAGCGACAGCGAGGTCCCCACGACGATCGGGCCGTTGCTGCCGCCGGACGCTCCGGAGCCGTTGGACCCAGTGCCGCAGGCAGCCAGCGCCAACAAAGTGAGCGCGGACGCTGCGAGCGCGGGTGTTGGGGTTCTCATGATGGTCCTATCTCGGGGATAAGTGGGAGTCACAGCAGGTCATCGGTACGGATCGGCAGCTTGCGGTGCCGTCGGCCGGTCGCGTGGAAGACGGCGTTGCCGATGGCAGCTGCCAGTCCGACCATGCCGACCTCGCCCAGGCTCTTGATTCCGCTGGGCGACAGCGCGAGGTCCGGGACGCCGATGAAGCTCAATTCGATGCTCGGGAGGTCCGCGTTGACAGGCACCGAGTAGGCGGCGAGGTCGTCGTTGAGGAAACCGCCGAAGCGCGGGTCGACCTCGCAAATCTCCTGCAGCGCCGCGCCCAGGCCCCAGACGACCGCACCCCGCACCTGGCTGGCGGCGGTGACCGGGCTCGCGACACGGCCGCAGTCGAGAACGCTGACGGTGCGGACGACCCGCAGCTGACGGGTGAGCGGGGTGAGGTGAACCTCGACGAAGTGCGCCACGTAGCTGTAGGAGGTGAACTCCGGGTACACCGGTCCCTGCTTGGTGAGGCCGCCCTGGTACAGCCTGGTGATTGCCTCAGCTGGTTGTCCCGGCCCGCGGGTCTCTGCCCGCACGTGCACCGCGGTGCTGCTGGAGGCCGCCACCCGCTGGCCGAGGTCGCCTACTGGGCCCGCGGGTGGGAGGTGCAGGCGAACACGGAGCGCGGCAAGGGCCTCGTGGACGCCTCGCAGGACGCTCACCGTTCCCCAGGAACCCGCGGTGATGTGCTGCGGCGCCCCCCGGGTGTCGCCGATGTCGAGCACGACACATTCGAGGGGTATCCCCAGGTCGTTGACGACCGCTTCGGTGATGACGGTGCGGATGCCCTGGCCCATCTCGTGTGCGCCCGTGGACACGGTGAGGCGACCGTCGGGTCCGGCGCGCAGGTGGGTCACCGCCGCGACGGTGGGGGATCCGTAGGCGCCGGCTGCCATCCCCCAGCCGATGTGGGTGCCGTCCGACGCGCGCATCGCGCCGGGCTCCGGAGAGCGCTTGTTCCAGTCGAACATCTGGCTGCCGCGGGTCAGGCACTCACTCAGGTGACGGGATGAGAACGGACGCCCGGTCACCGGGTCGGTGGCGGTGTCGTTCATGAGGCGGAGCTGGACCGGGTCGAGTCCGCAGGCGTACGCCAGCTCGTCCACGGCGGTCTCCAGAGCGAACGACGCCGGGTGTTCCCAGGGCGCGCGCATGAAACCGGGCGTGTGGACGTCGGTCCGGACCAGGCGCTCGTGCCCCCGGAAGTTCTCGATCCCGTACATGCGGGAGCTGTAGGAGACGTAGTCCGCCGGATAGTTGTCGGCCCGGGACGTCTGCTGATCGACGTCGTGCGTCGCGGCGACGATCCGCCCCGCGCGAGTCGCGCCGAGGCGGATGCGGTGGTGCGACTCGGGGCGGGCGGACGTGGCGAGAAACATCTGGCTGCGCGTCAGGATGAGCTTGACCGGCCGGCCCAGGCGGCGAGAGGCGACAGCGGCCCAGGCCGTGTGCGCTCCGAGCGCGATCTTGTTGCCGAACCCGCCGCCGAGAAAGGGGGACCGGATGTCGATCGTGTCGGGGTCGATGCCCAGCTGCTGGGCGAGCCCGTGGCGAAGGGCGCTGGCGTTCTGCGTGCCCTCGTGCACCACGAGCCGATCAGCCGTCCAGTCGACGACGCAGCCGATGGGCTCCATCGGCGCGGGCGACTGCGGGGGCAGGATGTAATCGGCGGCGACGAGGACGTCAGCGTCCGCGAGGGCGCGCTGCGCGTCGCCGATGTCGACCCCGTCGCCCATGCCCGGCGGCAGGACGTCCGCCTGGTCGACGGTCTCCGCACCCTCGTCGCCGAGCCGCAGGGCAGCCGGCTCGGACTCGTACCGGGCTGCGACCAGCCGCGCGCCCTCCACGGTCTCGTGGAGCGTCTGGCCCACCACGACGGCGATGGGCTGTCCCCGATAGGAGATGCGGTCATCCGACAGCGGCTGGACACTGGTCATGCCGAACCGGCCCGCCATCAGATAGCCGGCGGACTGCACCTCGTCTGCTTCGAGACGGCTCAGTACCATCAGCACGCCGGGCTGCGCCTCGGCGGCGCTGGTGTCGACGGCGATGACCCGGCCTCGCGGGATACTGGCGCAGGTAAGCACCGCGTACAGCAGGCCGTCCGGAACACGATCAGCGGCGTATTTGACGCTGCCGGTGACCTTGGCACGAGCGTCGACCCGCGCGAGGGGCGCCGGCGTCATGACCTCGCCCTACCCGCAGCGACCAGGACGGCCTCGGCGACGGTCCGCGCTGCCAGGTCGAGCCGGAACGCGTTGTCCCTGCCCGGAACGGCGGCTGCAAGGGCGACCGCCCCAGCGGCGCGTCCGTCGCCGGCGTGCGCCATGGACCCCAGCAGGGCCTGCTCCGCCTCGGGTGATCGCCAGGGACGGGTGGCGACGCCGCCCAGTGCCACCCGGGCGTCGGTGACCTTCCCGTTCTCGTCGAGGGTCAAGGCTACCGCAGCGGACGCGAGCGCGAAGGCGTACGACTGCCGGTCCCGGGCCTTGAGGTAGGCCGAGCCGCGACCCGCCCTGCTTACGGGCACCCGCACCCGCAGGATCAACTCATCGCGAGCGAGCGTCGTCTCCACATGTGGCCGGTCGGTGGGCTCGCGGTGCAGCTCGGCGACCGGCAGGGTGCGCTGTCCATCGGGACCTAGCACATCGAGGACGGCGTCAAAGGCGACCAGGGCCACGGCCCAGTCACCCGGGTACGTCGCGGTGCAGTGCACGCTTGTCCCGAGCAGGGCCTGCGTCCTGTCCGAGCCACCGATCGCTGCGCAGCCGCTGCCGGGGTCACGCTTGTTGCAGGGGTAGGCGGGCCCGCCGCGGAAGTAGGGGCACCTCGTGCGCTGCATGAGGTTGCCCCCGATCGTGGCCATGGTCCGTAGCTGCTGGGACGATGCCTTCGTCAGGGACTCGGCCAGCGCCGGGTAGGCGGACAGCAGGACGGAGTCCTCGGCGACGTCGCACATGCGTGCGCCTGCGCCGAAGATGAGTTCATGCCCTCCGGTCGTGTCGACGGCGTCGAAGCCAGGGATGCGCGTGACGTCGACGACAGCGTCCGGGGTCTCTGCACCCAGTTTCATCAGGTCGTAGAGGTTGGTGCCGCCGGCCAGGAACTTTGCGCTGGCGCCCTGGGCGGCCAGTAGTCGGACAGCTGTTGGCGCGTCGTCCGCGACCGTGTAGGAGAAGGACTGCACGTCAGGCCTCCGCACCGGTTCGGCCGGAAGCCACCTGGTGCACGGCGGCCACGATCCCGGCGTACGCACCGCAGCGGCAGAGGTTGCCGCTCATGTACTCCCTGACGTCGTCTTCCGTGCGGGCGTGGCCCTCCTGGATGCAGGCGATACCGGACATGATCTGGCCGGGGGTGCAGAAGCCGCACTGCAGGGCGTCGTTCTCGATGAAGGCCTGCTGGAGCGGGTGCAGCGTCCCGCCCTCGCCGACGCCCTCGATGGTGCGCACGTCGGCCATGTTGGCCTGGCGTGTCATCGTGAGGCAGGCCAGGACACGGCGTCCGTTCAGGTGAACCGTGCATGTGCCGCACTGACCGAGGTCGCACCCCTTCTTGGTTCCGGTCAGGGCAAGCCGTTCGCGCAGGAAATCCAGCAGGGACTCGCGGTTGTCGACCGGCAACGTGACTGTCTCGCCGTTGACGGTCAGGTGGACCTGACCGTGCTCGGCGGAGCCCGCCGGCTGGCTGGCCGGCGATGCCTTCTGTTCAGCCGGTGCCTGGATTGCTGGCGGCGGATGTGGCAAGGACGGGCTCATGCGGTGCTCCGTTCTGCGCGATCCTGGCGACCGGCTTCGGCGGTATTTGTGAGTGCGTTCGCGGCAGCGGGCGGTCGGCCGGCACCGGCACCGGCACCGAGCAGGGTGCGTGCGTTGCCGGACATGAGGGCGTCGCGGGCCCGGTCGTCCAGTGCTGTGGTCTCGTCGAGCAGCGCGGCGAGGCGGACGACCGCGACGGGCGGGGTGAAGGGGAAGTCGCTGCCGTAGAGCAGATGGCTGGTGTCCGTGATCTGCAGCAGGGCTGTCAGCAGGTGCGGCACCGGCGCCCCCGCCACGTCGTAGTACATCTTGCGCAGCGCGTCGACCACCTTCGGCGGCTGCTGGGCCGGCCGTCCGATGATGGGCGCGAGGAGTTCGACGCGGTTCGCGAGGACGGGCAGCGCCGCACCTGCGTGCGGCACCACGACCCGGACGTCCGTGAGCTGGTCGAACCTGCCCGACAGGATGAGGTCGACGACCGAACGTGTGGTGTCGAACATGAACTCCAGCAGAGGCGCCGGGTAACCGAGGGGGCCGGACGGCCGGCACGGGGAGGTCGGGTGCAGGAAGACGACCGCTGACCGCCGGTTCAGCTCCTCGAACAAGGGGTCCAGCCGGGGGTCCCCCAGGTAGGCCCCACGATGGTTGGACAGCAGGACGACGCCGTCCGCGTCTAGCTCGTCGAGCGCCCGCACGGCCTCCGCGACCGAGCTCTCGATCTCCGGCAGGGGCAGGCACCCGAAGTAGCCGATCCGGCCGCTGTGTCGGGTCTTGAGCCGGCTCGCCTCCTCGTTGCAGCGACGGGACAGTGCGATCGCGGCGCTCGGATCCCCCAGGTGGACCCCGGGGGAGGAGATCGACAGGACCGCTGTCTCGATGTCGAGCTGGTCCATGAGGCGCAGGGCGGCGTCCTCGGACCACTCGGGGATCGCCGGTATGCCGTCGGGCCGACCTTGGCCGGCGCTGATCAGCGCCTCCCGGTAGAACTCCGGAACGAAGTGCGCGTGTACGTCCACCCGGGCCACCGAGTCACCCCCGACCTGGCGGCACGTCGCCGGCCTGGGGCGGTTCAGGCAGCGCCGCTGTCCCGGACGCGGGCGGCGCACCGGGCGCAGGCGGCCGGGCGGCTCTGCGCAGCAGCGAGCAGGCCAGTGGCCACAGCCCCTGCGGGGCCAGCCGCACGACCGCGATGAGCAGCACGCCTTCGATGACCAGCCCCGCGGTGTGGTAGCCCGCGAGCTGATTGGTCACCCCGTAGTAGATGATGACTGCGCCAACGACGGGCCCGAGGACGGTCGCGATGCCGCCGACGACGGTCATGAGAAGCGCGTTCAGCGTCCAGCTGATGCTGAACGCGCCGCCCGGTTCGAAGGAGGCCTGCTGCAGCGCGACGAGCGCGCCGACCACCCCGGACAGGGCGCTGCTCAGCACCAGTGCCGCCGCCTTGTGCCCGAAGGACGACACCCCGAGGCCGATCGCGGCGGGCTCGTTGTCACGCACCGCCATGAGCCGAAGGCCGAAGGGGGACCTCTGGACGACGAGGGCGGCGAGCACGGCGAGTGCAGCCACGACGATCGCCAGGACGAGCAGGACCTCGGGGGTCGGGGTGGCGGCGATCGGCAGGTTCAAGCCGGTGGAGCCGCCGGCGAACGACCAGTTGAGTACGGCGGCTTGCAGGGCCAGGGCAGCGGCGAGGCTGCCGATGGCGAAGTAGTCGCCGCGCAGCCGCAGCAGCGGGAACGCCAGGACGCCGGCGAGCGCGGCGGCGACCGCGGCGCTGGCGATGACGGTGATGAGGTAACCCACGCCGGTGTGCAGCAGCAGCAGGCCGCTGACGTAGGCGCCAGTCCCGACGAAGCCGTTGATCCCGAGCGAGACCTGGCCGCCGAAGCCGGCCAGGATGTTCCAGGACTGGGCGATGGCGACGTACAGCAGCAGGCTGGTCAGGATGTCCCGCTGGAACGGGTCGATCCCGCCGGCGACCGCGAGGACGAGCGCGGTGACCACGGTGAGCAGGGCGGCGGCGTAGCGGAAGGGCAGTACCCCTGGGCTGCGCAGGCGGGTTCGCCAGGGGGCCGAGCGCGCCACTGTGCCGCCGGCGGTCTCGGCCCGGCCCTCGGGGGGCAGCACCGTCGAGCCTCTCATGCGAGCTTCCTGGTGAACAGGCCCTGGGGACGCGCCACGAGGATGACCAGGAGCAGCAGGTAGATCGTCAGGGTGCGGTAGCCGCCGCCGAGGTAGGCGCTGCCGGCGGTCTGCGCCACGCCGATGACGAGCGCGCCCACGAAGGTGCCGGCGACGTTGCCGACGCCGCCGAGCACGACGACGGCGAAGCCGATCAGCAGGTACTCCGCGCCGCTGGTCGGGCTGATGCTGAAGGTCACGGCGACCAGGACCCCGCCGATGGCGGAGATGGCGGTGGCGACGGCGAAGGTGACGGCGTACACGTTGCGGACGTTGATGCCCATGAGCTCGGCGGTTGCCGGGTCGGCGGCGGCGGCGCGGACGGTCGCGCCGGCGCGGGTGCGGGTCATCACCAGGTGCACGGCCGCGCAGACGACGGCGGCGATGACGAAGCCGACCGCGTAGGCGGTGCGCACCTGGACGCCGCCGATCTGGAACCCGTCGGTTGCCAGCGAGCTGCTGACCGACCGGGGGTCGGAGCTGAAGCCCTTGATGAACACCGCCTGAGCGAGCAGCCCGAGGCCGAACGTCGCGACCAGGGGCCCGTTCGTCCCCCGTACCAGCAGCGAGTTCAGCAGGGCGCGTTGCACCGCGTAGGCGATCAGTGCCACCACGATGATGACGATGGGCAGGCTGACCAGGGGGTTGAGCCCGGCATGGTCGGCCAGCGCAACGGCGAGGTATCCGCCGCCGATGACCAGCTCGCCGTGCGCGAGGTTGACCATCTTCAGCACCCCGAACACCAGGCTCAGGCCGAGCGCGATCAGGGCGTAGAAGCCGCCCAGCAGCAGTCCGCTCACCAAGTCGGACAGGGTCATGACGCGTCTCCTCGGGGTCTCACGGCGCGCTACCGCAGCCCGGCCGCGGGCGCCTGGAGCTGGTTGCCGGCGTCCGGGACCATCTGGACGGTCTTGCCGCTCTGCCACTGGGAGATGAACTGCGGCATCGGCCAGATGTGCTTGTCGTCGAACTTGATCTTGCCGACGGCGGTGTCGAAGGTGGTGGCGGCCAGGGCTGCGTTGACCTTGTCCGGGTCGGTTGACCCGGCGGTGGTGAGGGCGTTCATGAGGACCTGGCCGGCGGCGTAGGCGTTGACGGCGAGTCCGGAGTCGGGCTCGGGGAGCTTGGTACCGATGGTGGCGAGCAGGTGCTCGGTGCCGGGCAGGTTGGCCTTGGAGGACCAGAACGACTGCTGCAGCGTTCCCTCCGCGACCGGTCCGAGCGCCTTGGTCCAGGCGGTGGTCGAAGCTGCCTTCGCGATGAACGCCACCGGCGGGGTGAAGCCCAGGGACTTGATCTGCTTCCACAGCGCGATGCCGTCCGGTGGGGTCATCTGGCCGATCACGACCTCGGCGCCCTTGCTGCGGGCATCGGAGATGAAGCTGGAGAAGTCGCTGGTGCCGACCGGGAACGAGTAGTCCCCGACGACCTGGAAGCCGCCGTCGGTGGCCGCCTGCTTGAACAGGCCCCGTTCGACGGTGCCGTCGGGTTCGGTGTCGGTGAACAGCGCGATCTTCTTGTTCGTGGGGGTCAGTCCCACAGCCCTGATGGCCTGCTGCGCGAACTGGGTCTCGTCGAAGAAGAAGTTCCACGCGTACGTCCAGCCAGCCTTGTTGCTCTGCTGGAACGCGTGCACGGGGGTGGCGGTCAGCACGATGGGCGTGCGCGCCCCCTCGGCAGCCAGTGCCTCCGGCACGTTGATCGGCGGTGTGGCGGCGCCCAGCAGGGCGCTGGCCTTGCTCTTCAGGACGAGCTCGCGTAGCTGCTGGCTGGCCAGGTTGGGGTCGCTCTTGTTGTCGAGCACGGTGAGGGTGACCTTGCGCTTGGTCCCGCCGACGTCCACCCCTCCGGCGGCGTTCACGTCGGCGACGAGCTGCTCGTAGCCGGGCTTCTGGACGTTGCCGAGTGAGCCCAGTGGCCCGGTCAGCGACAGCGAGGTGCCGATCACGATCGGGTCGCTGGAGCTGCCGGACCCGCTCGAGCCCGAGCCGCACGCGGCGAGGGTCAGCGTGCCGAGGGCGAGGGCCGCGGCGATCGTGGGCGTGGTCTTCATGGGGACCCCTTCTCAGGAGTGCATGGCCTCTGGCGTTCGTGGGGCACCGCGGCTGGGGCTCGTCGGCTGGCTGGCGTGGTCTTCATGGGGATCCCTTCTCAGGAGTGCATGGCCTCTGGCGTTCGTGGGGCACCGCGGCTGGGGCTCGTCGGCTGGCTGGTGTGGTCGCTCAGGTGGGTAGTGCGGCGGAGGAGGCGAGGCCGAAGTAGGCCTCGCGCAGGGTCTGCTGGTCGGTGAGAGCGCCCGGGTCGCCGTGGTAGGAGACCCGGCCGCGCTCCAGCACGTAGGCGCGGTCGGCCAGGGCCGCGCTGCGGTGCACGCTCTGCTCGATCAGCAGGATCGCCACGCCCGCGGCGTTGACCGCGCGCAGCGCGTCGTAGAGCACGTCGATCGCGACCGGTGCCAGCCCGAGGCTGATCTCGTCGCAGATCAGCAGCCGGGGGCGTGACATGAGCGCGCGACCGATCGCGAGCATCTGCTGCTGACCGCCGGAGAACGTGCCCGCCTGCTGGCCGGCGCGTTCAGCGAGGACCGGGAAGATCGCGTGGATCGCCTCTAGCCGCTCGTTCACCTCGCGCTTGTCCAGGCGCAGCGGTGCAGAGAGCGTCAGGTTCTCACGCACCGTCAGCTCAGCGAAGACCTTGCGGCCCTCGGGGCAGTGCGCGATGCCGGTGCGCGCGCGGTCGTGGGCGGGGCGGGCGGTGACGTCCTGGCCATCCAGGCGGACGGTCCCTGCCGACGGGGTGATCAGCCCGCTGGCGACGGCGGCGAGGGTGGACTTGCCGGCGCCGTTGGCCCCCAGGACCGCCACCACCTCGCCCTGGCCCACCTCGAGCGTGACGTCTCGTACGGCGATGAGGTCGCCGTAGCCGGCCACGATCCCGGCGAGCTCCAGGGCCGGAGCGGCTGTCGCGGGCGCCGGGCGGGCCAGTCGCGCGGTCAGGCCGGGGTCGCCGGCCGGGCCTGCGTCGCCCGTCGTGATCGTGGTGGCGGTCCGCGCGGTGGGTGAGGACGTGGGCCGACCCGATCCGAGGTAGACCTCCTGCACCTTGGGGTTCGCCTCGATCTGCGCGGGCGTTCCCTCCGCGATGACGCAGCCCCACTCGAGCACCACGACGCGGCTGACGACGCTGCGCACGACACCCTCGACGTGCTCCACGAGCACGACGCTGAGCCCGTCGCCGTGCAGGCCCTGCACGAGCTCGATGACCTGGTCGAGCTCGGCGCCGACCAGACCGGCGGCGACCTCGTCGAGCAGCAGCACGGCCGGGTCACTGGCCACGGCCCTGGCGAGCTCGAGGCGCTTGCGGTCCAGCAGCGGAAGGGTCGCCGCGGGCCGATCCGCCTTGCCGGTCAGCTGGCAGCGGCTCAGGACGGCGTCGATGTGGTCGGACTGGTGGCGCTTGGGCCGCCAGGAGTGCCGCGCCCCCGCAGCGACGACCAGGTTCTGGCGCACCGTCAAGGTGGGGAACGGCCGGGGGATCTGATGGGCCAGGGCGATGCCGCGGCGCGGAACGTGGTGGGCGGCCAGGGCGTCCACGCGGGCGCCGCCTAGGTGCACGGTTCCCTCGTCGGGCCGGTAGACCCCCGCGAGCATCTTCAGCAGCGAGCTCTTGCCGGCGCCGTTCGGGCCGATCACACCGACGGCCTCACCCGGCTGCACGGACAGGGACACCCCCGAGACCGCGGTGACCCCACCGAACTGCTTCGTCAGCTGCCGGGCTTCCAGCGCCTGCCCCTGCGACCTCGGTGTTTCATCGGCGACGTGCACACCTGGGGAGCTCATGAGGGCTGCCGCGCCGTCGGTGCTTCAAGGGGCGTCAGCCGGGCGTGCAGCTCGGACAGCGTCTGCTCGAGCTCGTCGCGATCGCAGGCACCGTAGACGTAGAAGTCCGGCCGGATGATGACGACGTGCTTGTCAAGAGCCTTGAGCCAGTCCGCGTATGCGCCCCGGACGTCGTCGAAGTCCTCGGACGCACCGAAGGTGAGGACGCGAATGCTGCTGTCCTCGAGCCACCGGGTGGTTGTCTCCGACAGGGCCTGCCTGATCTGCGGGTCGTCGGTCAGGACGAACCACCCCGAGCCGAACTGGTCGTCGAAGAGCACCGCGTTGCCATTGCCGGTGCGCGTCATGCTCTGGATGGCCAGGTGGCCGGCTGCCGGATCGAGGGGTCGCAGCAGGCCTGGTCCCAGGGTGGCAGGAGGTGGTGGCGGCGGCGCGAGCGACGGGTCCTCGATCGCGGCCTTCATGGCTGCGTCGCGGGCGGCTGCCTGCTCCCAGTCCGTCACGCAGATGGTGCGCCCGATCTCCACCGACGTCTCGACCCACCGCCTGACGTGCTGGATGCGCTCTGGCCCGTAGGTGTCCAGCAGGCTGTCGGGGAGTCGGCCGCTCAGGATCCCGTCGAGCTTCCACGCCAGGTTCATGGCGTCCCGTAGTCCAGAGCACATGCCTTGGCCTGCGAAGGGCGGCATGAGGTGTGCTGCGTCCCCGGCGATGAGCACGCGGCCGTTGCGCCAGGCTCGGGCCCACTTGGCCTGGAAGGTATAGACCGTATGGCGTTCGAGAACGGCGTTCTGTGGGTTCAAGTTCCACGGCTTGAGCTTCGACCAGGCGCTCTCGGGCGTGTTGAGTGACTCGACCGTCTCGCCAGGCATCCGCATGAACTCCCAACGGCGCCGTCCTGGTCCACCCGGCACCAACGTCGTCGGGCCCGCCGGTGTGCACAGTTGCTGGACCGGAGGTGTGAACACCAGGGGCTCGCTGGGGATGACGTCGACGATGAGCCAGTCGAAACGAAACCCCAGGTCTTCCATCTCGGTTTCGATGCTCGAGCGCACGACGCTGTTCGCACCGTCGCAGCCCACCGCGAACGACGCGTTGACCGTCAGCACGCGGGCAACGTCGTTCGACGTTGTCTGGGTTGGTTCGGCGGTGACGCTGACGCCGTCAGGGGACTGGTCGACGGTCGTGACGGTCCAGCCGCTGTGGAGCGTGATGAGCGGCTCCGCCTCGACGAGGCGGTGCAGCTCTGCTTCGAGGTCCGGCTGGTGGAAGAAGTTGCTCGTGTGCCACCAGGACGGTCCTACTCCCGTCCAGTCGATAAGCAGGATCGTCTCGCCGGCGTCGTTGCGGCACGCGTACCAGTCGTCGTAGGGGTCGAGCACAGGAGATTCGTCCGGACGGATGCCGACCGACTGCAGGATCCGTCCGACCTCGTCGTCCAGGTGCACGGCGCGCGGCCGCGGGTAGGAACCCTGCCACTTCTCGACCACCGCTACCCGGCGGCCGGCTCGGGCCAGCTTGAGCGCCAGCAGCTGTCCGACCGGCCCGTAGCCGACGATGACGACGTCTGCGTCCGTGTTCTGGTGCGCTTGTCCGCGCTGTTCAGAGGTGACTTCAGCGGCGGTGAAGACTGCCGTCATGGTGTGACGGCGTTGGCGGGGCCGTCGGGGAAGTCGACGACGACCGCGTCGTCGGGGATGGAGTCGTGGTCGCGCGGGCCGTGGTACTCACGCGACATCTCGTAGGCGATCTCGCGCACGATCTTGCCGTTCTCGAGCTCGAAGCAGTGCACGAGTCGCATGCTGATGCGGTCTCCGGGTTTGAAGCCGAGGTTGGGCATGCCCTCGCCGACGACCGAGAGGTCCGCGATCTGGTCGTCGAACACGAACCGTTCGGTGCCGAACCGCCGCAACATCGTCGTGCTGTTGAAGTGCACGGTGCGGAAGATGTCCAAGTACGACTGCTTGATCACGGCCGGGTCGCTGTACACCTGGCCTCGGAACGGCGCCTCCCAGACCGCGCCGGGCCCGTAGAGCGCGATGGCCTTCTCTATGTCGTCCGGGTTCTCGTTGTGGAAGTGCGCCTCCACGACGCGGAGGTTGTGCGCGATCAGCTCTTCGCGGCTCAACTCCGACACGTCGATGTCGAGCAGCTCGGTGTCGTCTCCGCGGTCTTCCATGGTCGTCATGCTGTGGTCCTCTCGCTCGGGTGGTCGCCCGTTCCGGCGGTCAGTCGTCGTGCCGCCGCCAGCGGATGGTCGTCGTTGATGGTGAACTGGATGGAGTGCCGGTCGGCGACGTGCTGGCCGACCACGTCCGCGGCGACCTGCAGGTGCGCCTCGTGGTCGAGGTAGTCGGCGACGTCGGGGCAGTCCAGCACGGCGATGACGCCGTAGTCGTCGTTGCCGTCGCGCATCCCCAGGTCGGGTCCGTGCCCGTAGGCGACGATCCCCGGAATACGTGCGGGCAGAGAGCCGATTGCGGCGTCGATCGAGGCGATGTCCGCGGAGGTCGTACCGTCGCGCCAGCGGAACGCCACCATGTGGGCGATCATTGGCTGCTCCCGTCAAAAACCTGCTCGAGGTCGCCGATGCCCTCGATCCAGGTGCGCAGCACCTCGCCGTGCTTGAGGAACCGCTGGGGCTTGCGGCCGAGCCCGACACCGGCGGGGGTGCCGGTGAAGATGAGGTCGCCCGGCAGCAGGGTCGGGCCTGCTGACAGGGCGCTGATGAGCTTGGGAACCGAGTAGATGAGCGAACTCGTCCGGGCCAGCTGCACGACCTCCCCGTCGATGCTGCAGCCGAGCTCGAGGTCGTCGGGGTCGGCGAGCTGGTCAGTCGTCACAAGCCACGGGCCGACCGGGCCGAAGCCCGGCAGGGACTTGCCGAAGCTGAACTGCGGGGCCGCGCCGGCGAGCTGTGACACCCGCTCCGAGAGGTCCTGGCCGGCTGACAAGCCTGCGACGTGCTGCCAGGCGGTGTCTTCGGGGACGTTGCTGGCGGTGCGCCCGATCACCACCACAAGCTCCACCTCCCAGTCGGTGTGGCCGCCGTCAGGGAGTGGCACCCTCGTGTGGGGGCCGGTCAGGCAGGTCGGGAACTTGGTGAAGACGGGCGGAAGTCCCTCGGTGATGGCCAGCCCGGCCTCGGCTGCGTGGTCGCGGTAGTTCAGCCCGATCGCGAAGACCTGGCGCGGCGTGGGCGACGGGCAGCCGAGCCGCGCGGAGTCAAGTGGCACGTCGGCGTCGGTGAGGTCCTGGTTCGCCGCCCAGGCACGGAACGCGTCCCAGTCGTCGTACACCGCGCCGAGGCCGGGGCCGAACTTGCCGGCGCTGGCCCGGTCGACGTCGACGCCGGCGGTGTCGCTCGCGACGAGGACCGCGCGCCCCTCCAGGTTCGCTAGTCGCATGATCTACCTCTCTTGGAAGACGAAGGAATCGGTGGCACCCCGGTCTGGCGTGCCTGGTCTGGTGACTGGTGGTCTGGGACGAGCAGGACGCGTCCGCGGGCGCCTTGCTCGACCGTGCGGTAGGCGGCCGCGGCGGCCGTCAGCGGGTGGCAGCTGTGCACACGCGTCGGGGGGAGCGCCCCGCTGTTGAAGCCCGCGGTGCAGGCGGACAGCGCCCGGGCCGCGTCGGTGGCGCTCAGCCGGCCGGTGTGCAGTCCGGTCAGTCGCAGCTCGCGCCGGTAGAACTCCAGGAAGTCGACGGCGCCTACAGGTTGCGCTGGTGGTGTGCTCAGGACGCACACGCCGCCGCGTACGCCCATGGCGGCGAGCAGCAGCGCGGCAAGTGGCCCGCCGACCGTGTCGACGGCCCGCGCCGGACCGTCACCGCCGCTGGCACGCACGATCGCCGCAGGAACCTCCTCGAGGTCGGAACGTACGACGACGTCGACCGCCTCCGACACGTCGTCAGAGCGCCGCACGACGCCGACTACCCGCGCGCCGCGCTGAGCCGCCAGGGCTGCGGCGGCCGCCCCCACCGCACCCGCCGCACCCGTGACGACCACGGTGCTGCCCGGCCCGACGCCGCCGGCCAGGTCCCATGCCGCAAAGGCGGTGAAGTAGGCCAGCGCTGACGCGGCAGCCTCGCGCAGCTCGAGGCCGTCGGGCACCTCACACGCGGCGTCCTCGGGGACCGTCAGGTACTCGGCGTGGCTGCCGTTGCGGCTCAGGCCGATGTCGTGGCCGCCGGCGCCCCAGACCCGCCGTCCGATCCACTCGGCCGGGCCCGCCACCACGGTTCCGGCGAAGTCACGGCCGAGGGTCCGCGGAAACGGGCCCGGCAGCGTGCCGCGGCAGGCGAGGACGTCGCTGCGGTTGACTCCCGCAGCGTGGACGCGGACGAGCAGCTCGCCCGGGGCGGACGCCGGACAGGGCACCTCGGTCGCGCGCAGCTCCGCCGGGTCCCCGGGGGCCGCAGCACGAACCGCAAGCATGGCGGCGGTCTCGATCACGGCGTCCCCCCGACCCGTGCGCTGGCGAAGGCGGCGTCTCCGCTGCCGGGCGTGCCGGTCAGGGCACGCAGGTCACGGCGAAGCACCTTGCCGGTGGGGTTCTTGGGCAGCTCGTCGACGAACACGACCGTCCGCGGCTTCTTGAAGGCGGCGAGTCGAGAGCGGCAGTAGGCGATCAGCTCGTCCGCGCTGGGGGCCGTTCCGGGTGCAGCGACGACCACGGCGCAGATCGACTCGCCCCAGACCTGGTCGCGCTGGCCCACCACGGCGACCTCACTGACGCCCGGGTGCGTCAACAGAATCTCCTCGACCTCGCGGGGATAGACGTTGGACCCGCCCGTGATGATGACGTCCTTCGCGCGGTCGGTGAGATACAGGAACCCCCCCTCGTCCAGGCGACCGATGTCGCCGGTGTGCAACCAGCCGTCGCGCAGTGCCGCCGCCGAGGCGTCGGGGTTGCCCCAGTAGCCCGACATCACGACGTCGCCGCGCACCACGACCTCGCCGTCCTCACCGGCCGGCAGCGGCACCCCCTTGGCGTCGACAACGCGCACCAATACGCCCGTGTAGGGGCGTCCGCACGAGGTGAGCCGGGCGCCGACGCACAGCTCCGCCGGCAGCACCGTGATGGTCATGGGCGACTCGCCCTGACCGTAGATCTGGTGCACGATCGGGCCCAACCGCTCACGCGCGCGCAAGGCGTCCTCGCGGTAGAACGGCCCGCCGCCGACGACGAGGCTTCGCACTGATGCCGTTCGGGAATCACCGGGGAGTAGCGCGTCGAGCATCCGGTTGAGCATCGTCGGCGCGAGGAAGGCCGCGTGCGTGACGTGGGCCTCGGCCAGCAGGTCGAGGTAGGCGTCAGGGTCGAAACTCGTCGACTCCATGATGATGTTGGTGGCGCCGTGCCCCGTCGCCGGGAGCAGGTACAGCCCGCTGCCATGGCTCAGCGGAGCGGCGTGGAGGTAGACGCTGTCGGCGGCGACCGGGTCGAGGTCTGCGTAGTAGTTGAGCGTCATCGCCATCAGGTTGCGGTGCGAAAGGGACGCGCCCTTCGGCCGGCCGGTGGTGCCCGACGTGTAGAACAACCACGCCGGCTCTTCTGGCCCGCCGACGTGCATCGGAGCTGGTTCGGCCACTCGGAGGGTGTCCAGGGCCAGCCCCACCGCCCCGTCGGTGCTCAGCACCCGCACCGACGGCGGCAGGCCGTAAGCGTGCGCCGCCGTTTCCGGCGCCAGCAGGATCGCTGCGGCAGCGCAGTCGTCGATGACGAACGCAACCTCGTTCCGGTGGAGATGCCAGTTGACCGGCACCACGACGTGGCCTCCCCAGAAGCAGGCCCACATCAGCTCGAGCAGGTCGGGACTGTTCGGCAGGTCGAGCACCACCCGGTCGCCTGGCCGCAGACCCAGCCCGGCTAGGCCTCCGGCGAGGCGGCTGACCCGCTGCACGAGCTGCGGGTAGCTCATGGATCGGTCGCCGTACCGCCAAGCGGCGCCGTCCCCGGCTCTGTCGGCGCCCTGCAGCAGGAGCCCCGCAACGGTGGTCACGATCCCGCTGTCGCGCCGGCACCCGCGGGTGCCGCGATGGCGGTGCGCGCGGCGTGGGCTCGATCGAGCCAGGTCGGCGCCATTCCGGCGGCGTTGAGCACGTGATCGCGGGACTGCTCGATCAACGAGCGCAGGCGGGTCATGTCGACTCCGACCAGGACGCCGCCGCGCTTGCGGAACTCTCCGCGGACCAGCACGGTGTCGATGTTGGAGGTGTCGGCGCTGGTGACCACGGTGGCTATCGGGTCCACGACTGGGAAGGTGTTGATCGCGTCCGCCCGCACGAGCACGATGTCGGCGTCCTTGCCCGGGGTCAGTGATCCGACGCGTTGCTCGAGTCCGCACGCCGCGGCGCCCGCGACAGTCGCGAACCGCAGCACGTCCTCGTGCATGAGGGTGGGGCTGAAGGCGACGTCCGGGTCGTCGCCGAACGCGACGATGCGGTCTTGCACCAGCGCCGTGCGCATCTGGGTGAACATGTCGCCCGGCACAGAGGCAGTGACGTCGATGCTCAGCGAGGGTGTGACGCCCTGCGCCAGCAGCCTACCGATCGGCGGGTGGCCGTGACCCATGAGCATCTCGATGTACGGCGCAACACTGGCGGAGGCGCCGGCCTGCGCGATCAGCGCCAGCTCAGCATCGATGTTCGTGTTCAGGTGGATGAACGTGGTGGCCGCATTCAGCAGGCCCGCGCGATGCAGCTCGTCGACCGCCTGGACGTGCACCCCCGTGATCTCAATGCCCGCGTGCATTGAGATCCGAGCATCGAGGTCACGAGCCGGCTGCCAGTCGTGGGCGACGACCTCGGGCCGTGACACGCCCGGGCCCCGAAGGGCGAGCGCGAAGGTGAGCAGGTCCTCGTCGGAGGAGAAGTGCTGTGCACGCACTCGACGGGCGTCCTCAGGATGGCCGAGCACGCTGTCGAACCAGTACTCGCCGCTGGCCGGCATGCCGTGCGCGTAGACCGCACGGATGCCCGACTCGCGCAGGCCGAGGACGCCAGCGTCCGCGTGGTCAGGGGTGTTGTTGCAGTGGGACCAGTCCAGCAGGGTGGTCACGCCGGCGTTGAGTGCCTCCAGGGCACCGAACAGGTTGCTGATGTACACGTCATCGCTGCGGTACACCGGACCGAGGGTCGCGATCACCGTCCCGAGGTAGGCATCCAGGCAGGATGGCAACACGCCACGGACCGAGGTCTGCCAGGTGTGCCGGTGAGTGTCCACGAAGCCGGGCATCACGATCGTCCCCGACGCGTCCACCACCTCGGCGTCGACCGAGCCCAGGTCGGCCTCGATCGCTGCGATACGGCCGTCCTCGACGAGGACGTCGGCGACGGCCCGGGTGCCGACGGTCTTGTCGAGCGAGACCACGCACCCGCCGCGGATCAACAGCCTTCCGGTCATCAGTGCCTCTTGAGTCGCGTCCGATGTGACCGAGGCCACCCGCCCCGGTCGGTCCAGCGTACCCCTGGTACAATCTGCTGTCAACCGAAAAGGCGTATTGATCATGATTGTTTGGCTGGAGGGGCCATGTCAGGATCTGGTACTCACCAGGGGTCACTGTTGAGCGCGGCCAGCCCAGGCACGCACGGGTCCCACGTCGCGCGCGCGTCGAGAGCCGAGGTAGCCGCAGAGCTGCTCACCCGACTCGCCGGCGCGGCGGGTGCCGGAGTGCGCATGGGCTCGAAGAACGATCTGCGGGCAAGCTGCGCGGTATCGGTCGGGACCTTCAACGAAGCGCTGCGCATCGTCCAGTCACGCGGCGTCGTCGTCATGCGGCCAGGACCGGGGGGTGGGCTCTTCGCTGCCGATCAGCCACCGCTCGTACGGCTCGGAAACTCGGTACT
>JAABUT010001624.1_pt1 | contig 24881 bp, 26 predicted proteins | sample 5559281 | NCBI WGS metagenome assembly JAABUT01 (sample SAMN10711880, study PRJNA513359) | rock metagenome | isolation source: Antarctica rocks | place: Antarctica: Victoria Land, Ricker Hills nord | collected 2016-01-04
ACCAAAAATGGCAAGATATTTTTTAGCCTTCTCTGAAAAGGAATACCACCTTAGCTTTCAGGGGATTTTAAAAAAATTCAACTTTTCTTTTTTGCCTCTTTGGTTCTGGCTTGTCCAGGTTAGGTATATACGCTTAGATATCCCAAAGGCATTTAAAGCTTGATTTAGAATCGATGTAATTATTTCGATTAAAGATGATTAAAGCACAAACGAAAATGGCAACAGCATCCTTAAAATGGAAATAACCCATATTTGAAATATATTATCAATAAAAGCGCTTGGGCGGTCTAAGCGTATATACCTATAAGCTTTTTCTTGAGCAGTGGCAGTTTGAATTTGACCTTGCAAGCAACGGCTCAGAAGCATTTGAGCTTGTTAAGAAAAATGATTACGATATAGTTTTGATGGATCTGCAAATGCCTCAGATGGATGGTTATGAAACTGCTGCTGCTATCAGGGCGCTTCCTGCCGGTAAGTACTCACATCTTCCCATAATCGCCCTTACCGCTTCTGCTATGTTGAATATAAAAGACAAGGCATTTGATGCTGGTATGAATGATTACATTACTAAACCTTTTAATCCTGAAGAGTTATACAACAAAATTTTACAATATGCCGCTGTGAAACCTGAAGAAAAATTATTAAAACAGGTGAGTTAGTAAATTATTCTTTTATTCAGTTTTTCTTTGAATATCCTTTAACTTGTTTTTACAGGTGTTCTTTAATATCGTGCATAATTCTGCGTGCTATATTTTCGGCAGTGGTTTCAAAATTACTTTCAGCATAAATACGCATAATAGGTTCTGTGTTGCTTGGTCTTAAATGCACCCAATCATTTTCAAATTCTATCCTCAGACCGTCTTCTGTATTTATCGGATTATTTTTATATTTCTTCTTCATCTCGTCCAGTATTGATTGAACATTTACTTCCTGGCCAAGTTCAATTTTATTTTTGCTGATAAAATAGTCTGGAAAAGTGCCACGGAGTTGCTTACTGCTTTTTTTGCTTTTAGCTAAAAAGGTAAGATAAAGTGCAATACCAATCAAAGCATCACGCCCGTAATGTAAATCAGGAAGGATGACTCCGCCGTTTCCTTCTCCCCCAATTACAGCGTTTACCTCTTTCATTTTGTTTACCACATTTACCTCCCCTACCGCACTTGTAAAATATTCTCCGCCATATTTTACCGTTATATCTCTAAGCGCTCTAGTGCTCGACATATTGCTGACTGTGTTGCCTTGTTTTTGCTGCAACACATAGTCTGCAATGGCAACGAGTGTATATTCTTCGCCAAAAAAAGACCCGTCTTCATTTACAAAACAAAGCCTGTCTACATCAGGGTCAACGGCAATGCCAAGATTTGCTTTTTTGCGGTTAACCTCATTGCATAGCTGAGTTAAATGCTGGGGTAACGGCTCCGGATTATGAGCAAATTTGCCGTTAACTTCTTCATTCAGCACTGTTACGTCCTTTACACCTAAAGCTTTTAATAACGCCGGAACAGCAATGGCGCCTGTACTGTTAATAGCGTCAATAATTATCTTAAACTTACTCCTGGTAATTGCTTCTATATCAACCAAAGGATAATTAATAATCGCTTCAATGTGTTTTTGCAGGGCGGTATTATTTTGAGTATAAGCGCCTAATTTGTCAACTGTTGCAAAGGTAAAATCTTCCTTTTCAGCCAGGTCAAGCAGTGCCGCGCCATCTTTGCTGTCTATAAATTCTCCTTTATCATTTAATAGTTTCAGTGCATTCCATTCTTTGGGATTATGGCTTGCAGTTAGAATTATTCCTCCGGCCGCATTTTCAAATATCACCATCATTTCAACTGTCGGAGTAGTGCTCAGCCCCACATCTATAACATCTAATCCCAGTGCATTTAAAGTACTTACAACCAGGCGTTGCACCATTTCGCCACTTATTCTTCCATCCCGGCCTATCACTATTTTTCTTTTGTCACCCTGTTGCATCAGCCATGTTCCGTAAGCGGCTGTAAATTTCACTACATCAAGCGGACTAAGCGTGTTTCCCGGTTTCCCCCCAATTGTTCCCCGTATACCGGAAATACTTTTTATAAGCGACATTCAGTTAGTTTTATCAATTGCAAACATAAAAGAAATTTCATTACTTCGGTGCGGAGATTAATATATAATATAAGAGTTTTGTAAATATAAATTTGGAAAACAAGGGCAATTATAAATAGAAGAAATACGTCGAAAACATGAATAAGTTCAAAGTTTTAATAAGCAGTTATTTTCAAAAAGCTCAGTAACCTTTTTTTGTTAAACGCGCTTTCCTTCACGAGGTCATAAGAACATCGCCACTAATTGCTCTTTTTAAATATTTAAAACCTTTTTTCCTAAAGTTTTATTTTTCCCCTTCTGTTTTTTCTAATTCTTTAAAGGGAGAAGCAATATTTTTACCGGCTTGTTCATAACGTGCTACAGGCATATTAAATTTGAATGTTTTATCAGGAACAAGACATGGCATATGATAAGGCTGCATCTTGTAAATGTCACCTCCTTTGCCATTGTTACCTGCGTATGTACTTGTCAGGGGAGTTTTCATCACCCAACCATTATTTTCAATTCTTGCAGTATTTGGAGCTAATTTATCAGTATTTATTATAGGATTCATATTTCTCAGCAGTTGAGATAACGCCTGTTTCCTTTTATAGTCTTCCGTTGGATTATTCTTAAAAATATTTTTCTGCTGAGCGTTTGCCTGGAGAGAGCCATATATCAATGCAATCAAAATAAATGAAAACTTCATAATATAAACTTTTCCTTATGTAAATGTAAGGATTACATTCTGCAATATTTATTTTAAAATGAAGACATGAGGCTTATTTTAAGTAAGTTGTAGATCAGAAAGGAAAGATATTATTACAATTTGTCTCCTTTCTGATTTTTTACAGTAAAATTATTTAAAACGGAAGGTCGTCCGAAGGTTCTGTAATCTCGTTAGAAGATACACTTGCATTAGAAGAAGCTTGGTTATGGTTATTCGTTGGTTGATTATAAGCAGACGGTTGTGTATTTTGATTTGACGAATTTCCACTTACTTCACCACCAGTGTTTTCATTCCTTCCACCTATGAATTGCACCATAGATACACGCAAGCTTAGAGATGAACCGGGAGCGCCTTCTTTTGTTGTGTAAGTGCGAATATCCGGGGTACCTTCTGCATACACCTGCTGTCCTTTTTTCAAGTATGGTGCGATAGTAGTGCGGTCGGTCCAGTAAGCACACTCTACCCAAATCGTCTTGTCTTTTTGCTGTCCTTGCGCATCCTTAAATTTTTCAGTGTGGGCTACACTGAAATTAATAACGCTTTTACCATTTACATTATTTACTACACAGTCTCTTCCGATGTTTCCAATAACCTGTAACTTTATCATATTTGGTATATTTTATCTAATAGTATCCGGCAAAATAAGCAAAAAAGTTTGGAACGCTGCTTAATTGAAAAGATAGAGCGCGGATTATTATGATTATTAAGATTAACGCAGATAAATATCATAATGAACCCTAACTATCCTAATAAATCTGCGTTCCATTAGTCGCAGAATTTATTGCAAATCCGTGACCGATAACAAGCATACAATGAAGATAGTTTGTTGTAATTTCGCACGCTAAATTATTTTCAAATGAGCCGTAAAGGAAAAGTTTTGGTAGCTATGAGTGGCGGTATCGACAGTACCGTTACGGCTCTAATGCTGCACAACGAAGGATATGAAGTAATTGGCATAACTATGAAAACATGGGACTATGCAAGCGCAGGAAGCAGCAAAAAAGAAACAGGATGTTGCAATCTTGATAGCTTCAACGATGCACGTGCTGCCGCTGTCCATCATGGTTTTCCGCACTTTGTATTGGATATACGGGAAGAATTTGGTGGATTTGTCGTTGAAAATTTTGTAGACGAGTATCTCGCGGGGCGTACTCCCAACCCTTGCGTAATGTGTAATACGCATATAAAATGGCGCGCTTTGCTGAAAAGAGCCAATGCATTGAGTTGTGAATATATAGCAACGGGTCATTATGCCAATGTACGTTTGCATAATAATGACAGGTATGTAATCAGCAAGGGAAAAGATGCAACAAAAGACCAGAGCTATGTGCTTTGGGGTCTCGACCAGGAGCTGCTGAGCCGAACCATTATGCCTTTAGGCACTTATGAGAAAACAGAGATAAGGCAGATGGCGCACGATATGGGCTACCCTGAACTTGCTAAAAAAAGTGAGAGCTATGAAATCTGTTTTGTTCCTGATAATGACTACAGGGGCTTTTTGAAAAGGAAAGTGGAAGGTCTTGAAGACAAAGTAGCAGGCGGCAATTTTATTGATAAAGAAGGAAAAATACTCGGCCGCCATAAAGGTTATCCCTTTTATACGATAGGTCAGAGAAAAGGCCTTGAAATAGCAATGGGAAGGCCGGTATTTGTAACGAAAATTATTCCTGAAACCAATACTGTCGTTTTAGGCGATAGCGATGATTTAAACGAAAATATCATGATGGTTGGAAAACTGAACATGGGAAAGTACGAGACAATAACCCCGGGCATGGAAGCTACCGGCAAAATAAGGTACAAAGACAGCGGAAGCTTATGCAACATGTACCCGGAAAATGACGGGTTAAGGGTAAGCTTTTATGAAAATGTAAAAGGGATTGCCCCTGGTCAAAGCGCTGTTTTTTATGAAGGCGATGACGTAATTGCAGGGGGTGTTATTCAAAGAAAGAATCCACTATAACCCCTATTTTAGATTCTTTTATCAATTTACTGCCATGTTGCTGACCTGCTACCTATTTCATCATTTGTGGTAAAATATCTCATTAACAATATAATCTTCCTTCCACGTCTGCACCGCCACTTGTTGTGATTTTACCCTAACATCGTTTTGGAAGGTAATATCCGCCCAGCTTTCAACCATTGTTTTATGTTCAGCTTCATTAGAAGTGATGCTCAAAACTCCTGAGCCATGAAATTCTTTTATCATTCTCATAAAGTTTATTTCATACTCTCTGTTTTTATCTTTTCCGGCACGTGGTTCTTCACCAATCTCCTGCATTACCACGTTTTGATGGTAATATTTTTCAAATCCATCTATCATTTTACCGCTATTGATCAATTGGTACAGATTTGTTGCTTTTTCTAAGTAGGTCATTTTTTTTAATTTTTGAATTTGATTAAATTATTTTGGTTAAATAAGTATAAGTTAGAAGATTAACTTTCTGCAAATGGAGTATTAAATTTTTTAAGTGGTTACTTAAGAATCTCTACTTTTCCATGCATTTCCGGTTTTAAATATTGGTTTGTAAACAGGCCAGTGGTAAATGGCAAGCACAATAAGTGCCGCCATTATAAAAACAGCCATTCCTAAATTTGCCAGGGCAAGTACCAGGTGAAAAAAGAATATATTTAAAGCAATGGGGAAAAGCAGCAGCAGCGCGAACGGTATAAAGGCGCCTGATAAAAGCAGCACACCGCAGATAACCTGGATGGAAGCCATGAACGGAATAAAATATGGCGCTTTTAGTAATCCATAAATAAATTCGGCTGCTGTTCCTGTGGGCGGGGGCATCGGTATAAAATGGAAAAATCCATTCAGGCCAAATACAAGGAAAATTAATCCAAGTATAACCCTTGCTATGTGTGCCGTTATAGTAAACGCTTTACTTTTTGAGGATGTTCCGGTTGTTTGTTTAAGAACTCCTGCGGCTGATTGTGCCATAAATTTTTTACTTAGATTTTATATAGCAAAGCTCAGATATCACACAGCGAAAAAAAAGGGCTGGAAGAAATAATTTTATGTCAAAATTTCGTTTTAATGGTTTGCCTATAGCTTTTAAATATCCTCGTCACTGCGAGTGTCCCCATTTTTGCAATAACGAAGTTTGCTTCTTTAAAATATGCCGAACAGTATTCTTTTATAAAATGTATAAAGAAAACTTTAGTTTATTAATTTTCGTGATTGTTATTACGACTTCAATAAGCCACTTAAGCATAACTATACGACTTAGGAACATGTAATTAACTGTTTTATTGGTCTAACTTTGTAATTCAAATAAAATCTGAATATGGAAAAGCTCTTTAAAGATAAGGTGATTTTAATTACCGGTGAGGTAAGCAGCCTGAGCATGGGTATCATTCATTTCTTTTTAAAACAGATGGCAATTGTCATTTTTCCTGCAAAAAGTCTTCACCAGGTTGATACGGTAAAATCTTTTCGTGATATAGACCGGTATGAAAATTTTATTACTTTGCTCATAGACATGCAGGACTTTGATAAGTTGATAGAAACTTGTGAAACTATTACCGACAAGTTTGGAAAAATTGATATCTCGATAGAAATTCCGGAGTTTTCAAATTGTCAAAAAGAGCTTACGGAGGCCAGTATAGATGAGTGGAACAACATGATGGAGACCGATATGCTTCCCTTCTTTATGGGAGCCCGCGTTGTGCTTAACCTAATGAAAGGAAACCTAAGCGGGATGTTTGTCCATATAACTGATGGCCGCTTTTCTGAAAATCTTAAATCATGTCCTTTAGCCAGAGTTGCTTTTACTACCAGGATGGAAATGTCCAAAATATTTGCTGAGGAGGCGCATCGCCACGGCATAAGATATTATCATCTTTGGGCGAAGGACTTAGCGGGTAAAGAAACTTCGATACTGAATAGCAGCTCGCCCGGTACGAGTGCTGATATGATAAGTAAAGAAATAATGAATTTATATCAAAAAGAAACTTATAATACAGAAATGGCGTTACAATCATTTCCAAAACAATTGCTGCATCAGCAGATATAAACAGCTGCAACCTGCAGACTTAGATCGTTGGTCAAATTGCCCTTTTTTCTGATTTAAATGTTTTTTCTGATTAATAAATATCGCCTGATTTGGTAAACTTACACGACATATTCAGTAAAGACAATGTTTGTACATTTCGCCCTATACATTTAAATGCAGGTATATGAAGAGCCCCGAAACTTTTATACATACTTATGACATTAAGGAAGTTCATGCAGATGCGGGCCAGGAAGCACAGACCAATGATTTTTTTGTATATACAAATAAAGATGTACACATTGAGGAAAAGATGTTTCGTCCTTCCCGCTCAACACACTTTTCAATATATTTTAATCTTGGCGAAGCCTTAGAAATAAAGTACAACCTTATCAGCTATACGTTGCAAAAGAATTCTCTTTTCATCATCCATCCCGGCATTGTTCATCAATTAGGAGACAAGGTTGAAAATTTGCCTCGCTTCATCATAGGTTTTTCATATGAATTTCTCGGGTCAGCGATGATGTATAAAAAACATCCGGATGCACTTAGTTTTTTGTCTCTGCAAAGCGACCCTTTATTTTTATTGACTGATATAGAGGCGGAAACATTTTGCAGGCATATGCAGTATTTAAAAACCATGTTGAATAATACCATGCATCCCTACCGGGAAGAAATGATACATCATGGCTTCAATCTTTTTATGCTTGAACTGGCCGCTATCACAAAAAAATACAGAGGGGATGATGAACAAAAAATAACACGCAAGGAGGATATTTTACTTCGCTTTTTACAACAATTAGCAGCTCATTTTAAAGAAGAAAGAAGTGTACAGTTTTATGCCCAGGCACTTTTTATGACACCAAAACATTTAACCAAAACAGTGAAAGAAATCACTGCCAGAACCTGTGGTGAGTTTATTGATGAAATGGTGATTACAGAAGCCAAAATATTGCTTGGAGACCTTTCTAATTCGGTTGGCCAGGTAGCTGATCACTTGCATTTCAGTGACCAGTTCTTTTTTTCCAAGTTCTTCAAAAAACAAACCGGCTTAAGCCCGAAAGAATATAAAAATTCTCTTTAATTTTCACTAAAGGAAACTGCCATTACAGCATTTTTTCAAGTTCACTCAGGCATGAAAAAAATTCAATTTACCTGCCTTGTGTTCGCTGCTGCTTTAGATTTGCCTGCAGCTACAGGCAAATCTAAAGAGACACACCTTAACAACTTCTATACCCAAATTTAAACATTATAAAACTGTGCAGCAGCATCTTTACGAATAGCCGCTGTACAACCAATTGCTTACTTAACCGTGAACCCTACTACTATGTTTCCCCAGTATAAGTGAACAATACCTAATGGGTCAATATGATACTTTAAACGCTCATTATATGAGCCTTTCATTTGCATAGCAGTAACCTTTAAAGCGTCCTGGGCCATATTTTGCTTATAGCTGTAGGCTCCCCAGGTTTGCCATGTTTTATTAAAAATAAAGGTCCATGTGTTGCCGTGTTTCCGTGTAAACAAAGCATATTTACCCGCAGGAAGTTTTTTCCCTTCTATCGTTACATCTCTGCTTACCTCAAACGTTGTGGCTTCGTTGGCGCCCGCCCGCCAGATAGAATCTTCTCTTGGTTCTAACTCTTTACCAATGGTACGTCCTTTTATGGCAGGGCTGCCATAAGTAATGGTAATGGTGACACCACTGGCTGTTGTTGTTACAATACTGTCGCGCGGGCTTGCCAAAGGGGCTCTTTTTGCCGTGTCACTAATGTTGGGAGTTGGTTGAGAGAATGTTTGAAAGGAAGATAACAAAACTATTGAAGCGATAGCTGCCTTTAGTCTTTTTTTCATTGTTTGTATTTTATGCAAGATTAAAGAAATGTTCTTAAAAAACCATCTTTCCTTAGTAGTTCTCCCCTCTCCTTTCATTTAAGAATGATGGAGCAGGCAGGGCCTTTGCTTAGCATTTGGCCCTGGAAAAGAAAAAAATGCAAGAGGAGAAGAAACTCACCTGTTACTTTATAATAGTTGTGACAAGGTAATCTCTCAGCGCATTCTTTACCGCGGCGCAAGGGTAGTATGTTCGAAACAGGCAAAATTATAAATACCGGTGCAGCAAGACAACGTTAGAGCGAAAAAGATTTTTAAATTATATTTTTTTATTTACATTTAATAATTTAAAATAAAAACTAACTTCAATAATGGATCAATCGTATGAACCCCAGCAACCTCTTACACAAACTCCTCCTAAAAACTGGCTCGTAGAATCTATTCTTGTAACATTGTTTTGTTGCCTTCCGTTTGGAATTGCCGGTATTGTGTTTGCCTCACAGGTCAACAGCAAATTTGCGGCAGGAGATTATGCCGGCGCCTTGCAGGCATCACGGGATGCAGCAAAATGGACAAAGATCGGCTTTTGGGCAGGCATGGCTGTTATTATTATTTCTTTTGTTTTTTCCTTCCTTTTTGGTGGCTGGGCTATGTTAAGAGGAAGAGGAAATAATTATTAGTGAAAAGGAGAAATCAACTTTTCAGAACCTTATTTATTTCTGCAATAGTGTGCGGATTAGCATTGCTTTACTTTTTTGTTGACGCCCGTTATTCAGGGTTTTTTCCAAAATGCCCCTTTTTTACTTTAACCCGTTTGTACTGCCCGGGTTGCGGTTCGCAGCGTGCAGTATCAGCTTTACTTCATGGCGACATTATAAAAGCCCTACATTATAATATTATGTTTGCTGCAGCTTTACCGCTTGTATTTTATTCCGCTTGTGTAGGCATGTTAAATCCTTTCCGGGCATTTCCCATAAACCAAAAAATATTTTATTCTCCATTTTTTGTAAAAATGCTCCTTATCGTTGTTGTGTTATTTTGGATTTTAAGAAATATTCCTGTTTATCCTTTTTCTATGTTAGCGCCTTCAGTCTGAACCGGGATTTATTGGATTTTTGGAATGCGGGATAATTGATAATTTGATTACTATAAATATATCAGATAAATACAATAAATCTTTAGCGTAAAAGAAATGTAAAGAGCTGAATTACACTTCTTTCAACCAAAAGAAGCAAAGTTTGTTTCCGACAAATCGCAAAAATCCCGCAAATCCGGTCCGGAAAAAATTAGGTTTGAGAGGTAATATGATTATAATCGGCAAGTATGGTTTGCAGAAAACTTAATGGATCATCCTGCCTGCTTTTTATCTGCAAAATTTCTTCAATTTTGTGTTGAGCACGTGTTGCAAGCACAAGATTATTGGTTCGCATTACCGATAAAATAACTTCTTTAATAAGCTGCATATCCCTGTCTTTTAAATTGGTAACTTCAGGATATGCGGCAGTGTATGCAGCAGAATCTGTAGCTTCAAATAAGGTATCATTTATTTGCGTTCGTGGTTTTGTTTTTACCACTACTGTTCCTGCAACCAGGTCTCCAAGCCGCTGTTTCTTTTCCGTTGCGCTAACCATAATGACACCTACCGTATATCCCGAAAGAGTAAAATCGACCAGTCTGAATACCCAGCGGTTGAGGTACTGGGAAAATGAGGGCTGTTCGCCACTGAGGCTTATAACTTTTATGCCCATTACTTTCTTGCCTACACTCTGGCCATTAAGCAGCAGCTCGCTGGCAAGATTGTAGAAAATTAAAGGCAACGCAAGCAGAACAAGTAGCAATACGTAAACTCCTGAAAATATTCTTGCGTTTCCAAATACAAATGTTGCCAAGACAATTATTGCATACGCAATTTTTATTATCCCGTCTATGATGGCTCCCGCTATTCTGTCGCCTAAATTTCCCGGCTCATATTCAAGTTCTATATTTTGAGAAGTTATTATGCTGATTGTATTCATATACTTATTCTTTGCAAATAAATTTTAATTCTTTTACAAACGCATCCAATTTGTCACTTATTTTTACAAGAACAGCAAATAGGGCATATCCAATGAGAGAAGCACAGTTTCTGAAGCAAAATATGGAGAAATGGAAGCTGTATGAGGCTGAGATAAAGCTGCATAAAAATGCGGATAAGCTGGCTGACCGCTTTGTTGAACTGACAGATGATCTTTCCTATAGTAGAACTTTTTACCCCGGAAGCAATACCACAAAATATCTGAACGGACTTGCCGCTCTGTTTCATCAGCATATTTACAAAAACAAAAAAGAAAAGTCTTCACGGGTATGGAATTTCTGGCAGTTTGAATTGCCGTGGCTGTTCAGGTATTACCATCGGCAGTTCGCTTACTCGCTCATTTTTTTTCTTGTTTTTTGTTTTATAGGAGCGATATCAGCCAAGTATGATGAAAGTTTTATCAGGTTGATTCTTGGTGAAAGTTATGTAAACATGACAAATGAAAATATAGAAAAAGGTGACCCTTTCGGCGTATATAAAAGCAGCGGATCATTAAATATGTTTTTTTCAATCGCTTTCAACAATATCCGGGTTGCTTTTGCAACTTATGTTGCAGGCGCTCTTTTTTCCATAGGCACTGTATGGCTTTTAATGAATAACGGTTTGATGCTGGGCTCTTTTCAATACTATTTTTTTTCAAAAAACCTTGGCTTCAAAAGCATAACTGTCATTTTCATTCACGGAACGCTTGAAATATGGGCAATGGTAATTGCAGGCGCAGCAGGTTTAATTTTAGGCAATAGTATTTTATTTCCCGGAACATTCAGCAGAAATGAGTCGATATTGAGAGGCGGAAGAGATGGATTAAAAATTGTTTTTGGTTTGGTGCCGGTATTTCTGACTGCGGCGTTTTTAGAAAGCTTCGTTACCCGTTATACTAACATGCCTTTGTTGATCAGTCTTTCTATTTTATGCGGAAGTTTTTTATTCATAATCTGGTATTTTATACTTTACCCTATCCGTCTTCATAGTAAAATTACAACTGCCTTATCAGATCAATCCAATTCGCACAAAAACCAAAACTTTACCCAATGGCTGAACAAAAAGTTGAACTCAGAAAAACCAGGGATTTAGGTGAAAATCTTAATGATACTTTTTTATTTATCCGTCAGAATTTTAAACCGCTGCTTACCAGTTTTATCGGTATTGCGGGAATTATCATGCTGGCAGATGCGATACTTAGTGGCATATACCAGGGCCAGGCAACAAATGTTTTTAAAGATATATTAGGAGGCCGCAATACAATGTATTCCCCCCTCAGTCTTATAGGCCCAACCTATTTTGGTGTATTAATTTTAGGATGGATAAATTTTATAGCTATGAATGCAGTAATTACTTGCTATATAAAACTATACGACTCGTTACAAGGCCAATCGCCCACTGTACAACAGGTTTGGGAAGAGTTTAAAAAATATTTTATTAAGGTGTTTATATATACAATTCCTATTACGCTTTTAACGATTACCGGTTTTACGCTTTGCCTGATCCCGGGCATTTATCTCGCTGTGGTTTTTGCCCCGTTTCCTATTGCCTTAATTGTGGAAGATCAAACTTTTGGCGGCGCATGGAATCGTTGTTTTGCCATTATAAAAAATAATTTCTGGCCTTCTCTCGGTATTTATATATTGGCTTATCTTATTTATGCCTTCAGTGCAGGCATTATTTCAACAGTTATTGCAGCTATTACCGGCCTTATCTCTTACTTCACCACAAAAGATATTAGCGCCACTATTGGCATTGTCACTTCAATCTTAAGTATTTTTTCTTTTATCTTCTATATTGTTTTTTATGTTTCCGTTTGCCTGCATTATTTTAATCTTGCAGAAAGACACGATGGTACCGCAATGATGCAAAGACTGGATACACTGGGAAAAACAGGAAACGACTTTGATAACATAGAGGAACATTATTAATGAAAGGTTTATTTGTAATTATATTATTTTTTACAGGCAGTATTTTTTGTATTGCTCAAAAAAATTTGCAAAGAGATTCTTCTGCTGTAGTTGTGCGTTCTTTTAATTATCAACAATTGCAGGAATTTAAAAAGGACAAAGACTTTCAATATGATCATTTATCAGAACCTCAAAAAAGTTTGTGGGAAAAATTCTGGGACTGGTTTTGGCGGAAGGTGTTTAAAATTATGCGAACAAAAAGCGGGCGAACGACGGTATGGACAATATTGATTGGATTGGGCACAGCGGCGATTGTGTTTTTTATCATTAAAGTTATGGGAATGAATAATGGAGGTCTATTTGCAAGACAGGCCGAAAGCAATTTGCCTTATGGCGCCGAAACAGAAGATATTAACCGGATTTCTTTCGATGATGCCATAGAAAAAGCTATTGGAGAAAGGAACTTTAGGATGGCTACAAGGCTTTTATACCTTCAGTCCTTAAAACGGTTATCGGATAAAGGATACATTGAATGGAACCTGAATAAAACGAACAGTGACTATATTATCGAAGTTAACGGCAGGCCCTGGCAGCCGTTATTTAAAAAGCTCACTTATAGTTTTGAGTATACATGGTATGGAGAAATGAATGTAGCCAATAATGAGTTTCAGCATTTACAGGTGCAGTTTCAACAATTCAATAACCAATTGCAGTGAAAGAATACAGGAATTTTATTATAATTTTTTCTGCCTTATTTATACTGTACATTATTGCAGAAATAAATAAACCTAAGCCAATAGACTGGACCATATCTATAAGCAGGAACGATAAAAACCCCTATGGAGGTTATGTAATTTACAACCAGCTAAAAGATATTTTTCCTGCTGCTTCCATTCAGTCTTTTCGTACATCTGTATATACGAAGGTTGATAGTTTGCAGGAAATTAATACAGCTTATTTTATTATTAGCCCAACCTTAAGACCAACCACGGCAGCTACAAATAAAATGAAGAATTATGTAAGCAGGGGCAATTATATTATCGCCTCTGCAAACGAGTTTTATACGCCTTTTTTAGATTCATTGGGAGTTGAAAGCGCTGTGCCTTTTTCCTTTGCACCAAATGATTCCACGAGTATCAACTTTGTAAATCCGGCTTTGAAAGAAAATGAAAATTACACCTTTCTGCAGGGTACTATTGATCAATATTTTTCTAAAATTAATAATACGAAAGCAATCATTTTAAGTATTAATAATCACAACAAACCTGTTTTTTTAAAAATACCTTACGGGCAGGGCGCCTTCTTTATACATGCAGTTCCTTTATGTTTCAGCAACTATTTTTTGCTTTTCAGAAACAATGCTTCGTATACAGCAAAAGCTTTATCCTTTATTCCTAAAAATATAACTAAAATATATTGGGACGAATTTTATAAATCGCAGCAGCAGGGGGCATCAACACCATTCAGCTTTTTCTTATCAGACGAATACCTGCGATGGGCGCTAAGACTGGCATTAGCCGGAATGGTTTTATATATTTTTTTTGAAATGAAGCGCAGGCAAAGAATTATTCCGGTGATTGCACCTTTAAAGAACAGTACGCTGGATTTTGTAAAAACCGTAGCAGGCGTTTTTTATGATGAAAAAGATAATAAAAGCATTATTGATCAAAAAGTAAATTATTTTCTCGAATTTGTACGCAGCCGTTTCAACCTATCAACACAAACACTTGATGAAGACTTTGCAGAACAATTGCATAAAAAAAGCGGTGTGAGCCGGGAGGAGGTGTCTGAATTAGTTAATTTGCTCGTACTAATTACGCAGGAGCCCGAAATAACTGATGAGCTTTTGTTGGAAAGTGATAAGCGTATTGATAAATTTTATAAACAAATCTGAAAATGGAAGCGGAGCAACCGGTGCAAAGAACGGAAGTTGAATTTTTAAATGAAGCGGTAATGCAGGTAAAAGCCGAAATAGGAAAGGTAATCGTAGGCCAGGAAGAAATGATTGAATTGCTGATTGCTGCAATTCTTGCAGACGGACATGTATTGATAGAAGGTGTGCCGGGCGTAGCAAAAACGCTTACTGCCAAACTTTTAGCCCGTTGTATAGATGTTCCGTTCAGCCGGATTCAGTTCACCCCCGACCTGATGCCAAGTGATGTGATCGGTACATCTGTTTTCAATCCGCAAACAGGTTCTTTTTCATTCAGGCAGGGACCGGTTTTTAGTAATATTGTTTTGATAGATGAAATTAATCGCTCACCGGCAAAAACCCAGGCTGCCTTGTTTGAGGTGATGGAAGAAAAACAGATCACTTACGATGGAACAACATATCCGATGAAGGCTCCTTTTTTGGTATTAGCTACTCAAAACCCCATAGAGCAAGAGGGCACTTACCGGCTTCCTGAAGCACAGTTAGACCGGTTTTTATTTAAAGCAGAAGTACATTACCCCACACTTGAAGAAGAAATTAAGATACTTCAATTTGCCCACGCAGGAAAAACCATACGATATACAGAAGAAATACAGCCGGTACTGACCGCAGAACAAATAAAACAATACAGGCAAATTACTGTGAGTCTGCACATTGAGGAAAAAGTATTGAAATACATAGCAGAAATAATTTTTGAAACAAGGAACAATAAAGCCTTATTTCTTGGCGCTTCGCCCCGCGCTTCAGTTGCTGTGTTAAAAGCTTCAAAAGCAATTGCGGTGATGAGCGGAAGAGAATTTGTAACACCCGACGACGTAAAAAAGGTTTTGCCTTCAGTACTTCGCCACCGCATCATACTTACTCCAGAGAAAGAAATGGAAGGCAGTACGCCAGATGAAATCATAGAAATGATTGTAAAAAAAATTGAGGTACCAAGGTAAAGTCAGTCGTAAACAATTTGAAAAGCTTTTGGTCTTACTATATAAGCCCTTTGTTTTTTACCAGTCGCTGGTATGCCGCCTTTATAGCTGTTGTCATATTATTTGTATGCCGTTTCTTTCTATTGTGGCTTGGGATAATCCCCTACTTTGCTTTGGCGACCCTGATAATACTTGCTGCCCTTGATTATTACTTTCTCTTTTGTACTAAAAAAGGTCTCCATGGAAGGCGAACGCATGCAGACAGGTTTAGCAATGGTGATGATAACGCCGTGCAGATAACTATCGAAAGCCGGTATTTGTTTTCCGTTGCAATAGAAGTAATTGATGAAATCCCTGTTCAGTTTCAGCGACGGGATATTTTGTTTAAAGCCTTGGCCAAAGCAAACCAAATCGTTGTAATAAATTATGAGTTAAGACCGGTAAAAAGAGGCGCTTATCATTTCGGTACTATAAACGTTTTTGTTTCAACCGCTATCGGCCTTGTAAGCCGTCGCTATAAGTTTGAACAACCTGCCGAAGTTCCTGTTTATCCTTCTTATATACAAATGAGGAAATACCAATTGATGGCTATAAGCAACAGGCTGACAGAAATGGGTGTAAAGAAGGTTCGGAAGATAGGTCACAGTATGGAGTTTGAACAGGTAAAGGAATATGTAAACGGTGATGATTATCGTACACTCAACTGGAAAGCAACAGCCCGTAAAGGAAGTTTAATGGTAAATAGCTTTACCGATGAAAAAAGCCAGCCAGTATATTGTGCCATTGACAAAGGACGTGCAATGAAAATGCCGTTTGAAGGAATGAGCTTGCTCGACTACGCAATAAATGCTTCTCTCGTATTGTGTAATGTTGCCCTTGGGAAACAGGACAAAGCCGGCCTTGCAACCTTCAGTGAAAAGGCAGGTGTTTTTCTGCAGGCAAACCGCACCTCAACTCAAATGCAATTAATTCTTGAGACTCTATACAATCAAAAAACAAGGTATCTCGAAAGCAATTTTGAGCAATTGTATTCCACCATTCGAAGAAAAATAAACCAGCGCAGCCTTATTGTATTATTCACCAATTTCGAATCCCTTACCGGTATGCTTAGGCATTTGCCTTACCTGCGAAAAATTGCTTCTCATCACCTGTTGCTCACTGTTTTTTTCGAAAATACCGAACTGCGCTCGGTCGTAACTTCTGCGACAAACGACGTGGAAGATGTTTACATTAAAACGGTAGCGGAAAAATTTGCTTACGAAAAAAGATTGATTGCGAAAGAACTGCAACAGTATGGCATTCTTACCGTACTTACTGCTCCAAAAGATTTGACTGTGAATACGATCAATAAGTACCTGGAATTAAAATCAAGGCAGTTAATTTAAAACTGAGGGAAAAAGAACAATTTAAGCTTTTTCTAATACAATTACACATTTACACACATTAATTACTATAAATGTAGAATTTTATAGACTTTATTTAATTTTCCCCGAAATCTTGTTTAACAAATTATTCTTTTTTAGCATTAAAAATTAAATAAAGTAGCTAAATTAACCTCTGGTGATATTGAAGGCACAGTTTTTAAGTACCTCTACCCATTATAACTTAATCACAAAAATTTAAAAATTTCTACTATGGCCGATTTAAATGTTCAACCTAAACAAAAAAAATCATTGTTGCCGTGGCTGCTTTTAGCCCTTGGAATTATTGCGCTTATCTACTTTCTGGGAAAAGGATGCAATAACGATAAAGGTAATGGAGCAGCAACAGATAGCGTTTCCGCTGTAAACAGCAACAGTACAACAACCACAGATACTGCTTCGAATGCAGCAGTCACTGCCACTACCGGTGCAGGTACGGGCGCTGCATGGGCTGATGTTGATTTTAATGCACCTGCTGCCGCTTATGGAGAGATTACAGACAAAAACATAGGCGTAAGAGGCAATAATAATTATGCGATTTATAGCCTGGGCGAGAATATTTTATTTGATGAAGGCAAAAACACAGTGAAAACAGATGCCGATAAAAATTTGAAACAGGTAGCTTCCTCAATAGATAAGCGTTTCAAAGGTGCTTCGGTTCGTGTATATGGATATACCGACTCGGTAGGAAGTGCTGGCTACAACAAAGAGTTAGCCGAACAGCGTGCTGAAGCAGTTAAAAACTGGTTGGTTAAAAACGGTAATATTACCGAAGATAAAATTTCACTTGAACCGGTAGGAGAATCTCACCCTGTCGCATCAAATGCTTCATCACAGGGCAGGGAGAAAAACCGCCGGGTTGAGATAGTGGCAAGAATGGATCAAAACGGAAAATAACGGTATCATTTTTTCATTATTACAAAAGAAATATTTTTAAACAAAAGGTTTTATAGACCTGTAAAAAATAAAAATTATGTCAAACGAAAATAAAAACAGACGGCTGCAGGAATTAGGTGGAAGTGATTTTGAAATTGCAGATGGCCAACCCGATATTCGCGGATGGGATGTGAAAGACGAAAATGGTAAAAAAATAGGAGAAGTAGATGAACTTATATTCGATGTACAATCGCTTAAAGTAAGATACATTGTACTTGATCTTGAAGGCAACGTTCTCGATCTTGATACGCGTGATGTATTGGTTCCTATTGGTATAGCTCAGTTGCACGATAAAGATGACGACGTTCTTTTACCGCGAGTAACTGCACAACAGCTAAAATCGTTACCTGAATATGAAGAAGGAAGTTTGACTCCTGATGTGGAAAACAAGGTACGTAATGTATTTGCAGGCGTGGGAGGCGCTGCATTGACAGGCGCGGCACTAATGTCCGATACTGATATCAACCATGACGATGTTTTCTACGATCATGATCATTTTAATGAAGACAATCTTTATCGTAATCGTCAGACCGGTACCGACCAGGCCGCTACAATACCTGTTATTGAAGAAGAATTGCAGGTAGGTAAAAGAGAAGTAGAAAAAGGCGGAATTCGTCTTCGGACAAGAGTTGTTGAAAATGAAGTGAGCGAAAATATAAATCTGCGTGAAGAAAAAGTACATGTAGAGAGAACACCGGTTGATCGTCCGGCAAATGCAAGCGATATGAAGGAAGAACAATTAGAGATTGTAGAACGTGCCGAAGTGCCCGTGGTCTCAAAGGAAGCCAGGGTAGTAGAAGAAATTTCGCTGAATAAAGAAGTTACTCAAAAAGAAGAAACAATCAGGGATACGGTAAAAAACACCGAAGTAGATGTTGAAAGAACAGGGAAAAACGATGAAGACATCAGCACAGGAACAAGCGGAACAGGCAGAATGTAATTTGTAAGAATAATGGCAGAAAAGAGGCTTTTCCTAATTAAGGGAAAGCTTCTTTTTATTTAAGGTTGGTTTCTGCAAAAAAACTATTAATTTAATTCAGACTTGCATATACCAATGTTTCAAACCGGGATGCAATATCACCATGACTATTTGGGTTTTGCTGAGTCATAATCAGGCAAACGAGGTGTTCTTTCGGGTCGGCCCAGTAAGTAGTGCCATAATAGCCGCCCCAGGCAAAAGTGCCCTCACTTCGTGGATTCCTCGCAGCAGATTTTGCTGAAGTAATACCAAAACCTAAACCGAAATTATCAACACCGTTATACATAAAATCAAGCTGGCCGCTGGTCATTAACTGAACTGTGCGCGGCGATAAAATCCTGTGGTTGTTGTATGAGCCTCCATTTAGCATCATTTGTAAAAAAATGGCATAGTCGAATGCTGTGGAAGAAAGACCTGCACCGCCCGAAAAATACCTTTTTTTCATTAGCGGATAATCAGGATCGATATGACGAAATGTATGGCTCCATTTAATAATATGGTGTAATGAGTCTTCTGTATAAACCGGAGCCAGGCGATTTGCTTTAGATTGTGGCAGATTAAAATAAGTATCCTTCATACCAAGAGGATCAAAAATATTTTTACGAAGAAAATCTTCCAGATTCATTCCGCTGATCACTTCTATTAAACAGCCTAAAAGATCTGAATTTAATCCATATTGAAATTGTTCGCCGGGCTGAAACATCAGGGGCAGCTTTGCAAGAGCTTTCATTTTATCAAGAAGGCTTTCGTTAAAATAACCCAGCCCGGAAGGAATAGCTGCTTTGGCATAAACAGCATTGGCGGTCGGGGTACCAATGTCGGCATAACCAAGACCTGAAGTATGCGTAAGTAAATCACGAAACGTAATATTTCTCTTAGCCGGAACGGTCGTATAGGTGGTGTCTGCAATATTAAATTTATCTATCACCACCTGATTCCTGAACTCAGGAATAAAGTCCGCAATAGGTTCGTCCAGCAAAAGCTTTCCCTGCTCGAACAAAATCATCACCCCTGTACCGGTTATCGCTTTTGTCTGGCTCATAATTCGAAAAATTGCATCTTTTTGCAACGGTTTTTTTGTTTCTATATCTGCATAACCATATCCCTTGTATTGAATAACCTGGTTATCTTTTATTAAAAGCGTTACCGCACCTGTCAGCCAGTTTTTCTTGATGTAATCATCAACAAGCGTATCAATTCTCTGTAAACGGTTATAATTTACCGAAGGAATTTGTTTTGCAGCAGTTGAAATACTCTGTGATTTAACAAAAGGAGCCAGGAGAGAAAAAAATATTACCCCCCACATGTTTGTAAAACGGAATTTCATTTGACAGATTTATCAGATGCGAAAGATACTTATCATTTATAAGGAAAATCTATTTTTTGCCACCTTTTTTACAAGTTCATATTTTTTAAAAAAAATTAAAATAGTACTGTTATGCATAAATTATTCGTGTGTGCGCTACAGGCATAAAGAGACATTGAGATGTCGATAATACAAAGAAAGATAATTTACAAAACCTCCCTTTAATACAGAACAGGTAAAACCAGGAGTTGGGTGGTATATGAATTGCAACAGTAGAAATAACCAAATAATTATAGCATGAAAAATATTTTAATTTTTGCAGGAATAGCGGGCCTTGCTTCTGCTATTGCAATTTATTTTGTAACCCAAAATGATAAGAACTCCTACTATGACGATAGTGATGGCTATGTAAGCGACGAAGACATAGCAGCGTATGATATGAAAGAAAATACAGGCCCCGCTTACAATGTAGATGAAGGTTTTAAACCTGCTTATTAAAAAATTGCCGATGGCAGAATATACCATTAACGTAAGTGAAGTAGAAGAACTGCAAACAATCAGCAATGCAGCAGAGCTAAACAAGATGTTTGCAAAAGCGCAAAGCACTGTGGTACAGGGCGGAACAGTTGTTTTGGTACGCGGTACTCCGGATGGTTCTGTATATAAATTTGATGAAATAACGACTGAAACAGATATGGAGAATTATAAACAAACCATATTAAAATATATTTAGTATAAGTTTTCTTTTTTTCAGGTTTTACTACTTTTACAGCATTCACAAATTTCTGTGCAAAAAAGCGAAGGCCAAAGCATAATGCATTAGCCTTCGCTTATATATTACAGCAGCTTAAAGGTTTTTTTGAGCTGTTTTTTTCGCCGGAGATTTTTTTACAAATGCTCCGGGTACCTGGGCCTCAATCATTTTTTTTACTTCATCAATAGAAATGTGAGCAAGTTCTTCAGGGGTATACTTTCCTTTTTCACCTTTTCCTATCACTTTAAGCATTTTCTTTCCAAACCTGATAAAAGGCCCCCAACGCCCGTTTTCAATTGAAATTTTTTCTGACGGCCACTGCCTTATGTATCGGTTAGCTTCTTTTTCCAGCTTTTTCTCTATCAGTTCTTCAACGTCCTGTTGCTTAAGATTGTCGAAGTTATAAGCCCGGGGAACATTTATAAACAAATCATTCCATTTTATAAAAGGACCAAATCTTCCTTTTCCTTTAGTTACCGGCTGGTCTTCGTACGTAGCTATTGGCGCATCAGCAGTTTGCTTTTCGCTTATTAGTGCAACAGCCCTGTCAAGGTCTACGGTTAACAGATCTTCTCCTTTGGGGAGCGAAACAAAATCTTCGCCCCAGCGAACATAAGGTCCAAACCGTCCCATGTTTACGGCTACCTCTTTTCCTTCATATTCACCTAATGATAAAGGCAGTTTAAACAAATCCATTGCCTCTTCCAATGTAATCGTCTCAATGCTTTGATTAGTCTTTAGCCTCGCAAAGCGTGCTTTTTCCTCCTCATTGCCCGTATCTCCTATCTGCACCATAGGGCCAAAACGTCCCATTCTCGCAATTACTTTCTTACCGCTTTGGGGATCGATACCTAATTCTCTTTCGCCTTTTGCACGCTCAGCCTTTTCGAGTGTTTCTTCTATTGTATGGTGAAAAGGTTTATAAAAACCATCGATCATATTGCTCCAGCGCATTTTTCCTTCTGCTATTTCGTCAAATTCTTCTTCAATATGTGCCGTGAAGCCATAATCCATCACACTTTTAAAATGCTGCTTCAAAAAATCAGTCACTACCATTCCCAGATCGGTCGGAAATAATTTTCCTTTTTCTGCGCCTGTATTTTCTATAACAACTTCTTTTTTTATCTGCTCATTTTTCAGCTTCAAAATATTTACTTCTCTTTTTATACCTTCTTTATCCCGCTTCTCTACATAATTACGTTTCATAATAGTGGTAATGGTAGGCGCATACGTTGAAGGACGTCCAATGCCTAGTTCTTCAAGTTTTTTAACCAACGATGCTTCGGTATAGCGCGGCGCAGCCCGTGTAAACTTTTGGGTGGCTCTCATTTCTCTCAGATCGAGCAACTGCGCTGCTTTTAAAGGTGGCAGTATCCCTTCGGTATCATCTTCCTCTTCATCATCTCTTCCTTCGTTATATACTTTTAAAAACCCATCAAATTTCATTACCTCACCTGTCGCCGTAAGCGTATCGTTGTTTGTAGATATATTGATTTTTGCCGTGGTTTTTTCAAATTCTGCATCACTCATCTGAGACGCAATAGTACGCTTCCAGATTAAATCATACAATTTGCGGCCTTCTTCATCACCTGCCGTATGGTTTTCCATATAAGTAGGACGGATAGCCTCGTGCGCTTCCTGTGCCGATTCGTTTTTATTTTTAAATTTGCGTGCCTGGTAATATTTGCTGCCATAGCTGCTTTTCACCTCCTTCTCGATTTCCTGCAATGCTGTTTCGCTCAGGTTAATGCTGTCGGTACGCATATACGTTATCTTTCCGCTTTCGTAGAGATGTTGTGCAATCAGCATGGTTTTGCTTACCCCGTATCCCAGCTTACGGCTTGCTTCCTGCTGTAGTGTAGATGTGGTAAACGGGGCAGCAGGACTTCGCTTCGCAGGTTTTACGGTCACGTCTGTTACTCTGTATTTTGCACCTTTACAACTCTCCAGAAATTTTTCAGCTATTTCCTGTTGTTCAATTTTATCCGGGCCATCTGCTTTAAAGCCGACAGGCTTGCCATTTATATCATTTGCAGAAAACAGGGCTTCAATTTTATAGCTGCTTACCGCCTTAAAGTTATTTATTTCCCTTTCCCTTTCTACAATCAATCTTACAGCAACACTCTGTACCCGTCCGGCACTGAGGCTGCGTTGCATACCTATTTTTCTCCATAAAACCGGGCTTAGTTCAAAACCTACCAGCCTGTCTAAAATGCGCCGCGCCTGCTGTGCATTTACTAGGTCCATATTTATAAGACGAGGGTTCTGAACGGCTTTTCTGATAGCAGGAGCAGTTATTTCATGAAAAACAATTCGCTTGGTCAGTTTAGGATCAAGGCCCAGCTCTTCGGCAAGGTGCCAGCTAATACTTTCTCCTTCGCGATCCTCATCCGAAGCCAGCCACACTTCTTTGGCTTTTTTCGATAGCTGCTTCAATTCTTTCACCACCTTCTGCTTGTCTTCGGGCACGATATAGCGGGGCTGATAGTTATTGTTCAAATCGATGCCCATATCGTCCTTTTCCAAATCGCGGATATGACCATAACAACTTTTTACCTCAAAGTCGTTGCCCAATATCTTCTCTATCGTTTTCGCTTTTGCCGGAGACTCTACTATTAATAAATTTTTACTCATTACTGGTTTTTAAAAGGTTTTGGATAAACTGCGGCCGGGCTTATTCAGCTTAGGCAGTACAGTCACGCATATTTGTTCTTCACTCACTTTTACCTTAAATTTTTCTGTCAAACATTACATCGGGAGCAGTGCAATATTACAGCAATACTTCAAATACCAAAATTTTTGATACGTTTACAATTTTTTTTAACGAAGAAGCAGGCTTTTGCGGAAACGATAAGAGTAACAGGCAGAAGAACTTTTTTTGTATATTTCTGAAAAAATAAAATTTGCAATATAACACGCATATTCTAAAACATTAATTCCTGCATAAAAAATGCTTTGTCTATTTTTCCGAAAGAAAGAATTATTTCACCAGATGTAAAAATAAATCTTTTATCGAATAGCCGGTTGTTTTAGTTGTTTGTTGCTTGTTGTTCAGTTGTTTGTTGTTCAGTTGTTTGTTGTTTGTTGTTTGTTGTTTGTTGTTCAGTTGTTCAGTTGTTTGTTGCTTGTAATCGCTATTATTTATCTTAATTCTTAATTGCTAATTCTTAATTGCTAATTGTTAATTGTTAATTCAAATGCCGAAGTTAAGTGCGGGAATAATTGCTTACAGAAAAAATAACGATAAGTTAGAAGTATTACTTGTCCATCCTGGGGGACCTTTTTTTGCAAAAAAAGATATTGGTGTATGGAGCATACCAAAAGGTGAATATGTGGACGGAGAGGATGCTTTATTAGCAGCCAAACGGGAGTTTGCAGAAGAGACAGGCAATACATTACCTGAAGGGGAATTTTTACCATTAAAGCAAATAAAAATAAAATCAGGAAAAGTTATATCAGCCTGGGCTGTTGAAGCAGATTTTGTTCAACCTTTTGTAGAGAGTAATTTTTTTGAGATGGAATGGCCTCCGCGATCAGGCAAAAAGCAATTGTTTCCTGAAACAGATAGAGCTGAATGGTTTACGGCCGGGGAAGCAAAGAAGAAAATAACTTCGGGGCAAATAAGCCTGCTTGAGCAATTAGAGATAATTATTAAACCAAATCCCTAATAAGATTACAGAAGCAAACGAATTTTCCTTCTTTATTCATAAGTAATTACCTGCACAGATTAAGTTCTAATGTGTAAATTAAATTGTAATCATTTTTATAGCACATTTTTATAGCAAGTGTGTTGCCTGGAAATTAATAAATTAGCTCTGTTCATAATCGCAGCAATTGCAAAAACTCCTTCATATCTTATTTCTTCAAAAAATTCATAACCTTTTACAATTATTTTTTTGAAGAAGCGTTACTTAAAGTAACGTGAGTTCGATATAAATAACTGCCAAAGTTACAGAGACAATTGTATTGAAGTAGCATTATCTGTTTCAAACTGAGAAGCGATGGAAGGTTTTTTAGGCAGGAAATGATAAGCTCCTATAGCGG
>JAABUT010001626.1_pt1 | contig 24846 bp, 24 predicted proteins | sample 5559281 | NCBI WGS metagenome assembly JAABUT01 (sample SAMN10711880, study PRJNA513359) | rock metagenome | isolation source: Antarctica rocks | place: Antarctica: Victoria Land, Ricker Hills nord | collected 2016-01-04
GGGCGCTGCCACCGCTGGCCAGTGAGGGGCAGTCGCTCGGGACCTTGCCCGCGGTGGGCTTCGTCGCCCTGTTGGCGCTGGCGCTCGCCGGGGCCTTCGGCGCCTCCCACGCCACCGCGCGCCACCGCCGCCACGCAGACGGCACGCAGGCGGTGGAGGCCGCAGGCCGCACGAGCGACACCGGGACGCAGCCCGGGGGAACACCGGCGTTGCACCAGGCCGGCCCGCTCGCGGTCCTGACTGTCGTCGGAGTCCTCGTGGCCTCTTCGGGGGGCTTGGCGCTGCTCACGTCCCTCGCGGGGTTGTCCGTGATCCGGTCGTGGAACCGGATGTCCCTCTTCCTCGCCGTGCTGGCCGTGCTGGCCGTCACGGGGTGGACGGAAGAGCTCCGTCGGCGGCTGCGCGGGCGAGCAGCGCCGACCGCTCTGCGGTGCACCGTCGTGCTGGTGGTGGCCGCGGCGCTCGTCGACCAGACCAGCCGGCTGGACGTGGCGGGGCGGTCGCAGGTCACCCAGACCTGGCGGGGGGAGGCGGCCTTCGTGGCATCGCTCGAATCTCAGCTGCCGGTGGGGGCCTCGGTCATGCAGTTGCCCTACGAGCCGTTCCCCGAGCCTGGCCCGCTCTTCGGCCAACTTCCCTACGACGGGGTTCGGCCCTCGCTGCATGCGCACAGCACGCGGTGGAGCTACGGCGCCGCGAAGGGCAGAGGCGACGACTGGCAGAGCCCGCTCTTCGCTCGACCGCTCCCGGAGTTCCTGACCGGCGTGCTGGCCGTCGGTTTCGACGGGTTGGTCATCGACCGTGCCGCCTATCGCACCGGCATCGTCACGGACCTGCGCCGCCTCGTGGGTCCGGTCGCGGCCCGCACCCCCGACTCGCGGTGGGCCTTCTTCGACCTCCGGAGCTTGCGGGCGCGGCTCCCGGACCTCCGCGCGCCCGGCCTTCGCGACTTGATCTTGCATCCGGTGGTGGCGCGGGCTGGCGCCGGTCTCACCGCGCGCGTGGAGCCGGCGGGCTTGTCGGCTTCGCCCGACTTCATTGCCGAGGAGAAGGCCGCCGTCGAACTGTCCCAGGACCAGCCCCGGGCCCGCCGCGTCACGCTGAAGCTCCATGTCAGCACTCTTACCGGCGGCCCGGTGTTCCTCACCCTCACCTCACCGAGCGGGACGCAGCGAGAGGTGGTCCCGCCGGGTGGAGGTGACGTCGACGTGTCGGTGGCCCTGTCGAAGAACAGCGGCAGCATCGGGCTGCAGGTGACCACGGGCGGGGGGGAGCCCGTCCCCTTCTACCGCTACGGCGTGCGCCTCGACGGCGTCACCGAGGAGGCCCTCCAGGAGGCCGCGCTGCCCTTGCAGGCTCGCACGCCACCCGCCCTGCGGCTCTTCTCGGCCGCGGCGCCGGACCTGCTGGTCCCGGGCGGGCGCTGACACCTCGCCGGGCCGGGGCGTGCAGTGGCCGGAATCACGCCACCCGTCAGGTGGCCGTCACCTGGGGCAGGGGGTACGACGCAGCGGGTGGGAGCACGGGCGGTTCGCCGGACGTTGGCGCCCCAGAGCGGCTCAGCGACACGCGCGAGGCGCAGTCGAGCAGCCCGAGGGAGCTGTCGCCCGGCACGTGCAGCACGTCTTCGAAGACCCGGGCCGCCACCGGCCGCCCGGTGCCCGTGTCGGTGACCGACACGGCGAGGTCGAAAAACCCCAGCAGGGGCGGCAATCCATCAAGGATGAAGTCGACGAACCACGATCCTGCTCCCGCCGGCACGGTGGCGTCGCCAGCACCGCGGATGGCGAACACCGGAAAATGACCCTTGGCCATGACCACCGCGCTGACCTCGCCGGGTGCGCTCGCCGCCTCGTGCACCTGCACCTGGACCCGGAAGGTCACCGGCTCGCCAGGGAAGAACATCGGCCGGGTGTCGCCACCCGGTTCATGGCTGAGCGTCAGTGCCTCGATGCCGAAGCTCTCTGGCAGCGGGACCTCGGGCTCAAGGGCCGGCTCGAGCTCCGTCGACGTGCCGATCAGACGGCGCATGAGCGCAACCCCGCGTACGGGCTCGCCGTTGTACTGCATCTCGCCATGGTCAAGGACAACCACACGGCTGCACAGCTTTGGGATCTGGTCCAGTCCGTGACTGACGACGAGGATGGTCTTGCCTGCGTCCTGGAACTCCTCGATCTTGGTGATGCACTTGGCCTGGAAGGCCTCGTCGCCGACGGCCAGCACCTCGTCGACCAGCAGGATGTCCGGGTCGACGTGCACGGCGATGGAAAAGCCGAGCTTGACGTACATGCCGGAGCTGTAGACCTTCACCGGGTCGGCGATCCTGTCGCCCAGCTCGCTGAAGTCGACGATCGAGTCGAAGAGCAGGTCGGTCTCGGCACGGGAGAGGCCGAGCAGCGATGCGTTCAGATAGATGTTGTCCGCGCCGGAAAGCTCGGCGGAAAAGCCGGCGCCCAGCTCCAGCAGGCTGGCCACCCGGCCCAGGGTGTGCACGGATCCGCTCGTCGGCTGGATGATCCCCGCGAGCAGCTTCAAGGTCGTCGACTTGCCCGAGCCGTTGTGGCCGATCACGCCGACCGTCTCGCCCTGGCCGATCTCGAGGGACAGATTGCGCAGCGCCCAGAACTCGCCGTGCTCGACCCGGCCCTCCCGCTTGACCAGCCGCTCCTTCAGCGACGTCGCGCGCCTGCGGTGGGTGACGAAGCGCTTGCTGACGTTGTAGGCACTGATGACCGGCGCACCATGCACACCGCAAGGCTACGGGGCGCCCGCGGCGATCCACCCAGCCCGTCGTCGCCGTACCGTGCCCTGATGACGACCGCGACGCCCCCGGCCCGGGGGCCGAGGTGAGCGAGACGCCGGGGGACCTCATCCGCCTGTCGCCTGCTGAGCCGGCTGACGGCGGCACGTTCGACATCGTCCGGCGGGGCTACGACCGGGGCCAGGTCGAGGACGCGTTCGCGCAGCTGCATGACCAGCAGGCGCGACTCGAGGCTGCGGTGACAGCCGAGCGGGCAGCCCGCGCGCACGCCGAGTCCGACGCCGCCGCGCTGCGCGCGGAACTCGCCGAGGCGCAGCGTGCGGCGCTGCCGCAGGAGCCAACCTTCGAGGCACTCGGCGAGCGCGTCGGGAGCATCCTCGCGCTGGCCCGGGACGAGGCCGCTGCCCTGCTCGCCGCCGCCGAGGCCGCGGCGGCACCCGGCCGCCAGGCTGCCCGGGACGACGCGGCACGCCTGCGCGCGGAGTCGGAGGCAACGGCGGAGCGCACCGTCACCCACGCCAGTGCCGAAGCGGAGCGGTTGCTGTCAACCGCACGCAACGAGGCGGCGACGGTGCGCGCCGCCGCGCAGGAGGAGGCCGAGCGACTGCTCGCCGATGGGCGGCAACAACAGCACGAGGCAGCACTGGCCGCGAGGAGCACTGTCGCTGACGCGCACCAGGAATCGGAGGAGGCGCTGGCCGCTGCCAGCCGCGAGGCGGGCACGCTCCGGCGTACGGCGCGCGAAGAGGTCGAGCGGCTCGGGGCGCAGCGGGACGCCGTCCGCGCCGAGATCGCCCGCCTGCGGGACGCCCTCGCGAACGCGGTCGGGATGCCCGCCCCGGTGCACGACGACGAGGCGGGCGGCGACGCACTGGCGCCGGTCGCTCCCGTCACGCCCGGCCCGGAGCCCAGGCTCGAGCCGGGCTCGCCCGCCGCACCGGCCGGCTGAGGGCACCCGCGGTCGCCGCAGCTGGGTGGTCGCCTCGTCGGCACGGCCGTCGGCAGGATCGACCACGACCGCGGCTGGATCCTGCGCATCAGTCTGGGTTCGACTACGTGCTGCCGATCGGCCCACCCGATCCGGACGCGCGGCTGGCGCTGTGGTGGCGGGCGTGTGAGCAGGCCGGGGCCACTGACATCGAGCTGACCGAACTCGTCGAAGCAAGCGGGGACTTCGCTCCCGCCCGACGGTAGGGCTGCCAGCAGGTCGCCTTGGCCACGTTCGAGGCGACGGTAGGCAGCGGTGCCCGCGTGCGCGCCACGACGCGCGACACCCTGCAGACCCAAAACGACTCGGACGGCAGATTGTTCGCCCGAATCCGGGAGCGCGTCGCCGTGCTGGCCCGCGAGGACCGCCAGCACCAGGAAAAGCTTCGTACTCTTGAGGCTGAGGTTGCGTCGATCCCGCTCGTTGAGCCGGCGCTCTTGGATGACCTCCCGACTGCCCCCATCGCCCTCAGCGAGGTCCCTGAGGCGGTCCTGAGACCCTTCTTCGAGAGTTGTTGCGGCTGCAGATCGGCTACGACCGCCGTACGCACAAGGCAACCGGCCAGGTGAGCCTCGACGAGGTCGCTGTAGGCGTCACGAACGCCCTGGTGAACGTGCTCAACGGCGAACAGCCCGATTCCGGCCGTTCCCATGTTGTTGGTGCCCCCGGCAGGATTCGAACCTGCGCTTCTTCCTCCGGAGGGAAGCACTCTATCCCCTGAGCTACGGGGGCTCGGGCGGTCCACGCTAGCAGTCCAGCGCCCACGCCGGCCGGCCCCTAAGCTCGCGCGCGTGACGACACCGACCGAGGGCACGCGGGTGCTCGTCGTGGACGACGACGACGTGATCCGCCAGCTCATCGGGGTCAATCTCGAGCTCGAAGGATTCGACGTCTACTGGGCCGTCGACGGGCTGGACGCGCTGGCGAAGGTCCGCGAGGTCAACCCGGTCGTGGTGACGCTCGACATCATGATGCCCAACCTCGACGGCTGGGACACCGCGGCCCGGTTGCGCGAGGACCCGGCCACGGCGCACGTGAAGGTCGTGCTGCTCTCGGCGCGCGCCCAGGAGGCGGACATCAAGCGCGGCACCCGCCTCGGGGTCGACGCCTATCTCACCAAGCCCTTCGACCCCGACGAGCTCATCAGCGTCGTACGCCGCCTGGCGGAGGAGGCCGCGCGCTGAGCCGCCCGCCGGGCGCGGCCTCGCCGGTAACCTCAGGCGGGTGACCCCCGGCGAGCTCAAGACCGCCGTGCGCGCGGCGGTGCAGGCAGCCGTCGACGCCGGTGACCTCGCCGGTGCCGTGCCCGACGACGTACCGCTCGACGTCCCGAAGAACCCCGAGCACGGGGACTACGCCACCTCCGTCGCGCTGCGCCTGGCCAAGGCCGCCGGCCGGCCGCCGCGCGAGGTCGCCGACGCGCTCGCCGCCCGCCTCCGCGAGGCCCCGGGCGTCGCCTCCGTCGACGTCGCCGGCCCGGGCTTCCTCAACCTTCGCCTCGCCCCCGCCGCGCTGGGCGCGCTCGCCCGCACGGTCGTGGCAGCGGGTCCCGCCTACGGCCGCAGCGACGAGCTGGCGGGTGTCGCCGTCAACCTGGAGTTCGTCTCCGCCAACCCGACCGGTCCCCTGCACCTCGGCGGTGTCCGCTGGGCCGCGGTCGGTGACGCGCTGGCCCGGCTGCTCGAGGCGTGCGGCGCGAAGGTCACGCGGGAGTACTACTTCAACGACCACGGAGTCCAGATCGACCGCTTCGCCCGCTCGCTGCTCGCCGCGGCGCGCCGCCAGGCCGTGCCCGAGGACGGCTACGGCGGGGCCTACATCGCCGACATCGCCGCGGCTGTGGTCGCCGACGTGCCCGACGCCGCGACGCGCGAGGACGCGCAGGAGGTGTTCCGGCGCGAGGGCGTGGCGAGGATGTTCGACGAGATCAAGGCGTCGCTGCACGACTTCGGGGTCGACTTCGACGTCTACACCCACGAGAACACGCTGCACGACTCCGGCGCCGTCGACCGGGCCGTCGAGCGGCTGCGCGCGCTCGGGCGGCTCTACGAGCGGGACGGCGCCCTGTGGCTGCGCACCACCGACCTCGGCGACGACAAGGACCGCGTCGTCATGAAGAGCGACGGCGAGGCGGCCTACATCGCCGGCGACCTCGCCTACTACCTCGACAAGCGCGAACGCGGTTTCGACCGCTGCCTGATCATGCTGGGGGCCGACCATCACGGGTACGTCGGCCGACTGATGGCCATGTGCGCGGCGTTCGGCGACACCCCCGGCGTCAACCTCGAGGTGCTCATCGGGCAGATGGTCAACCTGCTGCGCGACGGCGAGCCGCTGCGCATGAGCAAGCGCGCCGGCACCGTCGTCTCGCTCGAGGACCTCGTCGACGCCGTGGGGGTGGACGCCGCCCGCTACGCGCTCGCCCGCTCCAACACCGACTCCGTGCTCGACATCGACCTCGACCTGTGGTCGCGCCGCACGAGCGACAACCCGGTCTTCTACGTGCAGTACGCCGCGACCCGCTGCGCCTCGATCCTGCGCCACGCCGGCGAGCTGGGCATCGTGGTCGACCCCGCCGCGGTCGACGTGGGTCTGCTCGCGCACCCGCTGGAGGTGGCCCTGCTGCGTGCCCTCGGCGAGTTCCCCCGGGTCGTCACCGCCGCCGCGCAGTTGCGCGAGCCGCACCGCGTCGCGCGCTACGTGGAGGAGGCCGTCGCCCCGGCGACCCAGCGGTGGTTCGACAACACGGCCGAGTGCCGTGCGCTGCCGCAGGGCGACGAGCCCGTGACGGAGACGCACCGGGCCCGGCTGCTGCTCTGGCAGGCGACTCGCGTCGTACTCGACAATGGCCTGGCGCTGCTGGGTGTCTCCGCACCGGAGCGGATGTGAGCACCGCCCGACTCGCCCCCGGCCTGGACCCGGCGGTGTGGCCGCGCACCGCGACGCTCGACGACGACGGGGTGCTCCTGCTGGGCGGCCTGCGCGCCGACGTGCTCGCCCGAGAGGTCGGCACCCCGGCCTACGTGCTCGACGAGGCGGACGTGCGCGCTCGCATGCGTGAGTGGCGTCGCGCCTTCGCCGGCGGCGACGTCTATTACGCCGGCAAGGCTTTTCTGTGCACCGAGGTCGCGCGCTGGGTGGCCGAGGAGGGACTGTCCCTCGACGTCTGCACCGGCGGCGAGCTCGCGGTCGCCGAGCGCGCCGGCTTCCCGCCCGAGCGACTCCTCTTCCACGGCAACAACAAGTCGACTGCCGAGCTCGTGCGTGCGCTCGACTACGGCGTCGGCCGCATCGTCGTCGACAGCTTCGGCGAGATCGACCGCCTGACGGCGATCGGACGCCCGGCGAAGGTCTTCGTGCGCGTCACACCAGGCGTCGAGGCGCACACCCACGAGTTCGTCGCCACCGGGCAGGAGGACCAGAAGTTCGGCTTCTCGCTTGCCTCGGGGGCGGCCGCCGAGGCGGTCGCCAGGGTCCTCGGCGTCGGGCACCTCGAGCTCGTCGGACTGCACGCGCACATCGGTTCGCAGATCTTCGACACCGCCGGTTTCCGGCTGGCCGCGCAGCGGATGGTCGGGCTGCTGGCCGAGGTGCGTGACAGGCACGGGGTCGAGCTCGCCGAGCTGGACCTGGGTGGCGGCCTCGGCATCGCCTACACGAGCGAGGACGCGCCGCTGCCGGTCACGGAGGTGGCCGAGCGGCTGCAGCGGCACGTGGCCAAGGAGTGCGCGGAGGTCGGCCTCGCCGCGCCGCGGCTCGCCGTCGAGCCGGGGCGCGCCCTCGTCGGCCCGAGCACCGTCACGCTCTACGAGGTGGGCACCGTCAAAGACCTTCCGGGCCTGCGGACCTACGTCTCCGTCGACGGCGGGATGAGCGACAACATCCGCACGGCGCTCTACGACGCCCACTACACCGCCCGCCTCGCCTCCCGCGGCTCCGACACCCCGGCCCACGTGGTCACCCTGGTCGGGAAGCACTGCGAGAGCGGTGATGTCGTCGTGCGCGATGTTCCCCTGCCCGGCGACGTCGCCCCCGGAGACCTCGTCGCCGTACCGGCCAGCGGCGCCTATCACCGCTCGATGGCCAGCAACTACAACCACGTGCCGAGGCCGCCCGTCGTCGCCGTACTGGACGGGACCTGGCGCACGCTCGTCCGCCGCGAGACCGAGGACGACCTGCTCGCCCTGGACGTCGTGTGACCCCGCTCGCCCGGCAGCGGGCCGCCATCGTGGTGGTGCTCGGGGCCGCCCTCGCGCTGGCGGTCACGGCGCTCGCGCGCGCCGGCACGAGCCCGCAGGTGAAGGTCATCCTCGCCGGCCTGCTGGTCGGGCTGGTGGTCGGCGCGATCCTCGCCGCCCGCCGCGGGGACCGGTCGTGACCGCGCCCCGGGCGGCCGTGCTGCGGGCGTGGGGGATCGCGCTCGTGGTCGCCGGCGCGGTCGGTGCGCTGCTGGCGACCCGCGTGGGCGCGGTCGGCGCGCTCGGCACGCTCGCGGTGGCCGCGGCCGTGGTGGCGGGGCCCGCCGCCGTCTTCGTGCGCCGCGAGCGGGCCCGGCTGCTCGCGGCCGCCCGGCCACCGGTCAAGCACTGCGACTGCTGCGATCCCGCCGCCCTCTATGTGCACGGCGAGGTCCGGTGACCGCGCCCGGCAGCCGCCCGCCGCTGAAGGTAGGGATCCTCGGCTGCGGCACCGTCGGCAGCGAGGTCGTGCGGCTCCTGCACTCCCAGCGGGACGACCTGACCGCGCGCGTCGGCGCGCCGCTGGAGATCGTCGGGATCGCGGTACGCCGACCGGACCGCCCCCGGGACCCGGCCGTCGACCCGGCGCTGTTCACCGCCGATGCCGACGCGCTCGCCGCCCGTCCCGACCTCGACGTCCTCGTGGAGGTCGTCGGCGGCGTCACGGCAGCACGCCGCTGGCTGCTCTCCGCGCTCGCCGCCGGCACCAGCGTGGTGACCGCGAACAAGGCGTTGCTGGCTGAGGACGGCGCGACGCTGCACGACGCGGCGGCGGCGGCCGGCGTCGACCTCTATTTCGAGGCAGCGGTCGCCGGCGCGATCCCGATCCTGCGGCCGCTGCGGGAGAGCCTCGCCGGGGACCGCGTCCACCGCGTGATGGGCATCGTCAACGGCACCACCAACTTCGTCCTCACGCGCATGGACGAGACCGGGGCCGCCTTCGCGGAGGCGCTCGACGAGGCGACGGACCTGGGTTATGCCGAAGCCGACCCGACCGCCGACGTCGAGGGTTTCGACGCGGCCGCGAAGGCCGCGATCCTCGCCGGCCTCGCCTTCCACACCCGGGTGGCGGCGGCCGACGTCCACCGGGAGGGCATCACCGCCGTCACGGCCGCCGACGTGGCCAGCGCCCGGGCGATGGGCTCGGTGGTGAAGCTGCTGGCGATCGCCGAGCGCAGCGAGACCGACGGGTCGTGCGGCGTGCGCGTGCACCCGGCGATGATCCCGCGGTCACACCCGCTGGCCGGCGTCCGCGAGGCCTACAACGCCGTCTTCGTCGAGGCCGCCGCGGCCGGGCAGCTCATGTTCTACGGCCGCGGCGCCGGCGGGCCGCCGACCGCGAGCGCCGTCCTCGGCGACCTGGTGGCGGTGGCCCGCAACCGACTCGCCGGCAGCCGCGGGCCGGGCGAGTCGTCCTACGCCGACCTGCGGGTCCGGCCGATGGGGGAGACCGTGACGCGCTACCACGTGAGCCTCGACGTCACCGACAAGGCCGGCGTGCTGGCGAGCGTCGCGCAGGCCTTCAGCCGGCACGACGTCAGCATCCAAACGGTCCGCCAGGAGGGGCACGGCGACGACGCGAGCCTCGTGCTCGTCACGCACGCCGCCACCGACGCGTCGCTCGCCGCCACGGTGGAGGAGCTGCGCGGCCTCGACGTCGTCCGTAGCGTCGCCAGCGTCATGCGCGTCGAGGGAGAGTCAGCACCATGACCGTCACCACGCAGGCGCCCACGTCGCCGTTCCCCGCGCAGGCAGCGGGCAGGTGTCCCGCCGGGAAGGCGTGGCGGGGCGTCATCACCGAATATCGCGACCGGCTCGAGATCCCCGCTGGCGCAGCCATTGTCACGCTCCGGGAGGGCGGCACCCCACTCGTGCCGGCGCAGGGTCTGTCCGAGCGCACGGGCTGCGAGGTGCACCTCAAGGTCGAGGGCGCTAACCCCACCGGCTCCTTCAAGGACCGCGGCATGACCATGGCGATCACGCACGCGGTGGCGGCGGGCAGCCGGGCGGTCCTCTGCGCGAGCACCGGCAACACGAGCGCGAGCGCGGCGGCGTACGCGGCCAGGGCGGGCCTCACCTGCGCGGTGCTCATCCCCGCCGGCAAGATCGCCCTCGGCAAGCTCGCGCAGGCGCTCGTGCACGGGGGACGCCTGCTCGCCGTCGAGGGCAGCTTCGACGACTGCCTGCGCCTGGCTCGCGACCTCTCCAACGGCTATCCGGTCACGCTCGTCAACTCCGTTAATCCCGTGCGGATCGAGGGGCAGAAGACCGCGGCCTTCGAGATCGTCGACGCCCTCGGCTGGGCCCCCGACGTGCACTGCCTGCCCGTCGGCAACGCCGGCAACATCACCGCCTACTGGCGGGGCTACCGCGAGTACGCCGCCGACCGCGGCACGTCCCGCCCGCGGATGCTCGGCTGGCAGGCGGCCGGGTCGGCGCCCCTGGTGTCTGGCTCCCCGGTGGCGAAGCCGCAGACCATCGCGACCGCGATCCGCATCGGCAACCCGGCCAGCTGGCAGCCGGCGGTGCAGGCGCGCGACGAGAGCGGTGGCCACATCGGCGCGGTCACGGACCGGCAGATCCTCGAGGCCTATCGGCTGCTGGCCAAGACCGAGGGCGTCTTCGTGGAGCCTTCCTCCGCGGCATCGGTCGCCGGGCTGCTGCTCGCGCGGGAGACGGGCCTGGTGGAGGCAGGCGAGCGCGTGGTCTGCACCGTCACCGGCAACGGCCTCAAGGATCCCGACTGGGCCATCAGCGGCGCGGCCACCCCCATCACCGTGCCCGCCGACGCGGTGGTCGCGGCCAGGGAGCTCGGGCTCGGGTGATGCCCGGCCCGCCTCCCGTCGCACCGGCCGTCCCCGACCCGCCGCCGGACCCGGTCCCGGGCCCGTCATGAGGGACGCTTTCGCGCTGCTGCGGCGCGAAGCGGACTTCCGCCGCGTCTACGCCGCGCAGCTCGTGCAGCTCGGCGGTGACTGGTTCGTGCTGGTGCCACTGCTGACTCTGCTCTCGAGGTTGACCGGCGGCGGGCTCTACGGTGGTCTCGTGCTGGCCGCCGACACGGTCGCGGTGGCCGCCTTCTCGCCCTACGCCGGAACCCTCGTCGACCGGGTCGACCGGCGCAGCGTCATCGTCGTCAGCAGCACGGTCTCGGCGGTCCTCGTGCTGGGGCTGCTCGCCGTCAACAGCGCCGCCACGGCACCGCTCGCGCTGCTCGTGGTCGCAGGAATCGCTGCGGCCAAGGCCTTTTCCACGCCTGCCGCGAGTGCGGCGCTGCCCAACCTCGTGCCAGCGGCTGACCTGCCGGTCGCCAGCGTGCTCTCGGGCGCGAGCTGGGGGGTGATGCTCACGGTCGGTGGGGCGGCAGGGGGTCTGCTCGCCGCCGTGGCCGGCGAGGCCGCCTGTGTCGCGGTCGCGTGCGCCCTCTATGCGCTGGCCGCGATGACGGTGGCCCGGGCACGGCGCCCCTTCCAGATCGACGGACAACGGCAGCAGCGCACCCGGTTCGGCGCCGACGTACGCGAGACGGTCGCCTACGCCCGTCGGCACCCGCGCGTCGCCGCCCTGCTCGCGGTCAAGAGCGGGGTCGGGGTGGGCAACGGCGTGCTCGCGCTCTTCCCGCTGCTCGCGCTGGTCTACGGCGCCGGCCCGCTCGCCGTCGGGGTCCTCTTCAGCGCCCGCGGACTCGGTGCGCTCGTCGGCCCGCTGGCGCTGCGCCGCCGGGCCAGCGACCCCGCCCGGTTGCCGGTCCTGCTCGCGGCTTCGATGCTGTCCTACGGGCTCTGCTACGCCGTCGTCGGCTGGGTGGGACTCCTCCCGGTCGCGGTGGCGCTGGTCGCGCTGGCCCACGTCGGCGGCGGCGCCAACTGGGTTCTCTCCGTCTACGCCCTGCAGGCGGCCGTCCCGGATCGCCTGCGCGGCAGGGTCTTCGCTGCCGACCTGATGCTCGCCACCCTGGCGGTGGGCGGGTCGCAACTGGTGGCGGGCGCCCTGTCCGGCGTCGTCGACGTCCGCGTCCTCACCTCGTGCCTGGGCGGTGCGACCTTCGTCTACGGCGTGGTCTGGTACGCCGTCGTCCGGCGCCTCCCCGCGCAAGCCCCCGCCGACGCGCCGCGGCTCGACGCCGTCGCCCGGGCCGCCTGATGCCCTCCTTTCGGGCCGCGCCCGTGCGCGTGCGGGTGCCGGCGTCCGCGGCCAACCTCGGCCCCGGCTTCGACGCCTTCGGCCTCGCACTCGGCCTGCACGACGAGGTGGTCGTGCAGGTGACCGACTCCGGCCTGACCGTGGACGTCGCTGGCGAGGGGGCCGAGAAGCTCCGCCGGGACGCGCGCAACCTCGTCGTCGTCGCCCTCCGCGCCGCCTTCGACGCCATGGGCGGCCAGCCCAGGGGCCTGCACGTGGTCTGCGCCAACCGGGTGCCCCAGTCACGGGGGCTCGGGTCCTCGGCCGCCGCGGTGGTGGCCGGTGTGCACGCGGCGCGGCAACTCGTGCTCGGTGGCCTCGACGACGACGGGGCGCTGTCCGTCGCCACCGCCGTCGAGGGCCACCCCGACAACGTTGCGGCCGCCCTCCTCGGCGGCTTGACCGTGGCCTGGCGGACGGCAGGTGGTGGGATCGCCGCGGTCCGGCTGCCGTGCTCGGACACGCTGTCCCCGGTGGCCTTCGTCCCCGCGACGACGATCTCGACGGCAAAGGCGCGTTCCGTGCTGCCCGCGCAGGTCGCGCACGCCGACGCCGCGTTCACCGCAGCGCGGGCGGCGCTGTTGCCGCTCGCTCTCGCCGGCCGTCCCGACCTGCTGCTCGAGGCCACCCGGGACCTGCTGCATCAGCCGTCGCGGCTGGGGGCGCAGCCGCGCGGAGCCCTCCTGCTCGGCCGCCTGCGCGAGGCCGGGCATGCCGCGGTGCTCGCGGGCAGTGGGCCGTCGGTGCTCGCCCTGTGCCCGACGGCCGCGGCCGCCGAGGCGGCCGCCACGCTGGCCGGCCGTGGCTGGCAGGCTCGCCCCCTGGCGGTCGACACCCAGGGCGTGCGCACCGTTCCGTTGCCCTAGCCCGCACCCGTGACACCCGCTCGGCTGCTGCGGCCGCCGTACGCGCATGCTCGTGCCTGGTGGTGGTGCCGGGCTGGGCCGTCCGGGGGAAGGGAATCGCCCGCGGCGGCGTTTCGTTGTCGGTCTCGCCGACAGGCTTGTAGTGTCTGGCTCAGCACCGAGCGACCCACGCGTCGATCTCGGTCGCCGAGAGGCCTGCGGGTCTCGAGACGCCCCCTGCGGACCCCGACGAGCCCGCATGGTGTGCGCCGGCGTCCGCCGCTCGCTGGCAGCCCGGTCATGGAGAGAGGTTCGTGCCACGCCCCACCCGGGGGGTACGTCGATGACGACGTGCAACCGCGGGCGGTCGCGCAGCGGGCCTGTGCCCCCACAGCGTCGATAACTCGAAGGCCAGGACTCCACGGGAGCCACCGGCAGCAGCACGCACCACCCGTCCCCGGGCACGTCGTCCGGGGCGGTCCCCGCAAGGAAGGAACCCACGTGCAGGACTCCACCGACCTGCTGCAGCCCGAGCGCACCGATGCCTCGGCGCACGACGCGGCAGGCAGCGCGGCCAGCAACGGCAGGGCCGCGCCCCACACCAACGGCACCAGCTCCGCGACGGACGGCACGGCCGCCGAAGCGGGGGACACCGCCCGCACGCGCCGTCCCCGCGGCAGCGGGCTGACCGCGCGAACCCTGCCCGAGCTGCGGGACATCGCTTCCGGGCTCGGCGTTGCCGGGACGACGCGCATGCGCAAGGGCCAGCTCATCGCCGCCATCCAGACCGCCCAGGGCGGGGATCCCGAGGCCGCTCCCGCCGCGAGCGCTCCTGCCGCGGCGGAGGTCGGCGCCGACGGCCCGAGCGCCAACGGCTCCACCGGCCGGCCCCCCCGAGCCCGCCGCGGCGGCGCCGAGCGCGCCCCCTCCGACGGTGTGTCCGCCCCCTCGGAATCTGCCGCCACGGAAGTGGCAGTCGCCCCGCCGGCCGACGGCCAAGCCGCAGCGGGCGCTCCCACCCAGCAGGAACGTGGCGAGCGCTCCACCCGCGACGGCGGGCCGGAGCGGCAGGGCGGTGACCGCCCTGAGCGCCAGCAGGGCGGCTATCAGGAGCGCACCGACCGGCCTCCGCGTGACCGGCAGAGCCAGGGCGGCCAGGGCGGCCAGCGCCAGCAGGGCCAGCAGGGCCAGCAGGGCCAGGACCGGCAGCGCCCCCAGGGGCAAGGCGGTCAGCAGGGGCAAGGCGGCCAGCAGGGGCAAGGCGGCCAGCAGGGGCAAGGCGGCCAGCACGCCCAGGGTGGCCAGCAGGGCCAGGGCGGTTTCGACGACGACGAGGACGGCGGCCGCCGCGGGCGGCGCGGGCGTTACCGCGACCGCCGCAACCGCAACCGCGACCGGCTTGCCGCCCCCGGCGTCGAGCCGGACGTGACGGTCGGCGACGACGACATCCTCGTGCCCGTCGCCGGTGTCCTCGACCTCCTCGACAACTACGCGTTCGTGCGCACCACCGGCTATCTCGCCGGCCCGAACGACGTCTACGTCTCCCTCGCGCAGGTCCGCCGCTACGGGCTGCGCCGCGGCGACGCCGTCACCGGCGCGGTGAAGCAGCCCCGCGACGGGGAGCCCCGCCGCGACAAGTTCAACGCCCTGGTGCGCCTCGACACCGTCAACGGTGCAGAGCCCGACACGGCAGGCAAGCGGCCCGAGTTCGGCAAGCTCACGCCCCTCTATCCGCAGGACCGCCTGCGACTCGAGACCGAACCGCAGATCCTCACGACCCGCGTCATCGACCTCGTCGCCCCCATCGGCAAGGGTCAGCGCGCCCTCATCGTCAGCCCGCCGAAGGCCGGCAAGACCATGGTGCTGCAGGCGATCGCCAACGCCATCACGACCAACAACCCCGAGTGCCACCTCATGGTCGTCCTGGTCGACGAGCGTCCTGAGGAAGTCACCGACATGCAGCGCTCGGTGAAGGGCGAGGTCATCGCCTCGACCTTCGACCGGCACCCCGCCGACCACATCACGGTCGCCGAGCTGTCCATCGAGCGGGCCAAGCGGCTCGTCGAGCTGGGGCACGACGTCGTCGTACTCCTCGACTCGATCACGCGCCTCGGCCGCGCCTACAACATGGCCGCGCCGGCCAGCGGACGCATCCTCACCGGCGGTGTGGACTCGGCGGCGCTCTATCCGCCGAAGCGCTTCCTCGGCGCCGCCCGCAACATCGAGGACGGCGGCTCGCTCACCATCATCGCCACGGCACTCGTCGAGACCGGCAGCGCGATGGACACGGTGATCTTCGAGGAGTTCAAGGGCACCGGCAACGCCGAGCTCAAGCTCGATCGCCGACTCGCGGACAAGCGGATCTTCCCGGCCATCGACATCGACCCGTCGGGAACCCGCAAGGAGGAACTGCTCCTCGCCCGCGACGAACTGCAGATCGTCATCAAGCTGCGCCGCGTGCTGCACGCCGTCGAGAGCGGCAGCAGCAGCGGCGGCATCGAGTTGCTGCTCGACAAGCTGCGAGAGACCAAGAGCAACGTCGAGTTCCTGCTGCAGGTGCAGAAGACGATGCCCACGCCCGACTAGCGTGCGGACGAGGCGCGGCGGGAAGGCGCGCCGTCCGCGCGGCGTTGCGAAGTAGCCTCGCACCACCCCTGTCGGCACCGGTTCACCGCAGCGCGAACGCGGACCCGGCGGCCGATGACCCGAGAGAGAGACACCGATGAAGGCCGACATCCACCCGAGCTACGGCGACACCACCGTCACCTGCTCCTGCGGCGCGCAGTTCACCACCCGCTCCACCAAGGGCGACGGCAAGATCCACGCCGAAGTGTGCAGCGCCTGCCACCCCTTCTACACCGGCAAGCAGAAGATCCTCGACACCGGCGGCCGCGTCGCCCGGTTCGAGCAGCGCTACGGCAAGCGCGGCCAGTAGCAGCCGACGGCGCCCGCCCCCGAGCCGGGGGCGGGCGCCGTTCGCGTGCCCGGTGGCAGCGACGACAGGAGGGGTACGGCGGTGAGCGAGCGGCTGGGGGAGCTGGAGGCCGAGCACGCCGGGCTCGAGGCCGAGCTGGCCGACCCTGCGGTGCATGCCGACCCGCTGCGCGCCAAGCGGCTCGGGCGGCGCTACGCCGAGCTCACCGCGGTCGTCGAGGCCGGTCGGGCCTGGCGCGCCGCCGATGCCGACGCCGAGGCCGCCCGCGAGTTGGGTGCGACGGACCCCGACTTCCGCGCGGAGCTGCCCGCGCTCGAGGCGGTCCGCGACGCCGCCGCCGAGCGCCTGTCCGACGCCCTCGTCCCGCCGGACCCGCACGAAGGCAAGGACGTGCTGTTGGAGGTGAAGGCGGGGGAGGGTGGTGACGAGAGCGCCCTGTTCGCAGGAGATCTGCTGCGCATGTACACCCGCTATGCCGAGCGCCACGGCTGGCGGACCGAGCTGCTCGACAGCACTCCCAGCGACCTCGGTGGCGTCAAGGAGGCGACCCTCGCGGTGCGTGGGCGGCCGGGTGGCGAGAGCGTGTGGCGCGGGCTGAAGTTCGAGGGCGGAGTGCACCGCGTGCAGCGGGTGCCGGTGACCGAGAGCCAGGGCCGCATTCACACGAGCGCTGCCGGGGTGCTCGTCCTGCCCGAGGCCGAGGACGTCGAGGTGGCGATCGACCCGGCTGACCTGCGCATCGACGTCTATCGCAGCTCGGGTCCCGGCGGCCAGAGCGTCAACACGACCGACTCCGCCGTACGCATCACACACCTGCCGACGGGCACGGTCGTGGCCATGCAGAACGAGAAGAGTCAGCTGCAGAACAAGGAAGCGGGCATGCGGGTGCTCCGGTCGCGGCTGCTGGCCCAGGCGCTCGAGGCGCAGGCCGCCCAGGCGAGCGCCGCGAGAGGCGCGCAGGTGCGCACGGTCGACCGCAGCGAGCGCGTGCGCACCTACAACTTCGCCGAGAACAGGATCAACGACCACCGCGTGGGCTTCAAGGCCTACAACCTGGACCAGGTGCTCGACGGCGACCTCGACGCCGTCGTGCGAGCCCTCGCTGACGCGGAGCGCGCCGAGGTGACCGGGCCGTGACGACGCTCGGGCTGGTCGCGGCCGCCACCGAGCGCTTCGCTGCTGCCGGCGTCGACAGCCCCCGCTTCGATGCGGAGGAACTCGCCGCGCACGTCCTCGGCGTACGCCGCGCCGGGATCGTCCTTGCGCCGGCGATGACTCGGGACCAGGAGGCGGCGTACGGCGCCCTCGTCGAGCGGCGTGCCGCCCGGGTGCCGCTGCAGCACCTCGTCGGCAGCACGGGTTTCCGCCGCCTCGAGTTGCTGGTCGGGCCCGGTGTCTTCGTGCCGCGGCCGGAGACCGAGTCGGTCGTGCAGTGGGCTCTCGAGGCCCTCCGCGGCATTCCGGCGCCCCTCGTCGCCGACCTCTGCACCGGCAGCGGCACCATCGCCCTCGCGCTCGCCGACGAGCTGCCGGCCGGCGCCACGGTGCACGCGGTGGAGCGCGACCCCGGTGCGTTCGCCTGGCTGCGGCGCAACATCACGGCCACCGGCCTCGCCGTGCACGCCCACCTCGGCGACGCCGGTGACGCGTTGGCCGAGCTGGACGGCACGCTCGACCTCGTCGCCAGCAACCCGCCCTACGTCGCTGAGCACGAGCGCGCGCACGTCGACCCCGAGGTGGCCGACCACGACCCTGAAATCGCGCTGTTCGCAGGCGACGACGGGCTCGACGTGGTGCGCGTCGTCGAGCGGGCGGCGTGGCGGCTGCTACGGCCGGGGGGCGTGCTGGTGGTGGAGCACTCCGACCGGCAGGGTCGCTCGGCGCCCGCGCTGCTCGGGGGGCGCTGGCTCGAGGTGGCCGACCATCGCGACCTCGCCGGCCGCGACCGCTTCGTCACCGCCCGGCGCCCCTGACCCGCCCCTGACCCGCCCCTGACCCGCCACGGTCCGCCCCCGCCCGGCCCGCCCCCGCGGATGATCACGCGGGGCTTTGTCGGCACGCGCCCATGATCATGCGGGCGGAGGTGGGGGTTGGTGGCACCCGCGGGGCGGACCCGGCGGGGGTCGAGCAGGATGGCCCGGTGAGCCGGGTCTGGGACTGCCGCGACCCCGGGCAGCGGGAGGGCGCGATCGCCGCCGCGGTCTCCGCCGTACGCCGTGGCGAGCTCGTCGTCCTGCCCACCGACACCGTCTATGGCATCGGGGTGGATGCCTTCGCCCCCCGCGGGGTGGCGGCCCTGCTCGCGGCGAAGGGTCGCGGGCGTGACATGCCCGTGCCCGTCCTGGTCGGTTCGTGGACCGGCATCGACGGGCTGGTCGACGTCGTCACCGGGGAGGTTCGCGAGCTGGTGCAGGCGTTTTGGCCCGGCGGGCTGACCCTCGTGGTGCAGCACAGCCTGCGCCTCGCCTGGGACCTCGGGGACGCTCGGGGGACGGTCGCCGTGCGCATGCCGCTGCACCCCGTCGCGCTGGAGGTGTTGCACGAGACCGGCCCGATGGCGGTCAGCAGTGCCAACCGCAGCGGCCAGTCCCCGGCGACCACGGCCGGACAGGCGCGGGCGCAGCTCGGCGACAGCGTCGACGTCTATCTGGAGGCCGGCCCCACCCGCGACAGCACCCCCTCGGCGATCGTCGACTGCACCAGCTCGCCACCCAGGCTGCTACGTGCGGGCGCCGTCGGCATCGATGAGCTGCGCGCCGTCGTGCCGGCCCTGGTGGCCTGAGCGCCGTCGCCCGCCACGGTTAGGGCACCGGCAGGGTCAGCGGCGTGCCAGCGCGCTCGATGGCGTTGAGCAGGATGCGGTCATCGCCTTCCCCCTGCTCGGGTGGCCTGGTCTCGACGGGCTTGCCGGGGTCGTAGGGCGAGCGGTTCGCCCCCGTCCCCGGCTCGTCGGGGCTGCCGCCGTCGCAGCCGACCTTGGTGGCGGCGCCTGCAGGCACCGGCCGCGCGGGCAGGCCTTCGGCAGCGCGACGGCGGTTGTCCTCGGTGTGCGGGTCGACGCCCTGCTGCGGCGCGGGGTGCGGCCGCGCGTGCGGCGGACGCAGGTGGTCCCCGGCGTCGACGGCGCGGCCGCTGCTCGCCGCCTCGTCCGTCGCCAGGCCGCCCCCGATCCGGTAGTGGCCAGGCCGGTCGTAGGGCTCGTGGCTCCCGCTGGCGTTGTAGCCGACCGGGTGACCGTCCGCGGCGGGGGACCGGCCGGTGCTGGGGTCGCGGTAGCCGTCGCCGCGGGCGGCGCGCTCGCGCTCCCGCCGCTGATACTCCGCGTAGGGGATGCGCTCCTGGTGCTTGCCGTGCTGATAGAGCCAGACCGCGGTGGGCTCCTGCGTGCGCCGGTCGAACTCCACCGCGATCCGCGTGAGGTCGGCCTGGTGGTTGCCGAACGCGGTCTTGTTGTTGTAGCCGTAGGCGAGCCAGTACGTCACCACGGCGTTGCCGCGGTAGTGCGACACCTCGAAGTCCACCGGTACGCCGGTGCCCGTGCCGCCGCGCAGCGCCTCGGGAAAGGCGATGCAGCGGCGACCGTCGGGAAGCCGGCTGTAGCGCCCCGAGCGGTAGAGCGCGTCGAGGTCGATCGGGTTGAGCTTCTCGTCGGGGTGCTGGACGAAGACCGGCGTGTTCAGCCACGCCAGCGCCACGGGTTCGATGCCCGGGGTGGGGCCCGGCAGGCCACCAGGCCCGGACGTCGCGGCCGGCACGCCCTTGCCCAGCTGTCCGGCGGTCGCGGCGTCGGCCTGATCGACCATGTCCACGAGGTCCCGCGCCGAGCGGGTCGCCTTCTCCCGAACCGCGCGAGCGTGCTCGCGCGCCGCGGCGGCGGCCCCGCTGGCCAGCGTGGCGGCGTCACCGAGGCCGTGCATCGAGGGGGGGTCCGTGGCGGCGGCGGCCGCGTGGTGCGCGCGCGTGGCGGCGGCGCCGGCCCGGTGCGCGGCGTCGTCGGCCTCGCGCACCTGCTCGGCCATCTGCTTGATCTTGTCGCGGGACTGCTCCACCAACTCCGCCAGGGCGTTGACGGTCTCGGCCGCCGCACCGAGGGTCGCCGACCCCGCCGAGAGGGCACTGCCCTGGTTGCTCGCCGCGGAGGTGAAGCTGGCGGCGGCGAGGCCCTGCCAGCCCGCGACGGTCTCGGCACCGGAGAGCGCACCGCCCGCCGCGCCCAGCGTCGAGGCGGCGTGCGCCAGGTCCTCGGCCGCGGATCGCAGCGGTCCAGGCTCGCCGTCCGGCCACGGCAGTCCCTCCGGTCCGGCGCTCACCCCCGGCCCCCGAAGGCCTGCGCGCCGTCGCGCTCCTGCTCGCCGTAGCGCATCCCCGCCGCACCGACCGCCGCGCCAGTGCCGGCCACCGTCACCGCCGCGGCGCGCAGCCCGCTGCCCCACGCGTGCACCAGCGCCGCCAGGGCCCGCGCGGTCTTCGGGGGGCCACCGGAACCGTCCGCACGGAGCTGGCCGGCGGCGGTGCGCACGCGGCCGGCCACCGCCTGGATCGGCGGCCCCGCCGCGCTGACGGCCGCCGGTGAGTGGGCGAGATAGGGACCGCTCATGGCCACGACGATCCCCCCGATGCCGGCCGCAGACCCTGGCCTCGGCTGCCCGGATGGCCCCGGCAGCCTCTGCTCACCCGGGTGGGCTAGTGGCGGAACGCCGGTAGTCTCTGGCCACCGCCAGCGACCCCTTTCGGAGGCCACCGTGACCACTCCCTACTGGGGCCCCGACTTTCCGGCGCTCGAAGCCACGGACCCCGAGATCGCGAGCGTGGTGCTGCGCGAGCTCGAGCGCCAACGGACGACGCTGCAGCTGATCGCGAGCGAGAACTTCACCTCGCCGGCGGTGCTCGCCGCCCTCGGCTCGACGCTGTCCAACAAATATGCCGAGGGCTACCCGGGCAAGCGTTACTACGGCGGCTGCGAGGTCGTCGACGAGGCCGAGACCATCGGGATCGCCCGCGCCAAGGAGCTCTTCGGAGCCGAGCACGCCAACCTGCAGCCGCACAGCGGTGCCAGCGCCAACTTCGCCGCGTACGCCGCGCTGCTCACCCCCGGCGACACCGTCCTCGCGATGAGCCTGCCGCACGGTGGTCACCTCACCCACGGCAGCAAGGTTTCCTTCAGCGGCAAGTGGTTCCACGCCGTTCCCTACGGCGTCGACCAGGAGACCGAGCTGATCGACTACGACGAGGTCGAGCGGCTCGCCCACGAGCACAAGCCCAAGATGATCATCGCCGGGGCCACGGCGTACCCACGGCTCATCGACTTCGCCCGCTTCCGTGCGATCGCCGACGCCGTCGGTGCCTGGTTCATGGTCGACGCGGCGCACTTCATCGGCCTCGTCGCCGGCGGCGCGATCCCCAGCCCCGTGCCGCACGCAGACGTCGTCTGCTTCACCACCCACAAGGTCCTGCGCGGCCCCCGCGGCGGCATGATCGTCTGCCGGGAGGAACTGGCCGCACGGATCGACAAGGCGGTCTTCCCCTTCAGCCAGGGCGGTCCGCTCATGCACGCCATCGCGGCGAAGGCGGTCGCGCTGCGGGAGGCGGCGACGCCCGCCTACGCCGGCTACGCCGCGCAGGTCGTGCGCAACGCGCAGGCACTGGCCGACTCGCTGGCGGCCGAGGGGATCCGCGCGACGACCGGCGGGACCGACACGCACCTCGCGCTGCTGGACCTGCGCGCCGTCGGTGTGACGGGCAAGGACGCGGAGCGACGCTGCGGGGCGGCGGGCATCAGCCTCAACAAGAACGCCATCCCCTTCGACCCGCAGCCGCCGATGACGGCGAGCGGCATCCGCGTCGGCACGCCGGCGGTGACCACCCAGGGGATGACCGAGGGCGACATGAAAGAGATCGCGGCGCTGCTGGCGCGCGCCGTGCGCGACGAGGACGGTACGGCGGCCGCCGAGGTCGCCGCGGGTGTCTCCGCCCTCGTGGCGGCATCCCCGGCCTACCCTGCCCCCTAGCGGGCCGCCCCGGGGCCCCGGACGCCGGGAGGCGAGATGCGGGAATACGCGCTCGTCGTCCTCGTGACCGCCGCGGTGACCTTCGTCCTCACGCCCGTCGTCCGCCGCCTCTCGATGCGCGTCGGGGCCATGGCGGCCGTGCGCGACCGGGACGTGCACGCGATCCCGACGCCCCGCCTCGGTGGGCTCGGCATGTATGCCGGCGTGCTCGCCGGCCTGCTCGTCGCGAAGAACCTGCCGGTCCTGTCCAACGTCTTCGGCTATGACGAGCCGCTCGCGTTGGTGCTGGCCGGCGGGATCATCACGCTGATCGGGGCCATCGACGACAGATGGCCGCTCGACGCGCTCACCAAGCTGTCGGGGCAGATCCTCGCGGCAGGGGTGATGACGCTGGTGGGGCTCCGGCTGGCCTTCCTCGCCCTGCCCGGAGTGACGGGCAGCTTCTCGCTCACCAACGACGTCTCGGTGCCGCTGACCGTGCTGCTCGTGGTGCTGCTCGTCAATGCGGTCAACTTCGTCGACGGCCTCGACGGGCTCGCCGCCGGCATCGTCGCGATCGCGGCGGCAGCCCAGTTCACGTTCAGCTACAACCTCTCCGCCGACTACAACATCGTGCGCGCCCAGCCGGGTGCCCTCATCGCGGCGGTGTGCCTCGGGGCCTGCCTGGGTTTCCTGCCCCACAACTTCACGCCGGCGCGCCTGTTCATGGGTGACAGCGGCTCGATGCTCCTGGGCCTGATGCTGGCCGCGTCCGCGGTCAGCACGACGGGGCAGCTCGACATCGCCTCGACCCGGTCGACCGGGCTGTCGCAGTCGCTGCCCATCGTCTTCCCGGTCGTCGTGGTGGCGCTGGTGCTCGCCGTGCCCTTCATCGACCTCGTCCTCGCCGTCGTCCGCCGGACCCGGGCCGGCCGGTCGCCGTTCGCGCCCGACAAGATGCACCTGCATCACCGGCTGCTCGAGATCGGGCACACCCAGCGCCGCGCGGTGCTGCTCATGTATGCCTGGAGCGCCATCATCGGCTTCGGCGGGGTCGCGGTCTCGCTGTCCAGCGGGCCGGCGCTGCCGCTGGCGCTGGCGGCGGGGCTGGCGATCGTGGTGCTCCTCGCATCCTCTCTCCCCCGCCTGCGCGCGGCCCGACCCCGCGGTCCCTGACCCGGCGCGCGCCCGCGCCGGCTGCCAGACTCCTGGCGTGTCCCTCCTGCCTGCCGTCGGTGCTGCGCCGGAGGCCGCCCTGGCGCGCGCCCTCGAGCTCGGCTGCGTGGCCGTGGCCGCGGTCGGGGGGGCCGTCACGCTGCTCGCGGGGGCGTTCGGCGGCTCCGCCGTCGCCGGGGGAGTCGCGGCCGGCGGGGTGCTCGCCCTGGCCCTCATGTGGGTCAGCCGGGTCGCCGTGCTGCGGGCGCAGGCGGGGCCGCCGACGCAGATCGCCGTCTACGTGCTGCTGTCCTACGCCGTGAAGGCGGTGCTCGTGCTGGTGACCACCGTGCTGGTGGCGCGCGCCGACGCGTTCGACCGGGCCGGCTTCGGCGTGACGCTGCTGGCGGGCGTCGTCGCCAGCATCGCGCTGGAGATCGCCCTCACCCGCCCGACCCGCACGGCCACTCTGGCGGGAGCGCCGGGCTCGGCCGACCGCCTCGCGGGCGACGACGACACGGCCGTTTCCGCAGCGCGGGCGGCGCACGCCGGCTCAGTCAGCGTGATCCGGCCGGCTGATAGTGTCCCGCCGCGATGAGTCCTGGGGCGCGTCAGCAGGACCCCTGGGGTCAGGTGTCCACGCTCGTCGCCGGACCTGTCGCGTGGGGCGCCATCGGTTACGGTGTGGACGCGGTGGTCGATTCCTCCGTGTTTCTCCCGGCTGGACTCGTCCTCGGGATCGTGGCCTCCACCTGGCTCGTCTGTTCGCGGTTCCTGGGCGCGTCAGGCAGCGCCGCGGCCGCCGGCAGCACCGCGGCCGCCGGCAGCACCGAGCGTCGCACCGCCGGCAGCACCGCAGGCAGCACCCCCGACCGCAGTGAAGGAGATCGACGGTGAGCGCCGCCGCTGTCACCGGGACGGCCGCCATCGCCCTCCCGCGGGACACGCGCGGCGGCTTCCCGGCACCGACGTCGGAGGAGTTCTTCTTTGACCCGGTGACGGTGTTCGGGCACACGCTGCGGTTCAAGCTGGGCGCCGTCGACCTGTCGATCAACCGCGTGGTCCTGCTCGAGTTCCTCGTGGCCGGCGTGCTCTGCGCGCTCTTCGCCGTCGCCTTCCGGCGGCCCCGGACGGTGCCCCGCGGCCCGCAGAACGTGCTCGAGGCGCTGATGGACTTCGTCCGCAAGGACCTGGTGGCCGACATCGTGGGGGAGAAGGGGAAGAAATACACGGCCTACTTCATGGCCCTCTTCTTTTTCCTGTGGTTCGGCAACCTCGCCGAGATCGTGCCGGGCATCGCCTTTCCCATCAACAGCCGCACGGCGCTCCCTCTCGCCCTCGCACTGGTCACGCTGGTGCTCTACGTGCGGGAGGGGATCAAGGCCGTCGGGCCGGGCCATTACCTCAAGGAGTCGCTCTTCCCGCCCGGCGTACCCCTGCCGATCTACATCATCCTCACGCCGATCGAAGCGCTCTCCACCTTCATCATCCGGCCGTTCACACTTTTCATACGGCTGTCGGCCAACATGATCGCCGGTCACCTGCTGCTGGGCGTGATGTACGTCGCCACCGACTACCTGCTCTTCGGCTTCCACTACGGCAAGGGCTTCACCGCCCTCTTCGCGGTGGGGTCCTTCGCGGGCGCGGTCATCTTCACCGGCTTCGAGATCTTCGTCGCCAGCCTGCAGGCCTACATCTTCACGCTGCTCACGGGCGTCTATATCGCCGGTGCCATGGAGCCCCAGCACTAGTCCC
>JAABUT010001627.1_pt1 | contig 24839 bp, 28 predicted proteins | sample 5559281 | NCBI WGS metagenome assembly JAABUT01 (sample SAMN10711880, study PRJNA513359) | rock metagenome | isolation source: Antarctica rocks | place: Antarctica: Victoria Land, Ricker Hills nord | collected 2016-01-04
CACAGCCTCGCCTCACGGGGGGTGGGCGAGTTCAGGTGCTGAAGAGTGTGGTCGTCGAGCTCAGCCGGTACCTGTGAGGGCTCCCTTCAGTGCTGGATCTGACGGCGGCGGTCGTTGATCTCGGCGGCGACCTGCCGGTGCTGGTCCCGGTCCAGGCCGGGGGCCTGGGCCCCGGCTCATCACCACCGCTGCCGTCCGCCTGTGGGGCAACCCTCTGTGGCGGTCACGGCCCAGGCGAGCGGCCGGGAGTGCTCGACGGGGGCGTGTTGTGCACACCTTCGCCGACATGGTCCGCACTACGCCAACCAGGGGGTGAGCGGGGCGCCCGTGATTGCGGCCCGGCGGCCCGTGGTGGTCACCTGTGGTTGACCCGGTGGTCACCGGTGTGGGTCATGATCACCGGGTGATGACGGACGATGCCTCGGCGTCGCTGCCGGTGATGTCGGCGGTGGGGGTGCGACGGGAGATGCGCCGCCGACAGTTGGATGCGTGGACGGTGTGGGTCGGGTACCTCAGCCTGGGGGGAACGGCCACCTTCCCCGAGCTGTCCGCCGCCCTCGCCGGCACCGCCGTCCTCAGCCCGCAGCAGACCTGCGTGCTCGTCCAAGCCCTCAACCTCTAACACCTCGGCCGCATCGGGCGACGCCGGGTCGCTCAGAATTAATTAGGCGCCCAGAGGGCAGCAGGGGCCCTGTAGACGCTGCCCGCCCCGGCTCTGCGTCGTCATTCGCACCGCTGGCTCGTCACGCTAAACCAAGGTCGACAACTTCGAGACTCTCCCTCAACGCCTCGCACCGATGCCGGCCGCCGAGGTGGGTTAGGAACTAGGATCTGCAGCCTTGAGTAACCACGGCGGTAGGCGGAACTCTGCATCCGCGTACGGTGCTGGCGAAAGGATCCGGTGCCTCCGGTCCTGGATTTGGAAAACCAGATGGGCTTGGCCGAGTGACGCGTCCCTCGTCAGGTCCGGGTAGGCAAGGTTCGCCTGGCCGGGGCTGGACAGGTGGTAGGCGCCGTTGACCCCTCGATGCACAAGCGTTCGTAGTTGGTCGCTGACAACCGAAGCGTGACGGACTTGGTTACCTGAGCGCATCCAGGCATCCGCGATGAGGTTGGTGCGGTCGTAGGCAATACCAGCGTGAGACCGGCCGGGGATGACCCCGTAGGCGGCCCGGTATCGGCTGGCGAACCCGCGTCCGACCTCGTCCGTCTTGTTGCTGCCGGGGATGACCGGCAGTGCGGTCGGTGCCTGCGTGAGCTGTTGCAGAACTACAGGTAGAGCTTGGCGGGATGCACGCCTGCCCATCCGATGAGAACGCGTGCCGGGTTTACGACCCCACCCGCACGGTCGGCTGCAGGCGGCGCGTTGCCAGGTCGCGGGCCGCTTGCTCTGCGGTGATACCGCGTGCGCGGGAGTCGGCGAAGATGGTCTGCAGAGTTGTCCCGATCGCGGCTGTGCGTTCGTCCACCATCTCTGCGGTCCAGCCGAGCACTTGTCTGCCAACGAGGTGGATCGCCCCGCCAGCGTTCGCGACGAAGTCCGGTGCGTAGGTGACGCCGCGCTCGGCCAAGACAGTGGCAGCGCCGTCTCCTGCGAGCGGGTTGTTGGCGGCGCCCGCGATGACCCTGCAGGGCAGGGTCCGTGCGGTTGCAGCGTCAATCAGCCCGCCGGTCGCGCACGGCACGAGGATGTCGCATTCGGTGCTGGTGGTGTCAGCGGACGCTACGAACCGCGCGCCGCGGTCGACGGCGTTTCGGCAGCGCGCCGGGTCGATGTCAGTAACCAGCAACTGTGCGCCGGCGTCAGAGACAAGCTCGCCCACTAGCGAGCCGACAGCTCCCATCCCCTGCACGAGAACACGCCGGCCGTAGAGCCCCTCGAACCCGGCCTCCGCGCACGACGCTTGGATGGCCGCGAAGACCCCGGCTGCGGTCGCTGGCGCGCTCGACCCAGGTCCGCCCAGCGCAGAAGACGCGCCGAAGGCGTAGCGGGTGGTGGCGCGCAGCACGTCCATATCGCCCGAGCCGGTGCCGACGTCGGGGCCAGTCCAGTAGGTCCCGTTCAGCCGCTCCAGGACCTCTGCGTACAGGTTCAGTAGGCGTCGCCAGTCCGCGGCGTCTACGGCGGCCTTCGGCCGGGGCAACGCGATGACGGCCTTGCCGCCGCCCATCGGCAGCCCAGCGACGGCCATCTTCAGCGTCATGGCCCCTGCGAGCCGTGTCACGTCGGTGACCGCGTGACCGGGGGAGGGGTAGTGCATCGCCCGAGTGCCACCAGAGGCTGGGCCGAGCACCGTGGAGTGCACGGCGACGATTAACCAGGCCCCGGTCTGCCGGTCGTGGCGGACACTTAACAGCTCGCCGTCCCACTCCTCGAGCGGCTCCTCGATGTGCACGAGCTCTGACGTCTCCATGCAGCGAAGGATGCCGGTCGGAACTCGGTTGTCGTCCGAAACGCCCAGGAATCAAGACAGTCGGCTTGATCCGACGCTCGCTTCAACGCCTTGGCTTCAGGGCTGGCCTAGGCGGGGCCAGTAGTCTCGCGGCGGGGTGTGGTGTGTCAGCGGTTCGTCAGGTCGTCGAAGATGAGCAGGGTGCGGGTGGTTAGGACGCCGGGCAACTCCTGCACCTGGTCCAGGACCAGCCGGCGCAGGGCGTCTTTGTCGGTGGTGCGCACGAGCAGCATGACGTCGATGTCGCCACTAACGAGCGCCATGTGCTCGACCTCCGGGATGCGGCGCAGGCACTTAGTGAGGTCGCGCCAGGAGTTCTGCCGGACCGTCAGCGCTAGGTACGCGGACATGGTGAGCCCCATACGAACCGGGTCGACGATCGCGGTGAAACCGTTGAGCACGCCGTCTGCGCGCAGCCGCTCGATACGGCTGTAGGCGTTCGCTCGCGAGATGTGAACCCGCTCGGCGAGCGCCCGTACAGATAGCCGCCCGTCGTGGATGAGCTCGTCCAGCAGTCGGTGGTCGATGTCATCCAGGCCTACGGGCATCCGTCCAGCACTCCAGGGCAGGGGGTGGGGTCTGCTGACCATTCTTCCACGACACCACCCTGTAGCGAGCCGAACACCTCGACCTGGCCGCTATGAGGGACTACCCCGGCCACCAACGGAACAATGTTGAGCACTACGTCCAGCTTGAAAGGTGCACATGTCCGAGTCTGCCCCGCCGCCGCAGGTCCCTGACCCGAGTTACGTCCCGGTGCGTTTGATCGATCCTGAGGGCCGCCCGGTGGCGCACGAGCACTATGCGATGCCACCAGACGACGTGCTGCTCGACCGCTACCGCGCGATGGTCATCGGCCGGCGCACCGACGAGCAGGCGAGCGCTCTCGTCCGGCAGGGCCGACTCGCTGTGTACCCGTCCTCCCAGGGTCAGGAGGCCTGCCAGGTCGCGGCCGCGGCGGCGCTGCGGGAAGGCGACTGGCTGTTCCCGACCTACCGCGACACGGTCGCAATCGCCAGCCGCGGAGTCGACCCGGTAGAGGTCCTACTCATGCTGCGCGGCGACTGGCACTGCGGTTATGACCCGACGGTGCACCACGTCGCGCCGCAGGCGACACCCCTGGCGACTCAACTGCTGCACGCGGTCGGGGTGGGCCATGCGGCGAGCTTGCAGGGCCGCGACACCGTTGTCATGGCGCTGTGCGGCGATGGGGCGACCAGCGAGGGAGACTTCCACGAGGCGCTGAACTTCGCTGCGGTCTTCCGTGCCCCGGCAATTTTCTTCGTGCAAAACAACAAGTACGCGATCTCAGTACCGCTGGCACGGCAGTCGGTTGCGTCGTCACTTGCCGCCAAGGGCGTCGGGTACGGCGTACCGGCGCTACAAGTCGACGGCAACGACGCCGCGGCCCTCACCATGGTGCTCGCCGAAGCCGTGGACCGCGCCCGTGCCGGCGACGGGCCAACGCTCGTGGAAGCCGACACCTACCGGGTTCAGGCCCACACCAACGCCGACGACGCGACTCGCTACCGCACCGAGCAGGAGGTGCAGCAGTGGCTCGCCCGTGACCCCATCGCCAGGCTGCGGACCCTGCTGTGCGACCGCGGGGTGCTTGACGACGCGCTTGAGGCGGTGTACCGGCAGGAGGCGGAGGCCGTCGCCGAGCACGTCCGCACCGGCCTAGCCCAGGAGGCCGAGGCCGACCCGGCCGAGCTGTTCGCGCACGTGTACGCCACGCCCACCCCACAACTGGTCGCGCAGGCGGCGCTGCTGCGCGACGAGCTCGAGGCCGTGGAGGTCGCCAGGTGAGTGTGGAGAAGATGAGCATGGCGCAGGCACTGAACGCTGCCCTGCGAGACGCGATGCTCGCAGACGACACGGTCGTGGTCTTCGGGGAGGACGTCGGCCCGCTCGGTGGCGTGTTCCGCGTAACGGATGGCCTCACCGCCGAGTTCGGTGACAGCCGGTGCTTCGACACCCCGCTCGCCGAGTCCGGGATCGTCGGCATGGCGATCGGCATGGCGATGGGTGGGATGCGTCCGGTCGTGGAGATGCAGTTCGACGCGTTTGCCTACCCCGCGTTCGAGCAGATCGTCAGCCACCTTGCTAAGACCGCCAACCGCACCCGCGGCAAGGTCCGGCTGCCCGTAGTTGTTCGGGTGCCCTACGGGGGTGGTATCGGCGGCGTCGAACACCATTGTGACTCCTCGGAGGGCTACTACGCCCACACCCCGGGACTGATCGTCGTCGCGCCAGCCACCAACGAGGACGCCTACGGGATGCTCCGCGCGGCCATCGAGAGCCCCGACCCGGTCATCTTCCTCGAGCCGAAGAAGCACTACTTCACACGGGAGGAGGTCGACACGGCCCGCCCCGTGCCGCCGATAGGGCAGGCCGTTGTGCGCCGCCCCGGCACCGACGCCACTCTCGTTGCCTACGGCCCGACCGTGCCGCTGGCGCTCGCCGCCGCGGAACAGGCTGCGCTGGAGGGCCGCGATCTCGGTGTCATCGATCTGCGTTCGCTGGTTCCCTTCGACGACGAGACGGCCGCCGCGGCCATCCGGGCCACCGGCCGTGCCGTCGTCATCGCCGAGGCGCAGGGCTTCGCATCGGTGTCTTCCGAGATCGTTGCGCGGCTCACTGAGCAGTGTTTCTCCCACCTGGAGGCCCCGATCCGGCGGGTCACCGGCTTCGACATTCCTTACCCGCCACCGAAGCTTGAGCGCCACTACCTGCCGTCCGTCAACCGGGTCCTTGACGTCGTCGACGAGCTCCACTGGGACGCGTCGTGACCCGCCAGGTCTTCACCCTCCCCGACCTCGGCGAGGGACTCGCCGAGGCGGAGCTCGTCCGGTGGCTCGTAGAGGTCGGCGACGTCATCGTTGTGGACGCGCCCATCGCTGAGGTCGAGACGGCCAAGGCCACAGTCGAGGTTCCGTCCCCCTACGGTGGGGTCGTCGCCGTCCTACACGGCGAGGAGGGCTCTGTGATCAACGTCGGCGCACCGCTCCTCAGCGTCGACGATCTCACCGCCACCGCCACCGCCACCGCCACCGCCACCGCGGCGCCTGCCGCAGCAGGCTACGTTGAGGAAGAGCGCGCCGGGTCAGGGGCGGTACTCATCGGTTATGGCACATCGGAATCGGTTTCCTCAGGCCAAGGCCGGCGGGGCCGTCGCCGGGCTGCGGTCGCCGCCGCCGGGTCGGCCGTGCAACCCACCGGGCACGAATCCGTGCCGGTGGCGGTGCGGTCGCCGGTGGTGCGGCAACTGGCCCGCCGCAACCGCGTCGAGCTGCGCTCGCTGACCGGCTCCGGACCCGGTGGAGTCATCACTCGCGCTGACGTCGAGCAAGCCATCGCCGCTGCACCCGCGGCCCAGTCGGATCCCGCCACGGCGCAGCCTACTGACCCGGTCGAACCCCCTGCCGTCACCGCCATGGCGGAGCCCTCCCCGGCCCTGACTCCCGCTCCAGAGCGCGACCAGCGGACTGGCTTGACCGTCGCCCGTAAGGTGCCGCTGAATAGCTTGCGCCGTTTGGTCGCCCAGACACTGACGCGCAGCCGGCAGGAGATCCCGGAGGCAACCACATGGGTCGACGTCGACGTCACCGAGCTGCTGGCCCTGCGCACAAGGCTCGCTAGCCCCAGCGAGCGGGGTCCCGGCCTCCTCGCACTGATTGGCCGGTTCGTCGTCGCAGGGCTCACACGATTCCCCGAGCTCAACAGCCGCGTCGACAACACCAGCGGCGACGTCTACCACCTGCAGGGCGTCAACCTCGGCATTGCCGCCCAGACCGACCGCGGGCTCGTCGTACCTGCCGTCCGCGCCGCCCACCTGCTCACCGCTCGCGGTCTCGACCACGAGATCCGCCGACTGATCACGGCAGCCCGCGACGGGTCCGTCACCGCATCCGAGCTCAGTTCAGGGTCGTTCACGCTCAACAACTACGGGGTCCTCGGAGTCGATGGCAGCGCCGCCATCATCAACCACCCAGAAGTCGCGATACTCGGTATGGGGCGCGTGCTACCGAGGCCATGGGTCGTCGCCGGCGAAGTCGTTCCCCGCGACCTCATGCAACTCTCACTGACTTTCGACCACCGGGTCTGCGACGGCGGAACCGCCGGCGGATTTCTGCGCTTCATCGCAGACAGTCTGACAAACCCCGTATCCGCCCTCGCTGACCTGTGAGCTCGAGTGGACAATGAACAGCCAACGGGCACAGGGTGCGACGAGCCCGGCGGGCGGAGGGGCGGCCACGTCGCGGGCACCGCTTTGCCGCCGCTGTATGAGAAAGCACGATTACTGCCAATGGACCTCCTGCGACTGCGCGCCATATCCGTGAAAACCGTTGCCCCTTGGTCGGAGGCGGCGCACCCCGTTCACGTCTATGCGGGGCGTTAGATCAGCAGCAGCGGCACACGGCTGTCGATGTCGACCCCAGGCCCGTAAGGGGTCGACGGACCCGTCATGGCAAGGATGTCGTTACACCTCGCCGGTATCGCCTCAGCGATGACGGGTTCGCCATGAACGACGCGGCTGCGCCGCCGGCGCATGTTTCTGACGGGCAGCTCGAGGTAGGACCGACCCAGCCGAGATGCGGAAGCGCCGGGCGCAGCCTGGCCGTAGCAGTGCGGTGTGCAGCGAGCCAGCATGCAGTGGCAGAACCCGAAGCTCAGCTCAGCCACGACCTGCCGGTGGATTGGACCCACCTTCAGTGGCGAAGACCCGGAACGACCCCTCGCCGACGACACCGTAGGGACCATCAGGTTCTGGGCACCAAAGGTCATGGACCTGCTTGATGACCAGCGGCTGGCTTGGTGACCGGCGTCCCACCGGAGGAGCACGCCACGTCGGGCAACGGTGCCCGGCGCCTGGGGGGTGACCGGCACGGTCACCGGCGATGTCAGAGCGAGGCCTCGACGATCTCACCGAAGAGCATGGTGGTCGCGACACCCGTGCTGGCCGCGCCCTTGCTCGATGCTGCTATCTCCGGCGAGGCCAGCGCGGCCTTGAGGGCAGCGCCGTCGGCGAAGTCCAGCTCGGCGACGAGGTGGACGTTTTGCTCCCCGCCCAGCGGGCGAGGGGTGGACCAGGTGAACCTTTGCAGGCCGGGCAGCGGTGCGACCAGGGGAACGTGCGTCGTGCGGTCGTGCTCGTCGACCGCGGCGGGGTCGTCGGGAACGGCGTACTGGATGGTGATGTGGTACACGGTGGGGCTCCTTCGGGGTGGGATGGGCGCAGCCGCAGTTTGACCGCTCAGTCTTGCGGCCAGGTCTTGGCGACCAGGGTGAGCACGTCGTAGGTGGCCACGGGCTTGTCGTCGCCGTTGGTGACTACGGCGTCCCAGCGGACCTCGCCGTAGTCCGCGCTCGCGCGGGGGGTGACCTGTTTGACGGTCAGCTGCACGGAGATCTCGTCGTCGGCCTTGACCGGGGTGAGGAACCGCAAGTTGTCGACACCGAAATTTGCTAGCACCGGGCCGGGGCTGGGCTCGACGAACAGTCCTGCGGCGATGGAGACGACCAGGTAGCCGTGCGCGACGATGCCCCCGAACACGGGGCTTTTCGCGGCGGCCTCGGGGTCGGTGTGGGCGTAGAACGTGTCGCCGGTGAACTCAGCGAAGTGCGCGATGTCGTGGCTGCTGATCCTCCGGGTGGCCGAGCTGATGGTGTCGCCGATCGCGAGCTCGGCGAGGCTCTTGCGGAAGGGGTGGACGTCGCTCTCGGTGCGGGTGGCGCCGGCGGTCCACTGGCCGGTGATCGCGGTGAGCATGTTCGGTGAGGCTTGGATGGCGGTGCGCTGCATGTGGTGCAGGACGCCGCGGATGCCGCCCAGCTCCTCGCCGCCGCCGGCGCGCCCGGGGCCGCCGTGCACGAGCACCGGCAGCGGGGAGCCGTGTCCCGTCGACTCGCCGGCGTCGTCCCGGTCGAGGATCAGGATGCGGCCGTGCCACGGGGCCACCCCGAGGGTGACGGTGCGTGCGACCACCGGGTCGTGGGTGACCAGCGACCCCACGAGGCTGCCAGCTCCACGGGCCGCGAGGGCGACGGCCTCGTCGAGGTCGGTATAAGTGAAGACGGTGGCGACCGGACCGAACGGCTCGATGTCGTGCGGTTCGCTCGCCCCGGGTGCGGCGCGCAGCAGGATGGGGGACATGAAGGCGCCGGTCTCGGCGTCGGCGTCGATCACCTCGACGGTGTCGGGGTCGCCGAAGACGATCTCGGCGCTGGCCTGCAGGGCGCGGACGGCCTTGCGGACCTCCTCGCGCTGGCCCGTGCTGGCCAGGGCCCCCATCCGGACGCCGTCGCTGGTGGGGTTGCCGACGGTGATCGTCGCAAGCCTGCCCGAGATCGCTTCGACGACCGTGTCGGCCATGGCCTCCGGGATGATCACCCGCCGGATGGCGGTGCACTTCTGGCCGGCCTTGACGGTCATCTCCGTGACGACCTCCTTGACGAACAGGTCGTACTCAGGATCGTTGCTGGTCACGTCGGGTCCGAGGATGGAGCAGTTCAGGGAGTCGGCCTCGATGGTGAGACGGACCCCGCCGTGCACGACGGAGGGGTGCTGAAGAAGGTGGGCACCGGTCGCGGCGGACCCGGTGAACGCGACGGAGTCCTGGACTCCGAGCTCCTCCAGCAGCCCGGCGGGGCTGCCGCACAGCAGCTGCAGCGATCCCTCGGGGAGGATCCCAGACCCGATGATGCGCCGAATGGCGACCTCAGTCAGGTAAGCGGTCTGGCTGGCGGGCTTGACAATGCTCGGCAGGCCCGCGAGGAAGGCCGGTGCGAACTTCTCGAGCATTGCCCAGACGGGGAAGTTGAAGGCGTTGATCTGGACGGCGACTCCGGGGCGGGACGTGTAGATGTGCTGGCCGACGAAGGTGCCGGCCTTGCCGAGCCGCTCGGGAGCGCCGTCGAGAACGATGGTGTCGTTAGGCAGCTCACGGATGCCCTTGGAGGCATAGGAGAACAGGGTGCCGATGCCGCCGTCGATGTCGACTGCCGAGTCCCGCGGGGTGGCCCCGGTGCGGGCCGACAACGCGTATAGCTCGTCGGTGTGGTTGCCCAGCTCTCTGGCCGCGGCCTTCAGCAGTGCTGCGCGGTCATGGAAGGTAAGGGCCTGCAGCGCCGGCCCGCCGACGGTGCGGGCGTGGTCGGTCATGACCGCCAGGTCGATGCCGGTGGCAGAGACGCGGGCGACGACCTGGCCCGTGGTGGCGTCCAGTAGGTCCGAGCCCTCGTCGGGGGCGTAGTACCAGTCCCCCGCAACGTAATTCCCCAGCAGTGCGGTCATGAGCAGCCTTCCGTTGCGGGCGAGCGGAGTCGGTGCCAAAGTATTCCTGACCGATCGTTCTGTAAACGCCTGGCACGGATTTCCGGCGCGAGCCGCTGCGGGACCCATGACGAAGGAGGAGCCATGACGGTGCTGCCCGAGGCGCGAGGAGTGGACGAGTCCGACCTGCTCGCCGGTTTTGAGGCCACGATCGCCCGCAACGACCGCATCGAGCCGCGGGACTGGATGCCGCAGCGCTACCGGTCCACGCTCGTGCGGCAGATCGCCCAGCACGCGCACTCGGAGATCATCGGGATGCAACCCGAAGGCAACTGGATCAGCCGGGCCCCGTCGTTGCGCCGCAAGGCCATCCTGCTAGCCAAGGTGCAGGACGAGGCCGGGCACGGGCTCTACCTGTATTCCGCCTGCGAGACCCTTGGTGTCTCCCGCCAGGAGCTGACTGAGAAGCTCATCTCCGGCCAGCAGAAGTATTCGTCGATCTTCAACTACCCCACCCTGTCCTACGCCGACGTCGGCACCATCGGCTGGCTCGTGGACGGCGCCGCCATCGCCAACCAGGTGCCCTTATGCCGCACGTCCTACGGACCCTACGGCCGGGCCATGATCCGGGTGTGCAAGGAGGAGTCCTTCCACCAGCGGCAGGGCTTCGAGCTGCTGGCCACGATGATGCGCGGCACCGACGCCCAGCGGGCAATGGTGCAGGAGTCGGTGGACCGCTTCTGGTGGCCGGCGCTGATGATGTTCGGCCCGCCGGACGCGGACTCGCCGAACACAGAGCAGTCCATGGCGTGGGGCATCAAGCGCGACACCAACGACGAGCTGCGGCAGAAGTTCGTGGACATGAGCGTCCCGCAGGCGAAGGCGTTGGGCGTCACCTTGCCGGACGCAGACCTGGTGTGGAACGCCGAGCGGGGCAGGCATGACTTCGGCCAGCCCGACTGGGACGAGTTCTACGCTGTGGTGCAGGGCTCCGGCCCGTGCAACGCCCAGCGCCTCGCGCACCGTCGTCGTGCGCACACCGACGGCGCCTGGGTTCGTGACGCTGCCACCGCTTTCGCCCGCCGCCCGGCCGAGGCGCCGTGAGCGGCGGCCAAGGACTTCAGCGCAGATGGCGGGCACGGTGCGGTACCCCTGACCGGTGTGCCCACCGGGCTCGGTGAGCAGCCGGACGGGGAGTGGCCGCTGTATGAGATCTTCGTGCGCGGCAAGCGGGGCCTGAACCACGTGCACGTCGGATCGTTGCACGCCGCGGACGACGAGATGGCGCTGCACCACGCCCGCGACGTCTACACCCGGCGCAACGAGGGGGTCAGCATCTGGGCGGTGCGCTCCGACGACGTCGCCGCGTCCAGCCCGGACGAGAAGGACCCGCTGTTCGCCCCCGCTGGCGACAAGGTCTACCGGCACCCCACCTTCTACGTCATCCCCGACGACGTCCCCCACATGTGAGGAGAGCTCCGTGAACGACCAGGGCGGGACCGACCACAGCTCGGTCTACGACGGCCTCACCGGCGGCGACGACTCCCAATGGGCATTCGGGACCGATTTTGAGGACCCCTTGGCCGGGGTCGACACCACGATCCCCGACGGGGTCGAAGCCCCTACGCTCGGCGAGTACTGCCTCATGCTGGGCGACGACGCCCTGGTCTACGCGCACCGCCTCTCCGGGTGGGCGAGCAACGCGCCCGACCTCGAGGAGGACATCGCGCTGGCCAACATCGCGCTGGACCTGCTGGGGCAGGCCCGGTTGCTGCTCGCCCGCGCGGCGGCCGCGGACGCGTCCCTGGTGCCCGTGCTGCCCGAAGGTTCCCCCGTGCCAGCGGAGGACGCTCTCGCGTTCTTCCGCGACGAGCTGGCTTTCCGCAACGTGCGGTTGGTGGAGCCGCCCAACGGTGACTTCGCCGTCAGCACCGCACGCCTGCTCGTCTTCAGCACCTACCGGCTGGCCCTGATGCAGCGCCTGGCGACCAGCAGCGACACGGTGCTGTCGGCGATCGCGGTCAAGGGTGTCAAGGAGCTGCGCTACCACCGCGACTACGCCGGGCGCTGGTTCCTCACCCTCGCCCGGGGCACCGAGGAGTCCCGCCGACGCCTGGTGGCCGGACTCGACCTGGTGTGGCCGCTGTACGACGAGCTGTTCACCACCTGCGACGTCGAGCGCGCTGCGGCCGAGCAGGGGGTGGGAGTAGACCCGGCGACGCTCGCCGGCGAGGTGGACGTCCTGCTCGAGCAGGTCTTCTCCGTCAGTGGCATCGACCGCCCCGACGTTCCCTCCACCGGGTCGGTCAACCGGGGCGCGGGCCGCAACGGACGGCACACCGAGGACATGGGGCGCCTGCTCGCCGAGATGCAGGTCGTGGCCCGCGCCCACCCCAACGGGCTGTGGTGAGCGTCGTGGCGAGCACCGCGGAGCGCACCTCCCGACAAGAGCAGGCCTGGGCCCTGGCCGCGCGGGTCACCGACCCCGAGATGCCGATGCCCACCCTGGATGACCTCGGTGTGCTCCGCTCCGTGGACGTCGAGCAGGATCCTGACGGGCAGGGTGGTCCCGGCCGAGTCGTGGTCATTATCACGCCCACTTACTCGGGCTGCCCGGCCATGGCGACGATGCGCGACGACCTCGTGCACACCCTGCATGACCACGGTTTCCCCGACGTTGCGGTGGTGGTGAGCCTGCACCCGGCGTGGTCCAGCAACTGGATCACCGAGCGCGGCCGTCGCGCTCTCGCCGAGCACGGGATCTCCGCCCCCGGTGCGGCGCCCCACCAGGGGGGACCCATCGCCCTGAACCTGATGCCGGCCCGCCGCGCGCTGACCTGCCCTCGCTGTGGTGTCGATGACGTGGCGCTGGTCTCGGAGTTCGGGCCCACCGCGTGCAAGGCCATGTACCGCTGCACGTCCTGCCTCGAGCCGTTCGAGCACGTGAAGGAGATCTGACATGGCTGCCCCCCGACCGGTGTTTCATGAGCTGCGGGTTGCTGCCGTCGAGCAGCTGACCGAGGACTCGGCCGCGGTCACCTTCGACGTGCCCGCGGAGCTTAGGTCGACCTTCGACTTCGAGGCCGGGCAGTCGCTGACCCTGCGCCGCACGGTCGACGGCCAGGACCACCGTCGCTCCTACTCCATCTGCGCCCCGGCGGGTTCCCCCCCACGCGTCGGTGTCCGAGAGATCCCCGAGGGCCTCTTCTCCACCTGGCTGGTTCGGGGTCTTGCGGTCGGCGACGTCGTCGAGGCGCAGCCGCCCACCGGGAGCTTCCGCGCCGACCCCGCCCAGGCCGGTCGGCACCTGTGCATCGCCGCCGGGTCAGGCATAACACCGATGCTGTCGATCGCGACCACCGTGCTGGGTAATCCCGCCTCGACGGTCACCCTGATCTACGGCAACCGCACGGCCCGGTCGGTGATGTTCGCCGAGGAGCTCGCGGATCTCAAGAACCGGTACGGGCCCCGCCTGGACCTGGTCCACGTCCTCTCGCGCGAGCCCCGCGACGTCGAGCTGTTCTCCGGGCGGCTCGACGCCCAGCGCCTGCGGCGGTTGCTGACCACGCTGGTCCCGGTTCGCAGCCTCGACCACGTGTGGCTTTGTGGGCCGTTCGGCCTTATCAGCGCAGCCCGCGACGTCCTCACTGAGCTCGAGGTCAGTGCGGACAAGGTGCACTTCGAGCTGTTCTACGTCGACGAGCACCCACCGGAGCTAACCCGTCGCGACGATGTCGTGGATGGTGACGTCAGCCAGGTGACCATCGTCCTGGACGGGCAGACGACCACCGTGTCAGCCCCGAAGGAGCTGTCCATCCTCGACGGTGCGGCGAGGACCAGGAACGACCTCCCGTTCGCCTGCAAGGGCGGGGTGTGCGGCACGTGCCGGGCGCACCTGGTCTCCGGGGAGGCAGACATGCGTCGCAACTACGCACTCGACGACGACGAGGTCGCCCGCGGCTATGTCCTGACCTGTCAGACCTTCCCAGTCTCGGACACCGCCACACTCGACTTCGACGCCTGAGCCGCTGCCGCTCACTCACCCGCGTGCTCCTGCCCGCCGGGTCGGTTAAGACCGTCGAACACCATATTTGTCACCCACCGTGAAAGCAGGGTCCGGTCCACCGGTCCTCCAGGGTGGTACCACTCGACCACCGAGTTGACCATGCCGAACAGCAGTCGGCTAGTGACCTCCGGGGGGATGTCGGCCCGAAGCGTCCCTTCGTCGACCGCGGCCTGGACGAGCGTCGCGAGCTGGTCGCTGATGTGTCGGCGTCGGGTAAGGGCCTGCAGCTCCACCTCGCTGTTGCCCCTGACCCGGAGCAGCAACGTCACCGCGGGAAGATGGTCGAGAAGGATCTGAACAGACTCCTCGACCGCAGTGCGCAGCCGCTGATGCGCACTCGTACCCGGAGCCGAGCTCGTAGCCGTCCGCACGGCGGCCGTCAGCCCATCGAGGGCCTCGTCGAGCGCCGCGGACAGCAAGGCCTCCTTGCTCGCGACGTGGTGGTAGATCGCCGACTTGGTCAGCCCCAGCTCCTTGGCGAGGTCACCGATGCTCGTAGCGTCGTACCCCCTCGTGTTGAACAGGTCGATCGCCCGCCTCAGCACGGTCTCCTGGTCACACCCCGGGCGGCCGCGCCGGGGGAACGCCGGCTGCTGGGTGGGTGAGGACACGGGAGATGATCCCACGCGCACAGGTCATCCATCGAGCAAGCTGCTGCAGTCCAAGCCACCCTCGTGCCCGCACTAGCCGGGAACCGTGGTCACGACCGAGTTCACGACATCCCGACATTCTCCGACGAACCTCTTGACTCATCATAGTGACCTATTGCATAGTCATGTGGTGGCCGCACCCCTATACCAGGAACTCCGCGACGACCTGGAGCGCCAGATCCGGTCAGGTGCGTTGCCGCCAGGGGCGCAGTTGCCGACCGAAGCTCAACTGCAGAAAGCACACGGCGTCAGTCGCGGGACCGCCCAGCGCGCACTGAACGAGCTCGCTGGAGCCGGCATGGTGCTGCGCCGCCGGCGGTTTGGAACAGTCGTCGTCGATCGGACCAGGCAGGAAAACCTCCTGCGCTTCACCGATCCGTTGATCTCCACACACTCGGTACCCGGTCGACACGTCGTCCACACCGCCACCGTGTCGCCAGCCTCTGAGGTGCCCTTCGAGATGCCGGGGGTTCAGCCACACGAGCCCGTGGTTCTCCTGGCACGACAGAAACTCGACGAGCACGGCGTCCCCATCGGGATGGAGTGGTCCGCCGTACCCTTTACGTTCGCGCCGCAGTTGTTGAACCAGGATCTTCCGACACTGCACCTATTCCAATACTACGGCCGGCGAAAACTTCCCATAGACAAGACGCGTCTGTATCTCGACCCGGTAATTGTTGACGCAGAGACCGCCACACTGATCGGATGCGAGCCCGGGATACCGGCGATTCGACGGCGCCGCTACGTCTGGCTAACCGACGGACGACTCCTTGAGGCTGGCATCTACTTTACCCGTCCTGACCTGATGGACCTATACGTCGAACAATCATTGTGCCTCGACTAAACCAGTTCTGCGAATAGACTTGACGGGACAGGTGTCTCCACAGTCGTCCCTGCCGCGACTTTACACACGCCGCACTGGCCACCTTGTCAAGCAACACAGTGAACAATGACCAGCACGACCACGCAACGATGGGATCCTTCATGCGTTTAGCAGTTCTAGGAGATGCGCCGATGGCATTGATACACGCGGCGACCGCTGCAATGGTGCAGATTGGCGACGTCGTCTACGTAAGCAGCGCGCCCAGCCTTGCGGGATGGTCGGTGACCGTGACAACCAAGAAACAGACTAGGAGTGTGTCCCTCACCCGGGTGCAGGTGGGCGAACCGATAGACGCCGACGCTTTCCTTGTCGTCGCACCACGCGAGGAAACGCTTGCGCTCGCACGGCTATACGCCGACGCCATGCGAGGGCATCCAGTTCTTCTGGCCCCGGGCGGCGTAGCAGTAGTCGAGTCAGTCGACTCAATCCTGCGCGCACAGTCCGCGGATCATTCCCTGGTCGCCCAGCTACCCGGGTACCTCATTACCGGGCAGGTGGACGCCGATACCGTCGCGATCTGGGCCGTCAAACAGCAGTTTCCTGTCGGCGCACTTCACCAAGGGCGGACACAGGATCTGGTCGACCTCTACAACCCGTGGTTTCCCACCCTTGTTCCGTCGTCACTCGTCGAGACGACGTTATCCAACACCAACAACATCATTCACCCACCCACCCTTCTTCTCAACACCGCCCGAAGCGACAACGGTGACGCCTACCATTTTTACCAAGACGGCATGTCAGCCGCTGTAGGGCGGCTCATCACAGCCGTGGACAACGAGCGCATGCAGGTACTCAGCCACTTGGGCTATAGACCACAGTCGGTCGAGGCACTCTTCCACCGGTACTACGGCGACACCGATACCCAGCACTCACCTATTGCCCGCCTATTGTCAAACAATCCGGCCTTGGCGGATGTGTGGGGTCCAGCAACCCTACAACATCGATACGTATCCGAAGACATCGTCTGCGGGCTAGCGCCCCTCGAGCACCTCGCCCATCAGCTCGGTATAGCCACACCGATCTGCACCTCCGTCATTAGCACCTTCAGCGCGCTACTAGCAACAGATCTGCGCGAGACGGCATCGCAGCTCATCGCGGACAGTGTCCTGGCTTCTGTCCAACGAAACCGGATCCACGTTGCCACACCGTAGACCTTCAGACTCACGGCCGTTCGGCACCCACCTAAAGCCAGATCAGACCGCACCACCCAACGACAAAGGAGTCAACCGAAGTGAGACGACTAACTTCCCTGGCCGCCCTATGCAGTGTGACGGCCGTACTGGGACTTACATCGTGTTCCAACCCCACCGAAGGCGGGGGGGGTCAGCAACAGGCCAACAGCGGCGATATCCTATCCTCTATCCAGACAGACGATACGATCGCCGCGATGCTCCCTGCGCAAATCACGGCAAAGGGGGGACTCACAGCATCAATCAACGCCGACTCGGCGCCCATCAAGTTTCTCGACACTTCGGGTCAGGTCATTGGACTCAGCCCGGAACTCCTCAGGGCCGCGGCCAAGGTGTTGGGCACCAAGATCGACTTTGTCCAAGGAAGCTTCGACGCCCAGGTGCCCGGACTCGAATCAAGTCGCTACGACTTGGTGGCATCGATCGGTGATTTGGTCCAGCGGCAAACCAACATCGACTTCATCGACTACCTGAAAGTCGGAACCGCGATCCTCGCGTCTAAGAGCTTCGCCCAGGACCAGGTGACTCCGGACCAATTATGCGGGCTCAGCGTGGGTTACGGGCGGGGAAGCGCCCAGCAGGGCTTCCTTGAGAAGGCTGCCGCTGCGTGCGTGACCGCGGGCAAGCCGGAACTGAAGATCAATGGTTATCAAGACCCTGCCGCCGGGATTCTTTCGGTGAAGAGTGGACAGGCGGATGGGTATTGGGGCGACGGGCCCCCCATGGCCTACAACGTCAAGAACGACCCGACTCTCTTTAAAATTGTTTACGCGGCACCGTTGGGCGTGCTGGGCATCGGCATCCGGAAGGATAATCCTCAGTTGCGGGACGCCTTGCGAGCAGCACTGCTCAAGTTGGCTCAGGACGGAACTTACGACAAGTTGTTGGCGGAGTGGGGAGTCGGCGACTCCGGCGTTCCAAGCCTGCCAATCAATACCGCCGGCGCCAAATTGAACGGCTGAGCGGGCGCCATCCATGACACGGAGGTCGGTGTCACACCCGTTACGCCCCCGAACACCGGACGCTACGAGCCAGGAAGCGGGGCAGGACAGCCAGACCCTGGCTGCTCTAGATATTAAAGCCCGCGTCGGGGTAGGGCCCTGGATAACTTCTCTGCTAGCCGTTGTCGTTGCGGCAGGCCTGATTCATTTCTTCGTCTTGAACACCAATTGGGACTGGAGCCTGGTGGTTTCCTACCTGTTCAGCCAGGTAATCATCAACGGCGTCTTAAATACCATCTACCTGACAGCGCTGACGACGGTGTGTGGGATTATGTTGGGCGTGCTCACCGCATGGTGCCGGCTGTCGGCGCTACCTGTCCTAAGGTCGTTCGCAGTTCTCTACATCTGGGTTATGCGGGCGATGCCCCCCCTTGTGATGCTCCTGTTCGTGTTCTTCTTCGGCGCACTGGTACCTACCCTCAGCATCGGCATTCCCTTCGGACCAAGCTTCGGCCACCTGCCGACGAACGATCTGGTGAGCCGCTTCAGTGCCGCTGTCATCGGTCTCAGCCTGTACCTAGGTGCCTACACCGCCGAGATCTTCCGGGGGGGGGTCCTGTCGCTGCCGACCGGCCAGTTCGAGGCCTGCAAGTCCCTAGGACTGTCGCCAGTCCGGGCGTACCAGAAAATCCTGGGACCCCAGCTCATCCGCGTGATCACGCCGTCATTGGCGAACGAGGTCATCACCATCTTCAAGAGCACTTCGCTGGTCTCGGTGATCGGTTACACCGAACTGCTCACCACTGTCCAGAATATCTATGCTCGAAACTTTAAAACAGTCCCGCTGCTGATGGTCGCCGTACTCTGGTACCTAGCCTTGACTAGCATCGCCATGTTTGGGCAATCACGACTCGAGAAGCGCTTCGGACGGGGCTTTCGGCGGCGGCATATCGACGCGGCCGTGGTCTCTACCGCCCAATCAGGGGAGGGTTCCCGTGTCATGTGATACGCCCACCGACAGGCCCCTCCTTGAGATTGTTGAGGTGACGAAACATTTCGGGTCACTCAAAGCCGTGGATGGTGTGAGCCTGGCCATCGCAGCGGGCTCGGTCACCTGCATTGTCGGGCCGTCCGGTTCCGGCAAGAGCACCCTGCTACGGACGGTTAACATGATGGAGGATATTGACGCCGGTGCGATTTTTTTCGAGGGTGAGATGATAGGCCAAGAGCTGCGTAATGGGCACCGCATTCCGGTGTCGCATTCCGAACAGCGACGTCAAACCCAACATTTTGGGATGGTCTTTCAACATTTCAACCTCTTTCCCCACTACACCGCGTTGCAGAACGTTACGGTCGGTCCGATGTTGGTCAAGAAAGTCCATCCCGCTGCCGCACGCGACCTCGGCTTGCGCGTTCTTGCCCAAGTTGGTTTGACCGATAGAAAAGACCACTATCCTAGTGAACTGTCGGGTGGCCAACAACAGCGGGTTGCTGTCGCCCGGGCTCTTGCCATGGAACCGAAGGTGTTGTTGTTTGATGAGCCAACCAGTGCGCTGGACCCGGAATTGGTTGGCGAGGTGCTTAGTGTCATGCGTGGGCTGGCGGAGTCCGGCTCGACGATGCTGATCGTCACCCATGAGATGCGTTTTGCCGAGGACGTTGCCGACGAAGTCGTCATGATGGACGCCGGCCGCATCGTCGAACGCGGACGGCCAAGCGAGATTATCCACACTCCCACAACAGATCGTGCGAAAAAGTTTTTTGCCAGCGTTGGAACTCTGTAGTTAAAGAAGGGACAGTTTCAATGAGCCAGTCAGTTGTTATCATCGGCGCGGGGGTAGCTGGGTGCAATCTTGCGTACGAACTCACCCGACGTGGCGCGACAGTCACTGTGATTGATACCGCGGAAGCGGGATCTGGAACGAGCGCCACGACCTTCGCTTGGGTCAACTCGAACAACAAGACCCCGGCCGAATACGGGCTGCTGAACAAGCTGGGTCTCCAAGCCCACGAGCGCAGAGCCCGCGAGACGTCGGGCGCTGAGCGATGGTTCCACCAGACCGGCTCCCTTGAGATCGCCCAGTCCGACCAGGAGATGGCGTCCCTGGAAGCGAAGGTGTTCGACCTGACAGCCCACGACTACCACTCGCGGTTGGTTACCGCGGAAACTGTGCGTGAGCTCGAGCCCACACTGGACGCGACACGAGTCGTGGGTGGCGCCCTCTTCGAGCAGGAGGGGTGGATCGACGTGCAAACCATGTGTCTGACGCTACTGGAGCGGGCCGTGAATGCAGGTGCTGTCTTCGCTCCGTACGAAACTGTCATCGGAATTGCCTCTTCTGAAGTCACCACAGCAGCAGCGGACGGGTCGACCCGGCGGCACCATGCTGATGTGGCGATTCTGGCCGCGGGCAACGGTAACCGAAGAATCCTTGCCGCGGGGGGGATCGACTTCCCAACTATTGACCCCAACGGTCAGAACCTATCGGGAGAGCAGAAGCGGGCGTCAGTCGGGATCATCAGCACCACAGGCCCCATCAACTCCGGCGTTCGACACATCATCCACGCTACGGGCATCGCGTTGCGCCCCGCACGTAACGGAGGAATAACCTTTAGCGACGCGCCCACCGGCGGGCAGTGGCAGATTGACGACCCGCAGATTTGGACGGTGCCTGCGCTGCTGCTCGCCCGGGCACGGGAGCTGTACCCGTGCCTGCGAAGCGTCGCGACCGAGACGGTGAGCCTCGGCACGAGGGTGCTGCCCGAGGACGGATTGACCATCGCAGACTGGATCACCGAGGACCACTCGGTGTACGCAGTGGCCACCCACAGTGGTGTCACGCTGTCCGCGCACCTTGGTGCCGTCATTGCTAACGAGGTGCTCACCGGAACCCGCGACGAGTCGCTGCGTTCTTTCGGGTTGTCGAGGTTCGCGACCGAACTGCGGGCTCACTGATGCTTGAAGAGCCGACGACCTCGTCGGCGCCGGTTGTCACGGCGGAAGTGTTCGAGATCGAGGCGGCGTTCGTCACCCCGTACAAGCTGTCCCATGGCACATTAGCCACAACGCGCGCCGTACTTGTCAAGCTGACCGATGCTGACGGCGTGGTGGGTTGGGGAGAGGCTAATCCAGACCGAACTTTCAGCGGCGAATCGTCCGAAGACGAGATGCGCGCCCTAAAAGACACCCTGCTGCCGACAGTCCTTGCCTCTTCGGCGCCCGAGCCGGGTTGCATCGACGGGGTGCTTGACGCACGCCTATCCAAGCACCTTGGCGCCAAAGGTGCAGTAAGCATGGCGTTGCTCGATCTCCTCGGCAAACGGCTGCGGGTTCCGGTGGCAACGCTGCTGGGTGGGGCACGGCGCAGGTCGCTCCCGGTGCTGTGGCCCCTCAACAACGGGACGGCAGACGACGACATGCGCGTCATCGACGAGCGTGCCGCCCAGGGCTTTTCCAGCTTTATGTTGAAGATGGGCGCCTCGCCGGTGCGTGACGAGATTCAGCGGGTGACCACGCTCGAGGAACGCTACGGAAGCCGTCTCACGCTGATCGCAGACGCAAACCAAGGGTGGAGCCGCGGCGAAGCACGAGAGTTTCTGGCGGGAGTTAGCGGCTCCCACCTCGCTTTCCTTGAGCAGCCTGTACGAAAAGACGACATCGAGGGTATGGCGTTACTGGCCAGCTGCAGCGCACTGCCGATATCGGCCGACGAGTCAGTGACCGGACTCGGTGAAGCCGCCCGAGTCGCCAGTACGGGCGCGGCTAGTGTCATCAGTATCAAGAGCAGCAAGAACGGCGGCCCTCTGCGCGCACAACGCATCGCCGCAGTGGCCGAGGCGTTCGGGATACGCTGCTACATGAACTCGATGCTGGAATTCGGGATCACGCAGGCGGCCTCGCTGCAGCACGCCGTGACCCTGGGAAACCTCATCGATGTGGGGCACGCTTTTATGTCCACATTGCGTCTCGCCGAGGACCCCACCGACTTTTCCTCGTTTGTGCGCGAGGGAGTCGTACACCTACCCAGCGACGCCGGACTGGGTGTGCAGGTTGATGAGTCACACGTACGGTGCATGGCCGTGGCCAGTTTCAATCTCGGATTGAAGCAGTAGGCCGAGCGGCAACGGATCGCAGCCTCCGGGCGAGGGGCGTCGGATCGCGAGATCGCGGAGGTCCTCGGGCGGGCCCCGTCCACGGTCAGCCGGGAGCATTCTCGCAACACCGCCAAGCACGACCGCGGCGGGCACGAGCCGGTGGTGGCCCATGCCCGGGCGCGGGCGACCCGGCCGGGGGCCACGACTGTCGGTGGACATGGGGTTGCGCATGCATGTGCAGGCAAAGCGAGACCTGGAGTGGAGCCCGGATCAGATCGCAGCCCACCTGCGATTGGCGTTCCTGGACAAATCGGCTCATCGCAAAAGAGGGTGTAGTCGGGTGCGGAAGCCGCCGGTGTCGAGCAGCGACCTGATGACGTAGTTGGTGAGGTTGCGGAAGCCCAGCGCGGTCGGATGGCAGGTGCGCCAGCGGCCCGTTCTTCAGGTCGGCGATGACTTGTTCGACGATGGCGTGGGCGCGGTGGGCTTTCTCGGCCTCGAGCATCGGCAGGGGGCTGTTGGTGAACACCGCGTGGTAGCGGTAGGCGGTGAACAGCTCGCTCTGGTTGTTCGGGTTCATGTCGATGACCCGGCGAACCAGCAGCCGGGCGGTGACGTGCTGGGCCTTGGGCTTGGAGGTGAACGCGGTGTAGGGAATCTCGGCGACCTCGGCGTTGGAGATCCAGCGTTGCTGCGCCTGGTCGTAGACGGCGTTGGTGTAGCTGATCGTGGTCCAGGCCTCCGGTGCGATGCTGGCGATGGTGCGGCGTACGGCCTTGTCCTGGCGGGCGGTGATGGAGAACCGGGCACCCCGGCGGAGGGCGGCCGCGATCACGTCGTGGCCGTAGTAGGCGGAGTCCGCCCGCAGCACCAGCACCCCGCTGGCGCCCGACTTGGTTGCCGTCATCAGCGCGTCGGTGACGAACCGGGCCGCGCCGCGGGCGGAGTTGGTGGACCCCTTGCGCAGGCGGGCAGCGGCGATCACCGGCGCCGACGCCGGCGTGGAGACGATCGCGAGCAGCGCGTTGAGTCCTTTCACCCCGGTGTACCCGCGCCCAGCGCCCTGCTTGGCGTAGCCGTAGGTCTAGCGCAGCGTGTCGTCGATGTCGACGTAGGCCAGCTCGCGGGCACCTCGGAGCAGCGGGGCCCGTCCGGTGAGGTTGATCAGCAGCCGGGACGCGACGGCGTCGAGCTGGCGGACGTGGCCGAAGGTGAAGCTGCGCAGGAACGTCCCGAGGGTGGACGGCGCCCGCACCCCACCGAACAGGGTGCCCATCGCGCCGTGCCGCAGCAGGCCCATGTCCTCGATGGAGTCCGCGCCGGCGACCATGCCCGCCACCAGGCACCCGACCTTCAGGTGCGCGTTGACGCCCCCGGGCTTGGCCAGGTGCACGTGCTGCCCGACCAGGCGCCCCAGACCCGCCCGCTCGGCCAGCTGCAGCACCGGCACCAGACCCGCGCACGACACGAGGTTCGGATCATCGAACTGGGCAGTGACGCCATGACACACTCGCATCTACCGGATGCCCTTCGTGCGCGCTGAAAATTGGTCCCTCGACAAGACCTATTCTCCAGCACCACAAGGGCATTCCGGCTCTACGACCCGCAACTCACACCACCCTGCGCGGTGGATCCAGGCTTAGCGGTCTAAACCGTGCTCGCGCTGCTTCGCGGCGGCCATGCCGGCGCCTCCGCTGCGGCTGCGTCGTCGGGCTGGGGCAACACCCCGTCCGGGCGCAACCCCGTAGGCCTTGCCCGCCAGACGAGCCGAGGGGTGACCCTGCTGCCACGCCCCCAGTGATGTCGGGGAGGCACCGTCGCCGACGTCGGTGTCGACCTCGTGGGCGGCGGTCGCCTCGAGGTCGGACGCGCGGGCACCGAGGTTGTCGGCCCGGTCCACGTCGGCCTCGGCGCCGTGGTGCTCGCGGATTTCGTCCTGGCCGTCGCGGCGCTCACGCCCGGCGGCGGCCTGCAGGTCCTCGGCCAGGGCCCGGTCGGCATCGGTAACCGCTCCGGCGCCCTCCACCCCGAGCCCGGCCACCGCCACCCGGTAAACCCCCGGGTCCTCCCGCGTCTGGTCGTGCTCGGCCCACCACTGGGCACGAACCTGGTCAGGGTCCACCCCAACCGCCCGGGCCTGGCCGTCCCAAAACTCGGCCACCTCCGGGGCGTGCGCGCGGGCGACGTCGGCCTGCGCCCACGCCTGTGCCACCTGCTCCGGGGTCATCCCAGCCTCAGGCAACGGGATCCCCAGCGCGGCCACCCGCTGCTCGAGCTCGAACCGGCGCCTGGCCTCCTGCTCCGCGACCCCGGTCGCGGCCGCCTGCTCGCGAACCTGCGCCGCCCGACGTTGCGCCGCGAGCTGGGCCAGGGCCAGGGCCGCGGCGAACAGCCCCCGCATCTCCTTGCCGAGTCCCTGGCTGATGTCGTCAACTTCGCTCACCGTGCTCTCCCCTGATCGTTGGTCGATCCCTCTCCCACCGACACCGTCCGGCCGATGGGGTGTTCTGTGGTCAGCGGCCCAGGTCGTCGTCACGGTCACGTCGAGCTGGGGCCGGTGTCCGACGAACCGGTGCCGGCGGAACGACAGGTACGGGTCGACGCGGTCCACCGGCGCCCGTGGCCTCGCGCATCAGCTCCACCGCAGTCTTCACCCGACCACCGTCAACGGTGGGTATGCCCACCGCAGCCGGCTCGGGCAAGGCCCCGGGGCCCGCCCAGCGCGGCCAAAGACGCCCGCGAGTGCTGCACCGCATCGAGTGCCGCTTGGGCCTGCGCGAGACGCCCAGCGGCCCGCTGAACCTCGGCGACTGCCCGCGCCAGGGCCACAAGCTGGGTGAGCAGGACAACCGTGCCGGCGGAGCCGCCCTGCGCGGCCGCGGCCACCGTGAGAGCGGCCCGGGCCACGTGCGACAGGGTCACCGCGTGCGGGGACGCCGGCACGTGTGAGCGGGGCTCCCGGACCACGGCACGGCTCATCGCGTGGGCGGCCTTCACCAGGCCAATCCCCTCGGTACCGCCTACCCGCTGCGACAGCGCCGACAGGACACCGGCGGTGTCCCGGGCTACCGCCGACCACGCCGCGGCGTCGTGCAAGGGCACCACCCCCAACGCGCGGGTGACGTGCTGCAGGCGCACCGCCGCCTCGGTCAGCACCTCAGCACCCGGGCGGCGCTGTCCGCGCCGCGCAACGGGCGGGTCGTCGCGGCAGCGGCCAGCTCCGCCCGCGGGTCACCGCCGTTGTTCTCGATGTGACGCAGACCTGCGCGCAGGGCGGGCCACGCC
>JAABUT010001628.1_pt1 | contig 24816 bp, 29 predicted proteins | sample 5559281 | NCBI WGS metagenome assembly JAABUT01 (sample SAMN10711880, study PRJNA513359) | rock metagenome | isolation source: Antarctica rocks | place: Antarctica: Victoria Land, Ricker Hills nord | collected 2016-01-04
GCGCGTCGGGGCCGGCGTGGCGCACCACGGAGCGCAGTGTGAGCACCACGACGACGACGTCGTCGGCGTAGCCGACCACCGGCAGGAAGTCCGGGACGAGGTCGATGGGGGAGGCCAGGTAGACCAGCAGCAGCCACAGCCGCACCCGGACGCCGCGCGGCAGCGTCCGGTCCCGGGCCAGGCGGTGCAGCAGCCGCAGGGTGTCGGGCAGCAGCCGCACCGCCTCCTGGAGCAGACCGCCTTTGGGCCGGGACACCAGCAGGACCGCGAGCAGCAGCAGGTAGGTCGCGGCCAGTGCGACGGCGACCCCCAGCAGCACGCGGAGCACAGGCCGTCCCCCTCAGGCCGGTACGACGGTCGCGGCGTGGGACACGTGCGCCAGCCAGGCAGGTGACCCGGCCGTCAGGGCGGCACCCGGCCGGTCACGGGACCGGGCCACCCCGACGACGGTCCGGTCCGGGCGGACCACCACCGTCGAAGCGCGGCCCCACGCGAGCCAGCGGTGCAGCGCGCCCTCGTCCTGGGCGACCGCTCCGAGCACCAGGACACGTGCCTGCAGCCGGTGCGCCAGCAGCAGCAGGTCGGGGTCCACCCGCGCCGTCGTGAGCACGGCGAAGCCGGCGCCCAGCACGTCGTCGAGCCGCTGCCGGCGACCCTCGACGAGCACCCACGGCTGCGGCACGAGCGTGCCGACCAGCTGGTGGCGGCGCAACCTGCTGCGCGCCACGAGCGGACCGGCGGCCAGCGCGGGGGAGCCGGTGTCCAGGACGCGGCCGGCGAAGCCCGGCAGCCGGCAGGCGGTGCTCAGCGCCAGCCGCCTGGTGACCGCGGCCCGTCCCTGCCCGCCCGTCATCGCCCAGCCGAGGACGACAGCGAGCCGGATCTGGCTGCGGGCGTGCGCCTTCCGCTCGAGCTGGTAGCTGTCGAGCAGCCGCTCGTCGGCCCGGCCCTGCAGGACCCGGGCCAGCTTCCAGCTCAGGTTGGCCGCGTCGCGCAGCCCCGCGCCGAGCCCCTGGCCCACGAACGGCGGGGTCTGGTGCGCGGCGTCCCCGAGCAGGAAGACCCGGCCCAGGCGCCACCGGTCAGCGAGACGGGCCCGGAAGGTGTACGCCGCGGCCCGGACGAGCTGCAGGCTCTCCGGCGGTACGTCGCCCAGCCAAGGGCGCAGCAGTGCGTGCAGCGCCGCCGGCGCGCTGAGCTCTGCCACCGAATCCTTCGGGCGGAGCTGGAACTCCCACCGGTAGCGGTCCTCACCGACCCGCATGCAGGTCGCGGCGCGTCGCGGGTCGCAGACCTGGTGCACGCCGTCCCACAGCGGAAGTGCAGCGGCGCAACGCATGTCGACGACGAGCCACTGCTCCTCGAAGCGCAGGCCCTCGAGGCCGGCGCCGATCGCCGCCCGGGTCACGCTGTTGGCGCCGTCGCAGCCGAGCACCGCCGACGCCTCCTGCTCCTGCTCTCGACCCGTCGCGAGGTCACGCCAGCGCACCACCGGGGGGTCAGCGTCGGGCTGCACGGCCAGGACCTCCACGCCGGTCCGCAGCTCGACCTCGGGGTGGCGCTCGATCTCCTTGCGCAACAGAACCTCCAGCCCGGGCTGGTCGAACATGTTGGCCTGTGGGTAGCCATTGCGGCCCGCCCCCGCGCCGCGCGCGAACTCGGCCAACACCCGGTGCCCACCGTCGAGCAGCCGCAGGCCGAGCGCCGGCCGGCTGACGGCGGCGAACTGCTCCGCGACCCCCACGTCCTGCAGGATGCGGTGCACCTCGTCGTCGAGGTGGACCGCGCGCGGAAGCGGAAAGGCGTCGTCGTACCGCTCGAGGACCAGGACCCGGATCTCTTGGCGGGCCAGCAGGAGCGCCGCAGCGAGGCCGGTCGGACCGGCACCGACGACGAGGACCGGCGCGGCCGTCGACCCGGCCGGCGCGGGCCCGGCTGCTGCCGAGCGTCGCGTCCGGTTGGTCGAGGCACCGGCCATACGAGCAGCATCCCAGCAGCCGCTTCTCTGCTCAGGCTCGGCGGGAGCTCCGAAGGCCGGCGAGGGCTCGGCGCGCCTTGGCCCGGTTGGTCGGCGTGTCGTACCTCCGCCTGGCCTCCCGGATCATGGCCTGCCCGCGCTGGCTGCGGACGAAGGTGATGGCTGCTCCGAGGAGCCCTGCACGGACGGGTCGCATGGCACGAGCCTCCCCATGCTGGGCCGCGTCAACCGGTCACCCGGTCTGCTGTCGTGGGCGCGCTTAAGGGCATCCGAAGTCAGCCCAGGTCAAGCAGGGTCTTGCCCGGTCCGGCAGCCGTCGGCCGGTCGAAGACCTGGGTGCCGTCGGCAAGGGGGACGGTGCGGGCGACCGGGATGCTCATGCGGCCGTCGGCCAGGGCGAGCAGGACCTGCCGCAGCCGACGACGACGCTCGTCGCCGGACAGCACGATCCCGCCGTAGCCGAGCACCTGCAGGTTGTTGCGGTAGACCGCCTGCCAGTCCAGGCGCACGTCGCTGCCGGCGCTGGTGCCGAAGACGACGTATCGACCGCCCGGGGTCAGCAACGCCAGTGCCGGCGGGACGAAGTCGCCGCCGAGCGCGTCGATGACCACGGTGGGTCGCAGGTCCGACGCCGCATCCCGCAGCGAGGCGGCGTCCGCGACCACCGCACCCGCGGCTCCGGCTGCATGCAGCGCCGGCTCCTTGTTGTCGGAGCGGACCTGGCCCCACACCTCGGCTCCGAGCGAGGTGGCGAGGCTGATCAGCGTCAGGCCGACACCACCGGAGGCGCCGAGGACGAGGACCCGGTCGGCGGCCGTGACCTGGGCCAGCTCGACGACCGTGCTCCAGGCCGTCAGTCCCGCCACGCCGGCGGCGGCGGCCTGCCGCGGGTCGACGCCGGCCGGCAGCGCGAGCACCGCCTCGCGAGGGACCACCGCGTGGCGGCTCCAGACGCCGTCGCGGGACGCCCCCAGGCCGGCGCCGGTGACCAGGACAGGCCGATCGTCGAGCCGGCCGCTCGCCTCGCCGCCGAGCGTCCTCGGCAGCGGCCCGTCCGGGCTGACCAGGCCCTTCGCGGTGTACTGGTCGACCGGGTTCACCCCGGCGTACGACAGGTCGACCAGCACCTCCCGTGGTCCCGGGACGGGCAGGTCGAGCTCGGACACGTGCAGGGTCCCGCTTCGGTCGGTGACGCGCAGGGCGCTGGTGGTGGGCACGGTGGCTCCTCGTCGCGGGCGGTGTCGGTGTCCGAACCGGCTGCGCCGGCCGCAGATTCCGTCCGCCCGAGGGTTGTGTGATGGGTAGGCGGACAGGCCTGGTCCCGCTCCGCGTCCCTGCCGCCGTGGCGGGGATCGCATCCTCCCTGACTTCGAGGAGTGCACGTGCAGGGTCTGGTCTACAACGGTGCGAAGCAGCTCGCGGTCGAGCAGGTCCCGGACGCGAAGGTCCAGGAGGCCAACGACGCGGTCATCCGGTCACCACGAGCAACATCTGCGGGTCGGACCTTCACATGTACGAAGGCCGCACCTCTGTGGAGCAGGGCAAGGTCCTCGGCCACGAGAACATGGGCGTCGTGGAGGAGGTCGGCCCCGGCTGACGCTGGACAACCTGGTCAACGTCGTCCGGACCACCGGCGGCATCGGCGTCGTCGGGGTGTACGTGCCACAGGACCCGCGCGTGGACCCCCCGACCAGGGCCGACCGGGTCGACTGGCAGTACGGCACGTTCTTAACCAAGGGCCAGTCGATGGGCACGGGACAGGCGCCTGTCAAGCGCTACAACCGCCAAGCTGCGCGACCTGATCATCACCGGCGCGCCACCCAGTCGTTCATCGTCTCGCACGAGATCCCGTTCGCGCAGGCGCCGGACGCCTACGAAAAGTTCGACCGCCGGGTGGACGGCTACACCAAGGTGCTGCTCAAGCCACAGGCCTAGGCCGGCCGCTCGAATCGGCCCTGGCGTGCAGGGTCAGGAAGGCGGCGAGCACGACGATCGCCGCTGCCTCCAGGACGAGGGACAGCTTGATGGCGAGTCGGTAGCCCTCTTCGTGGAAGCCGAACACGGTGCCGGCCTCGGCGAGCAGCAGGCCGATGAGGGTGCCGGCAGCCAGGCCGATCCCCCCGAGCGCCGTCAGGGTGAGCAGCGGGCGACCACAGCGGGGGATCCGCTCCAGGGGAGCGAGCAGGGCCAGGCCGAGCAGCCCGGCCGTGACGACGTTGGCGGCGAACAGGCCTCCGATGACGGGGATGGCGCGGTAGCCGACGACGAGGTACTGCTGCAGGTGCACCGCGCCGACGCCGAACAACAGCAGCGCGCCGAGGCAGCGCAGGACACGACGGGCCCTGGCGCTAGGAGCCACCACGCTGCACCTTGCTGCCTGCAGGGGACACGGCGTACCACTCGGCCCCGAACTGCTTGAGACCCTCCCCGTTGGCCTGTCCGGGCTTGCTGTCGCCCTGATAGAAGTACAGCGGGTGCCCCTGGTAGGTGACCTGGGTCTTGCCGTCCCGGCGACTGTCGGTGCCCAGGAGCGAGGCTTTCGCCGTACCGCCCACGTGGGCGGCTCCGCTGCTGGTCAACGGCGGCCACACGCCCGCGCAGGGACCGAAGCAGGTGGACCGGCCCTTGGCGTCCTGCTCGAACAGGTAGAGGGTGCGCCCGCGGCCGTCCACGAGGACCTTGCCGAGCGCGCCGCTGCCTGCGACCGACACGGTGGCCGCCCCGGAGCTGTCGGAACCACCGCCGCCACCTGCGTAGCCGCCGTAGCCGTTTCCAACTGAGCCGGAGCCCGTCGAGGCGGTCGACGAAGAGGCGGCCGACGGTGGGGTGGAGTCCGCCGCACCGCCGGACGAGCTGCCGTAGCCGCTCCCGCCGGTGCCACCCCCACAGGCAGCGGCAGTGACCGCCAGAGCGGCGATCGGTACGGCGAAGCGGAGCCCGCGGGTACGAGCAGAAGGGTCGGGGCGGTGCAGGATCATCGGGTGGTGTCCTTCCGGCGCGGGTGTGCGGGGCGGGTGGCCCTCGCAGCGACGACCACACCCGGTTCCACGTCCACGGCCGGCCGCTGGTTCAACGGCGGATGAACTTCTCCTCCCGCCCGTCCGTGACATCCGAGGTGGATGGGGGCAACGGCGGCGCCGACGGGGCGTTCGTCCGTGCTGTCTACGCCGAGCACGGCCAGGCGCTGCTGGGCTACGCCACCCGCCTGGTCGCCGATCGCGGCAGGGCAGAGGACATCGTGCAGGAGACGCTGCTGCGGGCCTGGCGGCACGCGGGGAAGCTGGCGGCCGACGACCGCCCGCTGCGTCCCTGGCTGTTCACCGTCGTCTCCCACCTGGCCACCGACGCCCGCCGCGCTGAGCGGGCCCGCCCCTTCGAGACCACGGACGCGCCGCTCGCCGCCCTGCCGAGCGGCGACGAGCTGGACCGGGCGATGCAGGCCTGGCAGGTGGCCGACGCGCTCGCCACGCTGTCGGTGGAGCACCGGGCGGTACTGGTCGAGACCTACTACCGGGGCCGGTCGTTGAGCGAGGCAGCCGTCCGCCTCGGTGTGCCCGTCGGCACGGTGAAGTCCCGCTGCTACTACGCGCTGAGGGCGCTGCGCCTGGCCCTTCAGGAACGAGGATGGGCGCCGTGACCGCCCCCAACGACCCGCTGCGCCTGTCGCTGGGCGCCTACCTGCTCGGCGCGCTGGACCCCGCCGAGCGGGCGGCGGTGGAGACCCACCTCGGTGGCTGCGCGCCGTGCCGGGAGGAGCTGGCCGGCCTGGCCGGCCTGCCGGGGCTGCTGGGCCGGCTGACCACCGAGGAGGCCGTGGCGGCCGGCGCGCTCCCGGGTGCGCCCGTGGACCCCGGGCAACAGGTGCTGCAGCGGGCCCTGACCGCGGTGGCGCGGCAGCGGCACAGGCAGCGGCGCCGCGGGCTGTCCGCTGCCGCCGCGGCGGTGCTGATCGCTGCGGGCGGTGCCGCGGCGGCCGGCATGGTCCTGACGACCAACGGTGACCGCACCGTCGCCCCTGCCGGCAGGACGATCTCAGCGATCGACCCGGGCACCCACGTCCAGGCCACCGCCACGCTGCGCGGCGGTCCGGCAGGTACGGCGATCGCGCTGCGCCTGGCCGACGTCACGCCTGGCCTGCAGTGCCGGCTGGTCGCGGTTGCCACCGACGGACGTCGCGAGGTCGCCGGCAGCTGGCGGGTTGCCTACCAGGGGCAGGCCGACGTCGACGCCAGCACGGCCATTCCCGCCGAAGAGCTGGCCACCCTGCAGGTCGTCACCACCGGCGGCACCCGGCTGGTCACCCTGCCGGCCCACCGCTGACGTCGAGTGGTCCGTCTGCCGAGCTTCGCGGCAGGAGGATGCTCCGGAGCAGCAGGAGCCAGGCCGTCGTGAAGACGACGCTGGCGAGCACGTCGCTGGGCCAGTGCATGCCCCGGTAGAGCCTGGTGAGCAGCACGAACAGCGGCAGACCTGCGGCGAGGCACCGGCTCAGCGTCGTCAGCCTCTGATCAGGGCGGGTGCGGGCGAGACCGAGCGCGAGTGCTCCCCACAGCGCGACAGTCGCGGCGGTGTGCCCGGACGGGAAGCTCGACGTGGGAGGCGCGGCATCCAGCCGGGGGATCGGTGGCCGCACCCGGTGCAGGACAACGGACGCCAGGACGAACAGGGCTGTCTCACCGGCCACGGCGAGGGCGAGGAAGGCCGGGAGCCGGGGACCGTGCCCGCGCCACGCGAGCAGCAGACATCCGGCCGCGGTGAGGGTCACCACCGTCGTGGTCGCTCCCAGGACGGTCCCCAGTCGGGTCACGTGGTCCAGCACGGGTGTCCGGAGCGTCAGGACCGCGTGCTCGAAGGCGACCTCGTCCCGGTGCACCGGCCCATGAGCCAGGACCCGGGTGACGAGGACGCCGAGCGCGAGCAGCAGGCCCTCGACCACGGACAGCGCCGCCAGGACCAGGCCCACCAGCACGAGCATCGTGCTGGGGCGGGCGCCGGCAAGGAACCCCCCGGGCGGACCGCTTCCCGCCGCCCTCTGGCCGGCCATTCCTGCTGCTGCCGCTGGCGGCGGTCAGCGCCGCCGTCGGCCGGCGCGTCGACCGCAGCCGTAGGCGATGACGGCGACGAGGGCCAGCAGCTGAACTACGCGCCGGGGACTGCCCATCTGGGCGTCCGCCATCCCGCGCACCAGCGCCAGGGCGTCCAGGCTGTCGGCCGGGGGAGCCGCGGCGGGGCGGGCGGCCGCTGGCGGGGGGATGTCGCCGGCCGGCACCGAAGGACGAGCCGGCGTCGAAGGCACGGTCGGCACGGCGGCCGGAGTCGCTGCTGCCGGTGCAGCTGCTGACGGTCCGCCGTCGTTCAGCATGGCCTGCAGGTTGTCCGCGAACTGGGCCATCATCTGGTCCGTCACGCTGCCGATGATGCTCTGCCCCATCGCCGCAGCACGTCCCGACAAGGCGACGTCGGCCCTGACCGTGCCACGGGTCGTTCCGGCGTCCTCGACCAGCGCGAGCTGCGCCGTCGCCTGCGCCGTGCCTTGTCCGCGCGCCTCCTTGGCCTGCCCCTTGAGCACCGCGCGGTGGCCTCCCTCGTCCCTCTCGACCACCTCCATCTGGCCCTTGTACTGCATGGTGACCGGGCCGAGCTTGACCTTCATGCCGACCTGGTAGGCGTCCTCCGAGAGCTTGTTCAGGACCTGCGCGCCGGGGACGCAGCCGGCGACCTTCTCGAAGTCCATGAGCGTGAGCCACACCCGGTCGATGGGGGCGGTGACGGCGAACGTGCTGTCGAGCTGCATCAGGGGCTCCTGTCGGTCCTGCTGGTGGACGACGCGCGGATCGCGGCAACCACCTCGTCGAAGGCCGCGAGACTGTGTCCGCTGACGAACGCGTCGCAGTAGGGCAGGGCAGCGGCCATCCCGCCCACGAGCGGCGCGAAGCCGCGGGCGGCCTTGCGGGGGTTGACCCAGACGATCCGGAACGCCAACCGGCGCAGCCGCGCCATCTGCGCCGCGACCAGGTCGGGGTCGTCCTGCGCCCAGCCGTCGGACAGCACCACGACCACCGCGCCGCGAGCCAGGCCACGCCGGCCGTAGTCGTCGAGGAACCGGCGAAGGCTGTCCGCCAGGCGCGTACCACCCGACCAGTCAGGCGCGGTCGCGGCTGCCCTGGCCAGGGCCTGGTCGGGGTCGCGGACGGCGAGCTGGCGGGTGAGCCGGGTCAGCCGCGTCGAGAAGACGAAGGCCTCCGCCCGCGCACCCGTCACGGCACCCTGCAGCAGCGACAGGAACACCCGCGTGTAGGGCTCCATCGAGCCCGAGACGTCGCAGAGCAGGACCAGGCGCCTCGGCCGTTCGCGTCGGCGTCGGTGCACGAGGCGCACCGGGTCGCCGGCGGAGCGCTGCGCGGCCCGCAACGTGCGGCGCAGGTCCAGCCGCTCACCGCTGCGCTGGGAGGGGTGGGTGCGCCGGGTCGGCCGAGCGGGGGTCGACAGCACGATCCGGCGTACGAGCCTGCGCATCTGCGCGATCTCGTCCGGCGCCAGCTCTGCGAACGACGTCTGGCTCAGCCGCTCCGCGGCGGAGGCGGCGGTAGGCAACGGCTCCCGCTCGGCGTCCTCGTGGTCGCCCGATCCGGCGGCCGCGGTGGGCGCCCGGCTCCCCTCGGCCCGGCCGTCGACCGGACGGCTGCCCGGCTGGCCGGGCTTGCCGTCCCGCGGCTCCGAACCGACCGGCGGAGGTGCCGCGGTGTCCCCGCGGTTGTCCGCGGGGTCGAGCCTGCCGTCGAACAGCGCCGAGAACACGGCGTCGAACACCGGCAGGTGCACGCGCTGCGACACCAGCGTGATGCGCGCGGTCCAGTACAGCGGCTCCCGGTGATCCGGCGGCACCAGACGCAGGGCCTCGGCGAAGCGGCCCGCGCGCTCGGGCGGCACCGGGACACCGGCCCGGTGCAGGGCGGTCCCGAGGCCGGCGGCGAAGGCTGCGGGCTCGACCGCCAGCCCAGTGACAACGACGGGCGGCTCAGGCATGGTCGCTGCCGACCAGCCAGTCAGTGCCGCGCGCGAGGACCAGGTCGAGGTCGTCCCGGTTCTTCAGGATCGAACCCAGCGTCGTCTGCGCCGAGGGGCCGTCCAGGCGCTGCACACCGAGCAGGCTCAGGGCGGCGACCCAGTCGATCGCCTCCGCGATCCCTGGTGGCTTCTCCATGTCGAGGGACCGGAGCCGGGCCACCGCGGCCGCGGCCCCCAGAGCCAGCGGCTCCGCGCTGCTGGGCACCCGGCGCCGCAGGATCGCGGCGGTCCGCTCGGGCCGCGGGTAGTCGATCCAGTGGTAGAGGCAGCGGCGCCGGAGGGCGTCGTGCAGGTCGCGCGTGCGGTTCGAGGTCAGCAGCACGATGGGCGGGTGGGTCGGTTCTACGGTGCCCAGCTCCGGGATCGTGACGGTGCCCTCGGCGAGGAGCTCGAGCGTGAACGCCTCGAAGTCGTCGTCGGCCCGGTCCAGCTCGTCGATGAGCAGGACGGCGGGGCGGGGGCCGGGATGCTCCAAGGCGCGCAGCAGAGGGCGGCGCAGGAGGTAGTCCGTCCCGAACAGCGCCGCCTGGTCCAGGTGCGCGGCCTGCGACTCGGCGAGCCGGATCGCCAGCAGCTGCTTGGCGTAGTTCCACTCGTAGAGCGCCTCGGCGGCGTCGATGCCCTCGTAGCACTGCAGCCGCACCAGGGGGGTGTCGAGCACGCGCGCCAGCGCCTTCGCGACCTCGGTCTTGCCGACCCCGGCTTCGCCTTCGAGCAGCAACGGCTGCGGCAGCCGCACCGCCATGAAGACCGCAGTCGCGAGGCCCACGTCGGCCAGGTAGTCGACCTCGTCGAGGGCGACCGTGAGCGCGGCGACGTCAGGGACCCGCGCGACGACGTCCGCGTCGGCTCCGGAGCGGGCGGGGGCCGTCGCGTCAGGAGACGGCGGCATACCTCTCCGGGTCCGCCACGAACGCGGTGCGGCAGCGCTCGCAGCAGAAGTAGTGCGTCTCGCCCTCGACCACGGCCTGTGGCGCCTCGCCGGACACCGCGACCGTCATGCCGCAGACCGGGTCGACAGCAGCTGCCACGGGGCCGTCGCCCAACCGCGCCGGCGCCGCCGCGAGCGCTCCGCTGGCGACCAGCTCGGCCAGGATCGACAGGGCGATCTCCGGCGCGGTCCGGCCGCCGATGTCCAGCCCCGCGGGGCTGTGCACCCGGCCGGTGTCCGGTGCGTCGAGCGAGGCCAGCACCGCGCCAGCCCGGACGCGGCTCGCGACCAAGCCGATGTAGGGGACGTCAGCCCGCAATGCCGCCTCCAGGGCCGGCTCCTCGTCCCGGCCGTGGGAGGCGACGACGACCGCGGCGACGCCGTCGTACGCAGCGCTGCTGAGCGGGGTGCCGGTGCCGGTCTCCACGGCCACGCCCAGCGGCTCGCCGAGCGCGACGAGCGCCTGCGCGACGGGGGTACTGCCGACGACCACCAGCCGGGGAGCAGGCCGCCGTGGCTCGAGGAAGATCTCCAGGCTGCCTCCGGAGACGCACGGGTTGGCCACCGTCACCGCACCCTCCTCGACGGTCGTCGCGGGCGCACCTGCCTGGATCCGCAGCAGCAGGGGACTGCCGCTGACCAGCACCTGCAGGGCGTGCACGCGCAAGGAGCCCTCGGCGCACGTGCCGCCGACGAAGCCCTCGACCTCCCCGTCGGCGTGCACGAGCGCGGTGTCGCCGGCGTGGGCACTGGTCGGGTGCAGGGCGCGTACGACGGTGGCGTGCACGAACGGGATGCGTGCCTGCGTGAGCTCTACCGCCCTGGCCGTCAGGCTGGTGGGCATCAGATCGGCGGGGTCGGTCGGCCCTGCATCGCCTCCCACACCCGTGCCGGCGTGCACGGCATGTCCATGTGCGTGAGCCCGAACGGCGCGAGGGCGTCCACGACGGCGTTGACGACCGCGGGCGGTGACCCGACGGTCGCGGACTCTCCGATGCCCTTTGCGCCGATCGGGTGGTGCGGCGACGGCGTGACGGTGAAGCCGGTCTCCCAGTCGGGCACCTCCATGGACGTGGGGATCAGGTAGTCCATGAACGACCCGCCGAGGCAGTTGCCCTGCTCGTCGAAGCCGATGAACTCCATCAGCGCCATCCCGACACCGTCGGTGAGCCCGCCGTGGATCTGTCCCTCGATGATCATCGGGTTGATGCGGGTCCCGCAGTCGTCGACGGCGACGAACCGGCGGACCTTGACATGACCGGTGCCGGGGTCAACGTCGACGACGCAGATGTAGGCCCCGAAGGGGAAGGTCAGGTTGGGCGGGTCGTAGGTGACCTCCGCATCGAGGTTCCCGTCGACACCGTCGGGCAGCGTCAACGTCCCGTGCACCGCGAAGGCGATCTCCTGGATCGTCTTCCCCTGCTCCGGGTCGCCCTGGACGAACCAGCGGCCCTTCTCCCACTCGAGGTCCTCGGGCCGCACCTCGAGCATCGCGGCGGCGACGAGCCGGGCCTTGTCCCGCACCTTGCGGGTGGCCATGACGACCGCACCGCCGCTCACGGGCGTCGAGCGGCTGCCATAGGTCCCGAGGCCGAAGGGGGTCTGGTCGGTGTCGCCGTGCACGACGTCGATGTCCTCAGGGGGGATGCCGATCTCCTCCGCGACGATCTGGGCGAACGTCGTCTCGTGGCCCTGCCCCTGGCTCTGCACCGACAGGCGGACGACGGCCTTGCCGGTCGGGTGGATCCGCACCTCTGCGCCGTCGGCCATCCCCAGCCCGACGATGTCCATGTGCTTGCGCGGCCCCGCGCCGACCGTCTCGGTGAAGAACGACAGCCCGATGCCCATCAGCTCACCGCGCGAGCGCTTCTCGGCCTGCTCGCGGCGAAGCTCGTCGTAGCCCGCGATCTGCATCGCCAGGCGCATGGTCGGCTCGTAGTCGCCGGAGTCGTACTCCCAGCCGGTCTTGTTGGCGTAGGGGAACTGCTCCGGCCTGATGAAGTTGGCGAGGCGCAGCTCGGCCGGGTCCTTCTGCAGCTTCTGGGCGAGGACGTCTACCATGCGCTCGATCAGGTAGACGGCTTCAGTGACCCGGAACGAGCAGGCGTAGGCGACACCGCCGGGTGCCTTGTTGGTGTAGACGCCGGTCACCTTGCAGTGCGCGGCCTCCAGGTCGTAGCTGCCGGTGAACATGTGGAAGAAGCCGGCGGGGTACTTGGTCGGCTGCGCGGTGGCGTTGAAGGCGCCGTGGTCGGCCAGCACCTCGGTGCGCACGGCCAGGATCTTGCCCTCCGTCGTCGACGCGACGTCGCACTTCATCACGTAGTCGCGGGCGAAGGAGGTCGACATGAGGTTCTCGGAGCGGTCCTCGACCCACTTCACCGGCCGGCCGGTCACGATCGACCCCACGACCGCCAGGATGTAGCCGGGGTAGATGCCGACCTTGTTGCCGAAGCCGCCGCCGATGTCGGGCGAGACGATCCGGATCTTGTGCTCGGGGATGCCGGCCACGATGGCGTACAGCGTCCGGTGGGCATGCGGGGCCTGCGTCGTCTCGTACAGCGTCAGCTTGCCGTCGACCGGGTCCATGTCAGCGACGGCGCCGCAGGTCTCCATCGGCGCCGGGTGGACGCGTGGGTAGACGACCTCCTGGGACACCACGACGTCCGCCCGGGCGAAGACCGCGTCGGTGGCGGCCTTGTCGCCGGCCTCCCAGTCGAAGATGTGGTTGTCGGTGCGGCCTTCGAGCTCGTCCCGCACGACAGCCGCACCAGGATCGAGCGCAGTGCGTACGTCGATGACGGGCGGCAGCATCTCGTACTCGACATCGATGAGCTCCAGCGCGTCGCGCGCTGCGTAGCGGTCCTCGGCGATGACGAAGGCGACCTCCTGGCCCTGGAAGCGCACCTTGTCGGTCGCGAGGACGGCCTGCACGTCGGCGGACAGCGTCGGAGCCCAGGCGAGGTTGAGCGGCTCGAGGTCCTTGCCGGTGATGACGGCCAGGACCTTGGGGTGCGCGAGCGCCTCCGTCGTGTCGATCGAGGTGATGCGGGCGTGCGCCACCGGTGAGCGCAGGATCGCGCTGTGCAGCATGCGGGGCAGCACGATGTCGTCGAGGTAGTTGCCCTTGCCGCGGATGAACCGCGGGTCCTCCTTGCGCTGCAGGCGTCCGAAGCCGACGGGCCGGTCCGCCGTCCCTGCTCCAGGGTTGGCGGCGCGCTCCTCGACGGTGGTCATGCGGTCACCTCGGCGGTCGGGTGCTCGGCGGCCCAGCGGATGGACCGGACGATGGTGGCGTAGCCCGTGCAGCGGCAGATCTGGCCCGAGATGGCCTGCCGGATCTGCGTGTCGTCCGGCGCCGGGTTGCTGTCGAGCAGCGCTCGCGCGGTCAGCATCATGCCGGGGGTGCAGAAGCCGCACTGGAGGCCGTGCTCCTCCATGAAGCCCTGCTGCACCGGGTCGAGCGTGCCGCCGGTGGCCAGACCCTCGACCGTGCGCACGTCGTGGCCGGCGGCCATCGCCGCGAGGACCGTGCACGACTTCACCGGCTCGCCGTCCATGAGGACGACGCAGGTACCGCAGTTGCTGGTGTCGCAGCCCCAGTGCGTGCCCGTCAGCCCCAGCTCCTCGCGGATGTAGTGCACGAGCAGCACCCGCGGCTCCACCTCGCGGGTCACCTCGTCGCCGTTCACGGTCATGCTCACCTGCATCGGTCTAGCCCTTCCCGTTGGCGGTGTCTGAGCCGGCGGCGCGTGCACAGGCCCGGCGCAGCACCCGCCGAGTGAGCTCGTCGGCGAGGTGCCGCTTGTAGTCGACCGGGCCGCGCTGATCGCTGACCGGGCTGCAGTCCTCGGCGGCGAGGCGGCCGGCCTCGACGAACGCCTCCTCGTTCGGCGGCTGTCCTCGCAGGGCGTCCTGCGACCGGGTCGCGGGGCCGTCCAGCCCGACCGCGGTCAGTCCGATCGCGACGTCCTCGATCCGGTCGTCGGCGTCCAGCATGACGGCAGCACCGGCGGCGGCGACCGCCCAGTCGCCCACCCGCCGCTCGACCTTCTCGTACGCGCTGCCGGACCGCGGCCGGATCGGGAACCGGAGCTCGGTGAGCAGCTCGTTCTGCGCCACGGCGGTCTCGTACGGGCCGCGGTGCAGCTCGCTCATGCTCACGACGCGCTCGCCCGCCGCCCCGCGGATGACGGCTTGCGCACCCAGCACGTCGCAGACCGTCGACAGGTCCTCGGCCGGGTCCGCCTGGCACAGCGACCCGCCGATCGTCCCGCGGTTGCGTACGACGGGGTCGGCGATGACCTGCTCGGCGTCATGGACGATCGGGAAGAGCCGGCCGACCACGTCGGAGCCGAGCAGTCCGGCGTGCCGCGTCATCGCGCCGACCCGCAGCCGGTCGGCCTCCTCGACGATGAAGTCGAGCTCGAAAAGGTCGTTGATGTCGATCAGCCACTCGGGCCGGGCGAGCCGCAGCCTCATCATCGGCAGCAGGCTGTGCCCCCCGGCGACCACTCGCGACTCCGGGCCGTGGCGCTCCAGCAGCGCCAGGGCGTCGTCGACGCTCTCGGCCCGGGCGTAGTCGAACGGAGCTGGGAGCTGCACGGGTCCTCCACCGCAGCAGGCCACGCCCTACGTGACCCCGGCCGCCCGTCGGATCCTGGTGCGCGGTCCGAAGGGTGTCAACATCGACAAGACCCAACGCCGAAAAGCCCGACGCGCGCGGCGAGCGCCGCCTGTCCGCGGGTCAAAGCGTGGATCTGATGAGCCGCTCGTAGTCCTGCTGGGTGTCGACGTCCATCGGTACCGACCCCGCTATGTCGACCTGGACGACCTGCGCCGCGTGCTGCTCGAGCAGCTTCCACACCGCCTTGTCGCCGTGCAGGTCACGGAGCAACGGCAGCGCCTGCACGCCGAACGCGAACGGGTGCCCGATGCCGTCCTCGTAGCGGCAGACGGCGAACGCCGAGTCGCCTCTGCCCTCGAGCAGCCGTCGTACGGCGTCGGCGCTGACGCCGGGCTGGTCGCCCAGGATCAGGACCACCGCCTCGGTCGTCGCTGCCAGCGCGGGCACCGCCGCCGCGATCGAGGACGAGCAACCCACGCCGTACGACGCGTTCTGCACCACCTCGAAGTCATGCAGGTCGACCTCAGCCCGCACGTCCTCGCAGGCACCGCCGAGGGCGACCAGCAGCTGGTCGAAGTCGCCGGCGCGGGCGGTGTCCAGCACCGCGTCGAGCAGCGTGCGCCCGCGGAAGGCGAGCAGCTGCTTGGGACGGCCGAACCTGGACGAGCCGCCCGCGGCCAGGACCAGGCACGCGGTCGTCATGACCCACCTCCTTCGGGCTGGCGTCGCGGGCGGCGGTGATTGCGTCGCACCCGCCCGGTGCACATACTCACGCAGGCGGTGCCCAATCCGCTCCTCGGAGGCGACCCTCATGACGCAGGACAGCACCGGGCCGGACGGCCCCATGGACGACCAGCCGGCCGTGCCGGAGCGCAGCGGCGAGGACGTGGCGCGGGCCGTCGACCGGGCGGCTGAGGGGACACCGCACGACGGGGTGCGCACGCCTGCGGAGCAGGCTAAGCCGCACACCGCGCCGGTGGAGCAGGTGCGCGACGACGCGGGCATGACCGAGGGGCAGGTCGTGGACGGCCCGGGCTCCGGGTCCGCGCCGTCGAGCAACCCGGAACCGGCGGCTGCCGGCTCGGGGGGTGCCCAGTCCGTCGTCGGTGCGCGGGTGTCGGACCGCCTGTCGGCCGGTGAACAGCCTCCGGACGGTCCGCCATTCGGCGACAAGCCCGTCAGTGACGAGGACGGCGCCTAGCAGCCGGCGTTCCTCGGCCCTCCTGGTACTACGTTAGGGTGTAGTACGACAGCCGGTGTAGTTCCGACGGTGACGCGACGGCGTACGACGTGAGGACGCTGAGAGGGCACCGCCATGCAGCTCGACGCCGCGTCACCCCCGGAGCCGCGTCGGTGAAGGGCCTGGTCGAGCACCTGCTCAACGTCCCCGGCTGGACCGTCATCCTGGTCGTCGGGCTGATCGTGTTCGCCGAGGACGCGTTGTTCGTCGGCTTCGTCCTGCCCGGCGAGACGGTCGCCGTCCTGGGCGGGGTAGCCGCCAAGCTCGGCCACGTCCCGCTCTGGGGGGTCCTGGTGACGGTCATCGCCGCGGCCATCGTCGGCGACACCGTCGGATACGAGATCGGCCGCCACTACGGCGACCGGGTGCTGGCGCTGCACATCCTGGACAAGCGTCGCAAGCGCCTCGACGACGCCCGCGACTTCCTCGCCCGCCGTGGCGGTGCCGCGGTGTTCCTCGGGCGGTGGGTCGCGTTCTTCCGGGCCGTCATGCCGGCCCTCGCCGGCACGGCCCGCATGCCCTACCCCAAGTTCCTCGCCTACAACGCCGCCGGCGGCATCGCCTGGGGCGCCGTCGTCGTCCTGCTGGGGTACGCCGCCGGCGCGTCGTACGCCAGGATCGAGAAGGCGGTCGGCCGGGGTTCCGCCCTGGTCGTACTCGCCATCGCCCTCGTCGCCCTGCTCGTCTGGCAGGTCCGCAAGCACCGCGCCGATGCCGTCAAGGAAGGCTCCTCGTGACCGAACTGTCATATCTGCAGGCCGTGGTGATCGGCGCGCTGCAAGGCGTCACCGAGCTGTTCCCGATCTCCAGCCTCGGCCACTCCGTGCTGGTCCCCGCACTGCTCGGCGGGTCCTGGAAGCACCTGGTCACCGAGAACTCCACCGGCAGCTCCGAGGGCTCGCCGTACCTTGCGTTCGTCGTGGCGCTGCACGTCGCGACCGCGATCGCGCTGCTGGTGTTCTACCGCCGCGACTGGGTGCGCATCATCGCCGCGTTCCTGCACACCCTGCGGACGCGGCGGGCCGAGACCTCCGCCGAGCGGCTCGCCTGGCTGATCGTCGTCGCCACCATCCCCGTCGGGATCACCGGCCTGGCGCTCGAGCACACCTTCCGCACCCTGTTCGCCAAGCCGCTGTTCGCGGCCGTCTTCCTGACCATCAACGGAGTGATCCTGCTGGGCGGCGAACGGCTGCGGCGCAGCGCCGAGCGACGCGGTCCCGGCGCGGCGCCAGGGACCGCAAGCCCGGCCCAGGCCGAGCCGGGCGGGACGCGCCCGGCCGGGCCGAGGGCCACCAGCAGCACAGCAACAGCGCCGGGCACCGGCCTCGTCGTCGCCGAGCAGCGCGCGCTCGACACGCTGGCCTACCGGGAGGCCGCCATCATCGGGCTGTTCCAGACCCTGGCACTGCTGGCGGGCATCAGCCGGTCCGGCATCACCATCGTGGCCGGTCTGCTCCGCGGTCTCGACCACGAGGACGCCGCGAAGTTCTCCTTCCTGCTCGCCACCCCGGTCATCCTGGCGGCCGGCGTCCTCAAGCTGCCGACCCTCGCGGGCCCGGCCGGCGCCCACATCCACGGCCAGGTCCTCGTCGGCTTCGTCGTCGCCGGTGTCGCCGCCTACCTGTCGGTGCGCTTCCTGACCCGCTACTTCGCGACTCGCACCCTGACCCCGTTCGCGATCTACTCCCTGCTCGCCGGCGTGGCCTGCATTATCCGGTTCGCCTAGCGCGTACGACGAATCTCTCGGCTGCGAGGACCGGTTGCGCGATGGTCCGGCCTCAGCCCGCGGCCTGCGACTGCCACTCGCGTCCGATCGCGCGAATCAGCGGCGGGTAGACCAGCAGGTACCGGAACGGCGCGATCCCAGCCAGGTAGGCCTTCCCGAACAGGCCGTTCGGCTTCACCAGCACGGCCATCTGGCCACGGTAGCCACCGGCCTCGTCCGGGACCCAGCCGATGTGCCTCACCGCGTGCACTGTCCGGTTGGCGATCTCGGACACCCACTCGTCGTCGGTCAGGTAGACGGGGCTGAACGGAGACGAGTGAAGGTCAGGTCCGCGCGGAGCGTCCCGCAGATCCGCCGGCAACCGGTCGCGCAGCGACGGCACCCGGGCGCCGATGCCGCCGTCGCGTCTGTCCCAGCCCAGCAGCGCCCCGAGCTTCCAGCGGATCGCGAACAGCGAGCGGACGACCGGGCTTGCGGAAAGGGCCGACCCGTCACCGCCGGCGGCGACTTGCTCCACGAGTCGAGCGAAGTCGTCCGGCCCGCCTGGCGTCGGCAGTGCCCACACGTCCTCGAGCCCGAAATCGGGCGCGAGCTCGTGAATTCTCCACGGCTGGGAAGTGTGTTCGGCGTTCGGCAGTCTCACTTGTGATCTCTGTTCATCAGCCGAGCCCCAGCCGCTTGACGACGAGCTCGATGACGTCCTGTCGACTGCGACCGCCGTGATCGGCGGCCATGAAGTGGTTGCCGATGATGAAGGTGAAGGCGAGCGTGCTGCATGCCTCGACCTCGTCGGGGTCGGTGACGAAGGTGGCGAACAGCGAACGCAGGTAGTCCATTCGCCGGTTGTCCACGCGTCGCAGACGCTCGGTGACCGACCGGTCACGCCGGGCCCAGTCGCGGACGACGAGGTCGATCGGCAGCAGCTCGGGCGAGAACGTCAGCGCGCCTGCACGCCGGAGCTTGACCTTGGCGTCGCCACCCTCGGCCTCGACACGTTCGAGCACGTCGTCGATGCTCATGCGCTCCCACGCGTCGAGCATCTCGTCCAGCAACGCGCTCCGGTCGGTGAACTGGCCGTAGAAGCCGCCCTTGGTGACGCCGAGCCCGTCGGCGAGCGACTCCACGCGGACGGCGTCCGGGCCGCCGGAGGCCAGTGCCTGCAGGCCCTGCGCGATCCACGTGCTGCGAGGCGTCCTGGTCACGGCCGGCATGAGCGGTCTCCGTAGCCCTCTCGTCGGGCTTGACGCCCCGAGGAGGGGCGCTACCTTCGATACATACGCTACCGTACACTTCGGCGACGGGACCCTCTGACGATGAGCAAGCTGGCGGAGCCGGTGACCAAGACGCACGCCGAGCGCACCGAGGTAGGCCGCAAGGCCCTCAGCCGGCTCCCCGGCGCCGAGTACGCCGATGCCTACCGGATCGCCTCGGCTCCCGGCGTCACCGCGGAGCAGTGGGCGCGGCGCGCGTTCGAGAGCGGGCCGCACGCCCAACGACAGCTGTTCAGCCTGATCGTCTGGCGGGGACTGCTCGGCCTTCGGCTGGTGGCGCCTGACTTGCCGAACGTCGCCGGTTGGGCGATCGCCGAGAACCAGCCGGCGATCCTGGTGCTGCGCGCCGAGGGTCGGCTGGTGGCGGGCCGGCTGATCGTGGAGGCGTCAGCCGCACACACCACCCTGACCACGCTGCTGCGTTACGAACGCCCCGCAGCCCGTCGGGTGTGGTCGGTCCTGGGGAACGCGCACCGGGTGGTGGCGCCCAGGATCCTCGAGCGGGCGCGCCGGTCGCTGACACGTGCACAGATGATCAGACCTGCATGACCGCGGGGTCCTCGGGCAGGCGGGTGGGCATCAGGAGGCTGAGCGTGCCTGTCCGCTGCGGGTCGCGGAGCGCCAGCGGAGCGATGGGGCCGTCGAGCTCGAGCACCAGGTCGGTGGCGTCACCGGCGTCGAGCGCCTGCAGCAGGAACTCGCGGTTGACGCCCACCTGGAGTGAGCCGGCGGCGGCGGGCGCGACGTCGAGTGCGCCGTCGGGATCCAGGCTCAGCACGGCGACCTCGCAGTCGGCCCCGTCCTGCTCTCTGCGGATGGTCCGCGCGGGTGCCGCGCGCAGGTCGCTGCGGAGCTGGGCGACGTCGACGGGGATGCGGTGGGCGCTGTCGGTGCGCAGCAGCCGCCGGTAGTCCGGGAACTCGTAGTCCAGACGCTGACCGGTCAGTCGCTGCCCCGGCGCGTCAATCGTGATGCGGTCGCCGTCGATGTCCACCGTCACCGGCCCGGACTCCTGGGCGAGCAGGTCCATCACGCCGTCGACCAACGCCCGTGGCGCGATCACGCTCACCGGCGGTCCGGTCACCTCACTGGCCGGGGCCGAGGAGACGGCGAGCCGGTAGCGGTCGGTGGCGACGACGCGCACGCAGGCGTCGTCGACCTCGATCAGCACGCCACTGAGCATGGGCAGCTCCGGATCGGTGCTGACGGCGTAGCGCACCGCGAGCAGCGCGGCGGCCATCTCCTCGCCGGCCACGGTGGCACGGCTGGCGGACGGGGTGGTGTTCACAGCACTCTCCTGAAGGTCGAGTAGGGACCGGGCTGCGGCCAGCTCGCGTCGGGCGTCGGCCAGGCCGCCTTCGAGACGTCGCAGGTGCGCCGCCAGGATCCGGTCCACCGCAGGCCGGTCGTGCCGGCGCTCGAGCACCCGGCAGATCTCGGCGAGCGGCATGCCGACGCGGCGCAGGCTGGCTATCAGCCTGGCCTCACCGACCTGCTCGACGCCGTACCAGCGGTAGCCGGTCAGCGGATCCACCCATGCCGGCACGAGCACACCGGCACTGTCGTAGAACCGCAGTGCGCTCACCGTCAGACCGCACTCGCGTGCGGTCTGCCCGATCCCACGCATGTCGCTGTCCACGTCAGGCACCGTCCAGCCTCGACCTGGTCGAGAGTCAACCCGACCCGCGGGCGACCTCGATACAGTCGCCGGCATGACCGCTTCGACTGAGAAGACCGCCGATCTTCTGCGCGACGTGCTCGCCGACCTCGCACCGGTCGTCGCGGACATCACCGACGAGCAGCTGCACGACCCGACTCCCTGCACCGAGATGGACGTCGAGGCGCTGCGCAACCACATACTCGGCTGGTTGACCACCTTCGCCGGCGGCTTCGCCGACCCCGACGGGCAAGCGCCACAGGCGGACATCGACGGGTATCAGGCGCCGGCCGACGCCGCCCAGCAGGTGCACGCCGCGGCCGACCTCCTCGACGGGGCGATCCGCAGTGGCGCCGCCGAGAGGCCGTTGCGGCTCGGGGACAGCGCCATGCCCGGCGAGCTCGCGCTCGGCATGATCCTCTGGGAGTACCAGGTGCACGGCTGGGACCTCGCCCGAGCCACCGGACAGCAGTGGTCCCCGCCTGCCGCGGCAGCGCAGGAGTCGCTCGGCTTCGCTCCCGGCATGCTCACCGAGGACTACCAGGGCGAGGGCAAGGCGTTCGCGCCGCGGGTCTCGGTGCCCGACGACGCGCCGCCGCTGGACCGGCTGGTCGGCCTCTCCGGCCGGGACCCCAACTGGACCGCCAGCTGACCCCGCCACCTGACAGGCCCCCTGCAGCAGACAGGCCCGGTCCCCTGACGGGGCCGGGCCGGTCTGCCGTCGGCTAGCCGGTCGTGCTGGGAGGCGTGCCCATGGTCCGGGTGCCGGTGACCGCGAAGGACTTCCCGACCTGGACGATGAGCTGGCTGCCGTCGGCGAGTTTGAGGTGCGCCTCGTACACTCCGTCGCTGTCGGTCTCCACCCGCTCGACCGTCGCCGTCGGGTACTTCGCGACCGCCGCGGCCTTGACCTTGCCGGCCGTGTCGCCGGTCAGCAGGTGCTCGTCCGGCCGCAAGGTCCTGGTCTGGTCCACGACCGAGGCGGCTGCGGTCGTGACGGTGGTGCTGGCCGCGGAGGCGACACCGGTGCTGACCAGCGCGCCACCTGCCACCAGGCCGGTGGCGGCGAGGACGAAGCCGGCACTGGTGCGACGCAGGGTGTGACGCTTCATGGTCTGACTCCTGTTCTTGCGGCTCCCGATGAGCCGATGTCCAGACACTGGCCCGGCGCCCTGTCGCCCGGCTGCTGCTTATGTGCCCGGTCTGTGAGAGAGCGAGAGGCTGCCGGAGCGGTCGCCGGCCGCCGGGCCCGGAAGAGGCAGCTGTACGACGAACGCGGTCTGGCCGGGCTCGCTCGTGACCTCGACGCTGCCGCCGTGTGCGTGCACCACCGCGGACACGATCGCCAGGCCGAGGCCGGTGCTTCCGGCGGTGCGGGAGCGGCTGGTGTCGGCCCGCGCGAAGCGTTCGAAGACCGTCGGCAGGACGGCGGGTGGGACGCCGGGGCCGTCGTCGAGCACAGCGAGAACGGCGCACCCGCCGGTAGAGCAGACCCGGGCGGTGACGGTCGTGCCGGCCGGGGTGTGGGTGCGGGCGTTGCTCAGCAGGTTGGCCACGACCTGGTGCAGCCTGGCATGGTCTCCTGTGACGACGACCGGTTCGTCGGGCAGGTCCAGCCGCCAGACGTGGTCGCGTCCGGCCGCCTGCGCATCGCCGACGGCGTCGACGAGCAGCCGCGACAGGTCGACCGGCTCGGCCTCCAGCGGCCGGCCTGCGTCCAGGCGGGCCAGCAGCAGCAGGTCCTCGACCAGGCTGGTCATCCGGACCGCTTCGGACTCCACACGTCCCAGCGCGTGGGCGACATCCGGTGGCAGTGGCTGCTGGCTGCGGCGCGACAGCTCGGCGTAGCCCCGGATCGCGGCGAGCGGCGTACGCAGCTCGTGGCTCGCATCGGCGACGAACTGCCGCACCTTGCTCTCGCTCGCCTGACGGGCCCGCAGCGCGTTGCCCACGTGCCCGAGCAGGCTGTTGAGCGCGGCGCCGACCTGCCCGACCTCGGTGCCGGGGTCGGTGTCGGTGTCGGGGACGCGCTCCGCGAGGGCGACCTCGCCCCTGTCGAGCGGGAGCTCTGAGACCCTTCGGGCCGTCGCGGCGATGCGACTCAGCGGCCGCAACGTCAGACGGACGAGGACGGCGGCGGCCAGTGCCGCCAGCAGCAGGCCGATGCCGGTGACCGCGAGCTCCACGACCGTCAGCCGCAGCACCGTCGCGTCGACACCGGCGGTCGGCAGCGCGGTGACAAACACGTCGTCGTCCGGCGAGCGGGTCGCCAGCGCGCGGTAGCTGCGACCGTCGACGCGCAGCGCGTGCGGGCGCCTGTCCACCGGAAGCGCGGCGACTGCACCGAGGTCCGTGGCGGTGACCGGCGAGGTCTGTCCGCTGTCGGTGTTGCGGTACGCCGAGAACGCCCCGTCGTGCCGGCGGCCCACGAGCGTCCCTGGACCTTGCATGCTCAGCGCGTCGACCAGGCCCGGTTCCCGATGGCTGGTGCCGCCCGGACCACGATCGGCGGCACCATCCGGCCCCCCGGGTCCGAAGCCCTGGCTGCCCGCCGTACGCCCGCCGGCCTGGACCAGCTGGTTGTCCAGCCGGCCCAGCAGGAAGCTTCGCAGCGCGAGGTCGGTGGCGACACCGACGACGGCACTGACCGCCGCGAGCAGGCCCAGCAGCAGGACGAGGACCTTCGTACGCAGCGTCAGTTGGCGGCGGGCAGCACGTGCGGGGGCAGTCATGTCAGGGGCTCAGGTCGCGGGCTTGAGGACGTACCCGGCTCCGCGCACGGTGTGGATCATCGGGTCACGACCGGCGTCGACCTTCTTGCGCAGATAGCTGATGTAGAGCTCGACGACGTTGCCCTGACCGCCGAAGTCGTAGTTCCACACCCGGTCCAGGATCTGCGCCTTGCTCAGCACCCGCCTGCTGTTGCGCATGAGGAAGCGCAGCAGCTCGAACTCGGTCGCGGTCAGGCTGATCTCGGTGCCGTCCCGGCGTACCTCGTGGCTGTCCTCGTCCAGCAGGAGGTCGCCGACCCGCAGCTCGGCACTGGGGCGGGCGTCGGCAGCGGTTCCGGCCCGGCGCATCAGGCCACGTATCCGGGCCACGACCTCCTCCAGGCTGAACGGCTTGGTGACGTAGTCGTCGCCACCGGCGGTGATGCCGGCGACCCTGTCGTCGACGGCGTCACGCGCGGTGAGGAACAGCACCGGGACGTGGGTGTCGACGGCGCGCAGCCGCGTCAGGACCTCGATGCCGTCGATGTCGGGCAGCATCCAGTCCAGGACCACCGCGTCGGGCTGGAACTCACGGGCGGTCCGGACGGCGCCGAGCCCGTCGCCGGCGGTCCGCACCTCCCAGCCTTCGTAGCGCAGGGCCATCGCCAGCAGCTCCGAAAGGGTGGCCTCGTCGTCGACGACGAGCACGCGCGGCGGGGTCCCGTCGGGTCGGCGCAGGGCGTGCGCGCTCGTGGTCATGACTGCAGTGTCCGGCGGCGGGCTCGAGGTCGGCTGGGTGGTTGCTGTGTATCACCTGTGAGGGTCGGCTCAGGGCGATACCGCACGGCGGCGTTCGACGGCCCCTGGCCGACCAGGGAGACACCTCGAGCTCCCGCGCCGACAGCCCGTCCATGTCAGGCCCTGGCGTCGTCCGGGAACCGAGCAGGCGTCCGACGCGGGACGCGAGCTCGGCGTCGACGAACACCCCCCCCCCCCGGGCGACCGCGACCACCGCACGACCGATCGTGTCCGCTGCCGCCTCCTTCAGCAGGGACCAGGACGTGGTTTAGGGGGGCTGCAGCAGGATCCGACGGGTCGCCGGTCCGCGAACGGTGGGAACACCCTGACCTCGTCCACGACGTTCATCGGCAGGTCCGGAAGCAGGACGTTGCTCAGCGCCAGAAGTGGCAGCGCTGCTGCCTCCAGCACGGCGGCGGTACGCCGGCGCAGGGCCGCGGTGGGATCGCTGTCGGCGTCCCCGATGTCCATGCGAGCGGGGTCGACGCCTGTCGTTGTCGTCATGAGAGCTCCGTCCTTGGGGTCACCGTGGCCCCGTCGACCGGCACGGTTCCCGTCCCGACGTCCCGTCCACCAGGGACCTGAGGTCCCGTCGGTGGTTCCTGGTGCAGGGCGACGCCGGCGATGAGGCACCGACTGACGATCACGAATGGCATGGCGATTCTCCCTGCGCTGGTGATGCTGCGGTCGCGAGGACCGGGGCGGTGTCGGTGGAGTGCCCGGGAAACAGCTGGGCGTCGGGGTCGAGCTCCACGGCTGCGTTGTTCACCGCGGTCGCGACCTCACCGAAGCCGACGCTGATGAGCCGG
>JAABUT010001629.1_pt1 | contig 24809 bp, 16 predicted proteins | sample 5559281 | NCBI WGS metagenome assembly JAABUT01 (sample SAMN10711880, study PRJNA513359) | rock metagenome | isolation source: Antarctica rocks | place: Antarctica: Victoria Land, Ricker Hills nord | collected 2016-01-04
ATGATCAGTCAAAACGAGCTAATCAAGATGTTGAACGCGAACTTCGAATCTACTGCAATTACATGCAGAATGACTGAGCTAAATGACTTTCAATGATGAAATTCAGTGACAATTTCAATACATTCTCAACTATCTCGATGATTTCTTTCTACTTCAATAAAGACTTTCACCCTCGAATGAGTTTTGATTCAGATACGACTGATTACAAAATGATTCGTCAACGTATTGAGACTAGAAAGATCGATGACATTGTCACTTGAATGAGCGAACTTCTTATCTTCAATCGTCAACAATTGAAAAAGATCAAGCAGATCACTGAAGCTCAGATGAACAAGCATAGATGAGACGTCATTTATGAAGTAGATGATCAAGTTTGATTAGTCTTTGAAAACATCAAAATCACTAGATCATGCAAAGATTTGAAAGACAAGCAGCTCAATCTCTATTCAATCACAGTCAAAGTTGAAACCTTCTATCGTCTTCAGCTATCTAGAAGCATGAAGCATATACATTCAGTGTTCAGTTCGAAGTATCTACAAACTTCATCAAATGATTCTCTATCAGAACAACATTCTGAGATTTCTAGATCGATGATCATTGAAGAGAATGAAGAGCACTGAAAAGTAGACGATATATTGAACTTCAGACGATATAAAGAAAGACTACAATACAAGGTCAAATGAATCGAGATAGATCGTGACGACGAATGATACTATGTCGATAAAGAAAAATTCGATGACTCGAAGAAAGTTCTGAATGAATTTCACAAGCTATACTCGAATAAGTCGCACTAAATTGAAAACACGATAAATTTTTTGCTTTTATTTCTTTTCTATTCATGCAAACATGAATGTTCGAAGAGAGAAAGTAATGTTATGAACATGTCTGAATCGATCAGAGTTCAGATCTAATTCTAATCAATTTGATTAAAGCAAGTCATGATGCTATGTCTAGTTTGAATCTAGCACATCTCTTTGAGTCATTCTCAGCACTTCTTCTCGTTGTTCAGCACTTTCTTCATTCATCTCTTTCATCATTCTTTTAAACAAACACATCTGATCTATTACATCACATCTGTATCAAGTCTAGCGCAGTCTCAAGTCATTATTTATAAAAGAGCTTGCACTCTTTCTCTTCTGTATTCTTAATGTCTTGTTATAGCTATCTTTAAAGAACAATACATACATATCAGTCTTGAGTCTCTTTGATCGAATGATCTAGACACGATTTCAACAAAGATCAAATGAAAGTCAATGACTTCATATAATTTGAGTCAAAATGAAGTTGCAAAACAATGTTTTTGCACTCTTTTTGAACGAACTCGCGCTATACTATTTAGCGTCAATTTGTCAATAATGTTGCAATCATGCACTTCGAGTTAGTCTAACATAGATCATGTTCGACTATCATAGACTAGTATAAAGCTGATGTTGACACGCTAGCGATCTAGCGTGTCTTCGTGAGTAAAACTCACGACGTGTTGCATCTTCTTTCTTCTTCAGCTTTGAACTTCTAGTTAGAATACACTCATATGATTCGCTCTATGCAGACTCATAACATTAGTTCAAAGCTCATTAATCTTGCTATTGATGTATAGACGATATAAAAACAAGCTACATCACTCAAACTTGAATCAGAATCGAAATCAGAAAATCGAGCTCAGAAGACTTGTTAGAAATCAAGAAATTTCTAGAACAGAACAGAAGAACACAAACATGTTGTTCTAGATTAACTCTTTACTGAGTTCATCGTCAGAACAGAAGAACAGAAGAACATGAACGCGTTGTTCTAGAACTGAAATCAGAAATTTCAGTTGAATTTCGATCAGCAATTTTCTATTCACACAATGACTAGAAGCACAGAATTAGAATCAGAATTAGTGAGCACGACTCGCTACGAAACTCGAAATGCTGAAAGAGAATCACTTCTATCACAGAATCGAACAGTATCAGAAGAAGAAGACACGAATGCGTCGTCGAATATTGAAGAAGAGAACACTAACGCGTTGCTCTTTGATCACGAAATCATCAAGATCAGCATCAGCACGAAACTGAATGCTTGAATAAGCGCTCATGAAGCAGACGATCTCGTTGTCTTTATCAAGTACATGTGTCAACAGCATGACATCGAAATCGAGACTCACAATGACATGATTCAGATGTTGAATGATGTCAACAAGATCAACGTTGAATTGAAAGCTATCAACATCAAGTTGAAAGCTACGCAGACAACGTTGAACGCTGTTCGAACGCGTTTACAGAAAGAGATGAAGAAAAAGAACGTGATTATACGTCATCTAGAAGCGACATCAAGTCGACTAAGCACTTCGATTTCGAAAGATCGATTCTCGAAGTCAATCAAGCTATCTGACTCATCTCTGTTCAAAGATTCGAGACAGAATGTGAATAATTGATTGTCTTGAATGTGAAACAAGCTGAAGATGAACAAGAATCATTTTTCTATCGAAGAAATGAAGATTGCATATGTGAAAAGTCGAGTCAGTGAAACGATGATCAAACACATAGCATTCAGAATGAGAAACACGATCACGAACTCGTTTCTTGAAGCAAAAGAGATACTGTCGATCATAAATAAGATGTATGATGATCTCAATTGACATCACACGACTCAACGACAGTTCTTGAAGCTGTATCAAAACAAGATCTTCTTTCATGAATTTTGAATGAAATTTCAGAGACTTAGTGCAAAACTAGAGTACAATAACGAAATTCTACTAGATGATCTTCAGCATAAGATTAGCTCAGATCTTCAGTGAGTCATGATCAACGAACGAACTATGAATTTGAACGAATTCGTCAACATCTGCATGCAAGTCGATGTTCGATTGACGAAATTGAATGCTCGATCAGTCTTCAAGACATCAACGATTCAAGTCGCTCACTCTATCGCTAGCATCTTGACGATGATCACTACTGCGATTTCAGCTTCAATCTCTGCATGAAAGAAATTCAGAATATTGAACGTCGATTCTGCTAGAGAGAAGTTGTTTAAAAAAGAACTCTGCTTCAAATGCAAGAAGTCAAAACATAGAGCACACGACTGTCTTGAGTCAGCTCAAATGCATGAAATCGCAGCGAATTCAAAAAACGACTTACTCTCGTCAAAGTAGTGATTGAGAGCGATATACTCGTATTCTGCTTCATCAGCATGCCTGACGATTCATTTGATTTCAAGTCGTTCACTGTTGACATCATCTTGAGTAATCTAGAAAAGATATTCAGATCTTTCGCTCTGATAGATACGAGAGTCACTGACATGACTTTCATTGATGAATCTTTGATGTCAGAGCTATGTGAACGCTTTGATATTCAGTCAATATCGCTGTCAAAATCAAAGTCGATTCGATCATATGATGAAATTTCTGATCGAAAGTTGATTACACACGCTCTGTATACATCGATCATGATACAAGAACACAAGAATGAAATGATGTCTCTATTGATAACTCGTCTAGATCAACACAAGATAATCATTGAAAATCTCTGATTGAAAAGAAATCAAATGTTGATAGATTCTGCAAATGATCGATTAATATCATCGTTGAAAATTCAAACATCGAAATCTGTTGTTTCAAAAGCAAGCAGTCAATCAGCATTTCACAGATCTGAATCAAACGAGATCTGCAAAAGAAAACGAAAGAACTTGAATTTGATTGTTACATCAATGATCATCTTGAAGAGACTCATGAATCAGAAATCAGTGAATAGATTCATTGAATCTGCTCTCATAGCAAAGCAAAGCACTCAAGTTGATCTCGATCAACTTCGCTCATTTCAGTCAACTAAGACAAAGAGACTCGTCAATATTGTCATGATCGAAGTCGTTGTGTATCAAACTCTAGTCAAGAATAAGAAGATCAAGATCTTCTTCTTGATCATTAGTGAAATCAACAAAGCGCTTAGCTCAGTCGAAGATTTCGCGAAACTGAATGAAATGTTCTCTGTCATGTCATTAAATGAACTGAAGAAGAAGCTTCTGATAGTTTATCACGACTTTCTGAATGTTTTTGATAGAGAAAAGACAACGCAGTTGCTTTCACATCAATCATATGATCATAAGATTGAATTAGAAGATGAAGATCAATCTTCTAGAAGTCGATTGTATTTCATGTCGAGTCACAAATTGCAGAAGATCAAGAAGTATCTAGAAGAGAACTTGAAGAAGAAGTTCATTATTTTCAGCAAAGCTTTCTTCGCTTCGTCAATACTATTTGTTGAAAAGAAAGACGATAGTCTTCGCTTTTGCATGAATTATCGAAAACTGAATGCTCTGATCAAAAGAGATCGTTATTCAATACTCTTGATAGACGAAGTACTAGCTTGAATTCAAGGCAGTAAGTATCTGACTCGACTTGACATTATCGTCACGTTCAATAAACTGCGCATGAGTTCAAAAAGCGAGAATTTGACTACTTTTGTTACTTTCTTCGATGTCTACAAGTATAGAATAATGCTCTTCAAATTGATCAATAAACTCGCGTCTTTTCAACACTATATCAACGATGTGTTGTTTGACTGTCTGCACAAGTTCTGTCAGACATACTTGAATGATATTCTCATCTATAGTAAGATCTTGAAAGAACATAGAATTTATGTGAAAGAAGTGCTAGACAAGCTTCGCGAAGTCGACTTGCAGATAGACATTGACAAGTGCAAATTCAAGATTCAGAAAATCTCGTTTCTTGAACTACTGATATTCATCAATGATCTGCAAATGAATTCTAGAAAAGTAGATGTGATTCGAAGCTGAAAAGTGTCTCTGTCACGATTCTAGTCTTGTCAGACTCAGTCTTCTAGTCTTGTCAGATCTATTCTCGCTTCGTCATCTTGACTAGTCTCTATTGAGTCTAGCGTCGACTGAGAAACACATATATGTAGTCAGCTTCTTTTCTGTAGTTATCTTTCTTTCTTAGCATTTATCTTCTAGTTAAATGACACTCATATTGACTCGCTCTATGCTGACTTCTAACATTAGATAAATGCTCATCATCTACTACTCTGCTATCGATGAATAGATGATACGAAACAATCTATTCAGTAAGAAAAATTTGCAAGAGATTCTTCAAATTTGCATCATCATCATTTTAGATTGCAAGAGATTCTTCGATTCTACATTCATTTTCATCATTCTATTTGCAAGAGATTCTTTGAATAAAGCACTCAATTATTATCTGAAATTCACAAGAGATTCTTTGAATTTTCACTCATCAAAAAACATCAATTCAAAAAACATCAATCTTTCATCTACTCTTATCTCAACAACTTCTATCTTCTCTCATCATGACACGCGACGTCGAGTCAGTTGAGTTTCAAACAAATCGTCTGCTTAGAAGCACTGTCAATAGAAGAGTTTCACTTCTACTCACAGATGCTTCAGTCGAAGCTGAGAAAGCTGTCATCGCATGAAACATAAACATCGAGAAACAACTGCTTCATTGAGTCAGCAATCAACTCGACAAAGTCATCAATATGCTGAACGAGCTTTGAAGTCAGCGAGACTTGACTCTACAACTCAATGAACACTGACTTCTTGTACAGAAAGATCATAAAAAGAGAGCGAAACAACTAGAAGTTGCTTTTGATAAGAACGATGAGCTAGAGAAAAAGATCAGTCAGCTACAAGACGAGCGATTGAACTTCAGAGCGAAACAACGTCAAGTCGATCGATCTATGCCTCGTCAAGATACTCAGTCAGCTGAGCAACGAGTCAATCAAAAAGTTGAACGAAGCTCGACTTTCAAAGCTCGCTCTCAACGAGAGTCTTCTACTCTATCTGAAAACGAAAACAATCATCACAAGTTCATCAAGCTTTCGAATTCACTCATCTTCATCGAAACAGATGACTCTATCTGAGAGACATGAAACATCAAAATAGCTGACAAGCTCAATGTCAACGCGAATCATTATTCTACTGAAAAGATTCATATTGTCTATGTGATTTTCAGACTAGAAAGCGATGCTGATCAGAAAATCTATGCAAAGCATCGTGTTGATGCTTTCTCACTCTATCAATCACTATCAGAGCTACTGAAACATCTGAAAGAAATTTACGAAGATCAGAATCTGATTCAAAAGTGTCATCACGAATACGTTGCTCTGAAGCAGCTCAACAAGCTCTTCAGCTTCTTCTATTCAGAATTCACTAGAATATTCAGCTTTCTGAACTACGACGATATCACTTTAATGAACAACATTCAGAATAAAATCAACAATCGTCTTCAGAACGCGTTGTCAGTTTGCTTCATAGAGTTTAGCTCGCTTGACAAGCTCAAAATCTTTCTTCAAGATGTGAATAACAAACAACGAGTCAATTATCAGCTACGTGACGAGCAACGAACAGTCAAATCGATAGCAGCTTCGAAAAAACGTTTTGTTTCTTCGTCGACATCAGCTTCAGTCTCGACTACTAGCTATGTTCGACTCGCTACTTTTTTCACTCTCGAATCTGAATGATCAAGAATGTCAATCATCTGCTTCAACTGCAAAGTATCGAGTCATCTTTCAAAGAACTGCTCTCAGCTGAAGACTAGTACTTCGACATCTCGTGCATTCATTTCTCGTCTCAATGAGATCGTCATGTCGAAAGAAGAGAAGAAATTATTTACAGAGAAATCGAAGAATGAGGCAAAAAACTAGTGACTTTCATCAAAGACGCGATGAAAGATGTGTTAATTTCTTCAACAATGAGCAGCTCAAATGATCTCTTTGCTTCGAAATCTTTGACTACTGAATATGTACTATCTAGCAATGAAATTAGTTACTCATTAAAGTCATTGATTGACACTGAAGCAGCTGACTATTCGTTCATTGATGAATTAATCACGCAGAATGTTTGTGATCATTTGCAAATCGAATCGTTATCTTTAATCAAGCTCAAGTCAATAAGAAGATTCGATGATCATTATGCAAAAAAGCTCATTACTCATGCAATTTATTCGAATCTGACTGTTCAAGATCATATGAAACGTTTCGTCTCTATGCTGATTACTCGATTGAGTCAACATTGAATGATTCTTGAAAAAACATGAATGAACAAGATCGAGATGACTATTGATATGAGAGATGATCATCTTCAATTTTCTAGTTTCGAAACTCATATCAAAGCTTCTATCAAAGCTCATTCGACTCTTCTTTCTGTCATCAAGAAAATCGCGATAGAACAGAAGAGTTTGACTCTCACTCAAATACTAAAAAGATCTATCTCTTCTGTTGTCATTCGACTCAGCGAGAAGTCATCTTCATTCGATAAAATCGTGAAATCATCTAATTCAGTCAACTTCGCTTCGCCTTTCGATTCAATGAACATAGCAATGATAGAGACTGCAGCATATAGATCACTAGTCAAATGATTGAATGTGACTACTTTCGCGATCATCATCACGAAAATCGATCGACTTCTAAAAACAGCTAGAAATAAATCAGAAGACGTAAATCTACAAGAGCTTTCACATGAAGAGATCTTGAAGAAAGTCAAAGCTAAGCTTTCTTCGAAATATCATGACTATCTAGACGTGTTTGATCGAGCGATGACTGATCAACTACTTTCTCATCGTTTCTATGATCATAAAATAGAGTTGATCGACGAGAAAACATCTTCTCGAAGTCATCTCTATCATATGTCTGATTACAAGCTTCAAAAGATAAAGAATTATCTGATCGAACATCTGAATAAGGACTTTATATCTTTTAGCTCGATCTCATACGCTTCGTTCATACTATTCATCGAAAAGAAAGATGATAGTCTGCGTTTCTGCGTTGATTATAGAAAGCTCAATGCTTTGATCAAACGAAATCGCTACCCTCTACTCTTAATAGACGAAACTCTCGCTCGTATTCAAGATAGCAAGTATCTGACTTGATTGAACATCATTGTCGTCTTCAACAAACTGCGTATGCATTCAAGCAGCGAAAATTTGACTATCTTTATCATCTCTTTTGATTTCTACAAATATCACGTGATGTCTTTTGAATTAATCAACGACCTCACTTTCTATCAACACTATATGAACGACGTGCTATTTGACTATCTTCATCAGTTTTGTCAGATCTATCTAGATGACATTATCATCTACAGCAAAACACTGAAGAAACATAAGCGACACGTACAATTGATTCTACATAGATTACGAGAGACTGATCTTCAGATGAATATAAACAAGTGCGAGTTTCATGTTCAGAAGATCTTCTTTCTGAGACTATTGCTATTCATTGAAGAACTAAAGATGAACTTCAGAAAAGTACAAGCAGTAGTCGAATGATCTACTTCTACAAATCTCACTCAGATGCAGTTCTTCGTCGATTTCTGCAACTTCTATCGACGTTTTATAAAGAACTTTTCAAAGATTGTTCATTCTCTGATTCAACTAACTCAAAAAGAGATGATATTTGAATGAGATCAAGCTTGTCAAACGATCTTTGATCATATGAAGAAATGAATGACTGAAGCCTCTATTCTTCGTCATTTTGATCAGAATAGAGAGACTATTCTTGAAACAGACTCATTCGACTACGTCAATGATGATATACTTTCTCAGTATGACGACGAAGAAACATTGCATTCAATGATCTACTACAGCAAGAATCTGAGTCTCGCTGAGTGCAATTATGAGATCTATGACAAGAAACTACTAGCAATCATTCGAGTCTTCAAACATTGACGATCTGAGCTGAAATTGACTGAGCTACTCATCAAGATGTTCACTGATCATCAAGCTTTAACGTCATTAATGAAAGATAAAGAGCTAAGTAGATGTCAAATGCGCTGAGTACAAAAGCTCGTCGACTTCAACTTCAAAATCATGTATCGCTCAGGCAAATAAAACATCAAAGTCGATGCATTGACTCGTCGAGTCGATTCAGTTTCTAGAAGTTTCGAGAATGAATGATGTCGCTATCAGCGAACTACAATTCTCACTTCGAATCGAATGAAAATCGCTGATCTAGAGAAGAACATTGATGAATCAATCTATAAACAGATTCTTGAGACTAATGAGATCGACGAGAATTGTACGCTACTTCGCGAAGCAATAGCAAGAGACGAGACACAATATGAAGATATCAAATTGAAGAATTGTCGAACTCAGAATGAAATCTTGTATCATGATAGTCAGCTATGAGTCTCGTTCAACGAGCTTCTACAAATGAATCTGATTCGTGAGATACACGATCAGTCATCAGTTAATCATTCTGATATTCTTAGAACTGTGAAGATCATAAAGCGAAACTACTATTGATCATTCATGCGAAAAACGATAGATCAATATATTCGAAACTGCTATATCTGTCAACGCTCAAAGACATCTAGAAATAAATCAAACGACTTGCTTCAATCTCTATCAATATCTGAACAGCGATGACAAGACATAGCAATGAACTTCATTATCGATCTATTTGATTCAAGCGAGTACAACGCTATTCTGACGATCATCTGCAGATTGTCAAAAGAAAGGCATTATATTTCTTGCATCACTGATGATGAAGATATCACTGTCAAAAAGACAGCTGAAATGCTGATTCAATGAATATATCAAACTCATGAACTATCAAGCTTCATAGTATCTGATCGAAATTCACAATTCATCTCTATACTATGAAAGTCTCTTTGCAAACGACTGAGCATTTTTCTTCGATTGTTCATCGTCTATTATTTTCAGACTGACGATCAAAGCGAACGAGTCAATCAGAACATCAAGCGATATCTTCGATTCTTCTGTTCGTATATGCAGAACGACTGATCTAAGTGACTATTCATGATCGAGTTTGTCAACAATAACATCTTGTTCTCAGTCATCTTCTTGACTCTCTTCTTCATGAACAAGAACTTTCATTCTCGTATGAGCTTCGACTCTGACATCATCGAATATGAAAGCACTCGCGAACGCTTGCAGATCGATCGAATCAAGAATATATCTGAGCAAATGAACAAGACATTGATCTTCGCTCGTGAAGCTCTGATCAAAACACGAAAACAAATGATGAATCAAGCTAACAAGCATAAAAAGAAGATCAATTACAAGATCGAATCAAAGATGTTTCTGAATGAAAGAAACATCGTTACAGCGAGATCTTTCAAGAAGTTAGATGACAAAATGCTCGATTCTTTCATCAATCTAGATCTCGTCGACTCTTCATATAAACTGAAATTATCAGAGTCTATGCATGTTTATGATGTATTTCATTCTGATCTGCTTCGCTCTGTCGTCGACGATCTCTTGTCTGATCAAAAGAACGAATTCTCAGATTCAATAGTGATAAACGACGAAGACGAATGAAAAATCGACGATATATTGAATTCTCGTCGATATCGAAGATCACTTCAGTATAGAGTCAAATGAAATGACTATGACAATGATCTCAATTGATACAACGCTGATGACGATGAATTTATGAACGCTCAGAAGATAGTTGATGATTTTCATATTCAATATTTGAACAAATCGCGCTAGAAGTGCTTTCAACTATTCAATCAATCAGAATTTAATGAGTCTGAGTCTGTGAAATCATGATTGAGCAATCAATCGAATCAAACAGAAAATACATTCATGCGAACATGAATCGTTGAAGAGAAAGAACAATGTCACGATTCTAGTCTTGTCAGACTCAGTCTTCTAGTCTTGTCAGATCTATTCTCGCTTTGTCATCTTGACTAGTCTCTATTGAGTCTAGCGTCGACTGAGAAACACATATATGTAGTCAGCTTCTTTTCTGTAGCTATCTTTCTTTCTTAGCATTTATCTTCTAGTTAAATGACACTCATATTGACTCGCTCTATGCTGATTTCTAACAGTCTCGATCGTTGACTTATGTGCAGATCTTCATTAACTTCTGCAACTTCTATCGACGATTCATAAAGAACTTCTCAAAGATCATTCGACTCATGATAAAGCTGACTTGAAAAGATCATTTCTTTGCATGAACAGAGATCTGTCAGACGATCTTTGAAGAATTAAAGCAACAGATGATGACAGTTTTCGTTCTGAAGCATTTCGACTCGATCAGAGAAGCTATTCTGAAAATGAACTTCTTGAACTACGTGAACGACGAAGTATTGTCTCAGTATGACGATGAAGACATTCTACATTCAATGATCTTTTACAGCAAGAACATGATTTTCGCAGAATGCAACTACGAGATCTATGACAAGAAACTGCTGATCATTATTCGCTGCTTGAAGCACTGACGCTCTGAATTGAAATGTACAGATATTTTGATCAAGATCTTCATCGATCATCTGAATTTGAAGTACTTCATGATGATCAAAGAACTGATCAGATGACAGACTAAATGAGCTGAGAAGTTATCTGAATATAACTTCAAGATCATATATCAGTCGAAGAAACAGAATCTGAAAGTCGACGCGCTGATCAGAATGTCAGACGTCAAGTCAGTTGAAGCAAATGATGATCGAAAGCTATATCAGCATCAGATGCTATTGTCAGAAGACAGATTTGAACTGCAGTCAATAAAAGCTGATCAAGAAGATGATCAGAAAGCTGATCAAGATCTGACTCAGATCTTGCTCAGATCTGACTCAGAATCTGACTCAGATTCGAAACATGAATCAAACGCTAACGAAAATTCGGTCGAAGAGATGATTTCTATTCAGAATCAAATTATAGTCGAAAATCGAACGAATCAACTGTGCTTCGATATTCGAATAGTCATGAAACAGAACAGAAGAACTTGTCAAGATATTGATCTAGACAATTGCAAAGTACTTGATGAAGTACTCTGAAAAGATGATAGACTATGAGTTTCTCAGTCAATGATCATTCAATTGATAAGAAAAGCACATGATCTTTTGATCAATGATCATTCTGACATGAATTGAACGTTGAACTTGCTGAGACGATCATATTGCTGATCAAAGATGAGAACGACGATCAAGCGCTACATTTGAAACTGTTACGTTTGTCGTAGATCAAAAGCATCGAGAGATTGAATCAATGAACTGCTGAAGTTATTGCTCATATCAGAGCAGTGATGACAGAACATATCATTAGACTTCATTATCGATCTATCAGAAAGTGATGAAAACAACGCGATTCTGACAGTCATAGATCGATTGTTTAAGAAACGACATTATATATCGTGTTGATCAGATGACGAAGAAATCTTCGCAGAACAAACAGTCAAGCTACTGTTGATATGAATCTTCAGAATTCATGAACTACTCAGATCAATAGTGTTCGATCGTGATTCACAATTCATATCGATTGTCTGAAAGTCTCTATGTCTGAGACTCAACATCAAGGTAAAACTATTCACAAACTATCATTTGCAGATTGATGATCAAACAGAAAGAGCGAATCAGAATGTGAAACGATATCTACGAAGCTACTGCTCATATATGCAAGATGATTGATTCGTCTGATTATTCATGATCGAATTCGTCGATAACAATGCTATTTCGTCGTCAATTGAACAGTCAACGTTCTTTCTTAATAAGAACTTTCACTCTCATATGAGCTTCGATTCGAACTCAATCGAATATGAGATCACTCAAGCTAGAATCGAAGCAGACAAAGCAAAGAATATTTTCGAACACATGAAATGATCACTAGCATTGATCAAACAAGTCTTGACAAGAGTCAGAATTACAATGAAGAAACAGATTGACAAGCATCGAAAGAAAATGATCTACAAGATAGATGATATGATGTTTCTGAATTCTAGAAACATAACAATCTCACGATCATCAAAGAAGCTAAACGATAAGATGCTAGAATTCTTCAAGATTCTGATCGAGATCGAACATGCATATCAACTGAAACTATCATCAACTATGAAGATACATTCGAAGTTCGCATCAAATCTGCTGCGACTAGATTCAAAGAACTCTCTGAACAAACAACGAAATGAATCGTCTGACTCTATAGTGATCGACGACAAAGATGAATGAAAGATGAAGAACATACTGAACTTCAAGCACTATGAACAAGATAAATGACTACAATATCGTGTCAATTGAAAAGAATACGACGTCGATCTGCATTGATACAACGTCGATGAAAGTGAATTCAAAGAATGCTCGAAGATCGTAAATGACTTTCATGAATGATATTCAAACAAGTCAAGATAGAAATCAACTTAAGAAAGATCGATTGAACTGCAGCAATGAGAACATTGCTAAATGAAGAAAGAAAGTAATGTTGTGATCATGCACTTCGAATTAGTCTAACATAGATCGTGTCAGACTATCATAGACTAGTATAGAGCTGATGTTGACATGCTAGCGATCTAGCGTGTCTTCATGAGTAAAACTCACGACGTGTTGCATCTTCTTTCTTCTTCAGCTTTGAACTTCTAGTTAGAATACACTCATATGATTCACTCTATGCAGACTCATAACAAATAAAACTATGAAGAAAGACAATAATAACTGTCATCTATCTGAAGAACAAAAGTTCTATCACTGCGTTGAACAAAGTAACTTTCTGTTAGAGATCGATCTAGAGCGAGTCATAGAGATGTCATTTAACTAATAGATAAATGCTAAGAAAGAAAAGTATCTACAGAAAAGAATCGAGTTCTTATATGTATGTTTCTCAGCTCTGTGCTAGACTTGATTGAGTTGACATCTTACACATATGATGCAGAGACTCAATGACATCATCTCTAGATCAGATTTTCACTAGACTCGATTAGAATGAAATCAGGCGAAGACTAGTTGAAGAATAGACGAAGACTAGAATCATGACATTACTTCTTTCTCTTGACTATTCATGTTCGCATGAATGTTGTTTCTTAGTGCGCTTTTCTTGAATATTTGATATGAAAGTCGTCAATCATCTCTTGAGCGTTCATAAATTCGTCGTCGTCAGCGTTATATCAGTTGAGATCGTTGTCATAGTTCTTTCATTTGACTCGATATTGAAGTCGTCTTCTATAGCGTCGAGAGTTCAGTATATCATCGATTTTTCATTCGTCTTCATCGTTTATCACTATTGACTTCGAAGATTCATTCTTTTGATCAGACAGAGAGTCATTGACGACAGAACGAAGAAGCTCTGAATGAAATACGTCATGTATACACATAGTCTCTGATAGTTTCAACTTATAGAATGAGTCAACAGACTCAGTGATCTGAAATGAGTCAAGCATCTTGTCATTCAATTTTTTGAAAAATCTCGCTGTAACGATGTTTCGTTCATTCAGAAACATCTTTGATTTGATCTCATAATTGATCTTCTTTCTATGCTTATTAGCTTAATTCATCATTTGTTTTCGTGTTTTGATCAGAGCTTCACGAGCGAAGATCAAAGTCTTGTTCATTTGTTCAGATATATTCTTGATTCGATCAGTCTGCAAGCGTTCGCGAATGCTTTCATACTCGATGATGTCAGAGTCAAAGCTCATACGAGAATGAAAGTTCTTGTTCATGAAGAAGAAGATCAAGAAGATGATTGATGACAAGACGTTATTGTCGACAAACTCGATCATGAGTAGTCACTTAGATCAGTCGTTCTGCATATATGAACAGAAGAATCAAAGATAACGCTTGACGTTCTGATTGACTCGTTCGCTTTGATCGTCGATCTGAGAATGATAGATGATGAACAATCAAAGAGAAATGCTCAGTCGTTTGCAAATGAACTTTCATAGTATAGAGATGAATTGCGAATCTTGATCAGATACTATGAAGCTTGATAAATCATGAGTTCAATATATTCATTGAATCAGCATTTCAGCTGTCTTTTCAGCTGTGATATCTTCATCATCAGTGATGCAAGAAATATAATGTCTTTCTTTTGATAATTTGCAGATGACAGTCAGAATAGCATTGTAATCGTACGAATCAGATAGATCAATAATGAAGTTCATTGCTATGTCTTGTCATCGCTGCTCAGATATAGATAGAGATTGAAGCAAGTCATTTGATTTATCTCTTGATGTCTTTGAACGTTGACATACGTAGCAGTTTCAAATATATCGATCTATTGTTTTTCGCATAGAAGATCAATAGTAATTTCGCTTTATGATCTTCACTGTTCTAAGAATTTCAGAATGATCAATTGATGACTGATCATGTATCTCACGAATCAGATTCATTTGCAGAAGTTCATTGAACGAGACTCATAGCTGACTGTCTTTGTATAAGATTTCATTCTGAACTCGACAATTTTTCAGCTTGATGTCTTTGCATTGTGCTTCGTCTCTTGCTATTGCTTCGCGAAGTAGCGTACAATTCTCGTCGATCTCATTAGTCTCAAGAATCTGTTTATAGATTGATTGATCGTTATTCTTCTTTAGATCAGCGATCTTCATTTGATTCGATGTCAAAATAGTAGTTCTTTGATATCAAATGCGTTCATCGTCGAGATCTCTAGACATGAAGTCAGCTCAACGAGTTAATGCATCGATCTTAATGTTCTGTTTGTCAGATCAATACATTATCTTGAAGTTGAAGTCAGCTAGCTTCTGAACTCAGCGCATCTGTCGTCGACTCAGCTTCTTGTCTTTCATCAATGAAGTGAGTGCTTGATGATCGATGAACATCTTGATAAAAATGTCAGTCAACTTCAGTTCAAGTCGTCAATGCTCAAATGCTCGAATGATGATCAGCAGTTTCTTATCGTATATTTCGTAGTTGCACTCAACAGAAGACATGTTCTTGCTATAGAAAGCAATTGAATGTAGTACTTCTTCGTCATCATATTAAGAGAGAACTTCATCGTTTACGTAGTCGAATGAGTCAGTTTTTAGAATAGTCTCACAAGTCTGATCAAAGTGACGAAGTATAAAAGTCTCAGTCATACATCTCTTCATGTGATCAAATGCAGTCTGACAAGTCTCATTTCATTCAAATATGATCTTCTTTTGAATGAGTCAAATCATTGAACAAACAATCTTTGAAAAGTTTTTGATGAAGCGTTGATAGAAATTGCAGAAGTCAATGAAGAACTGCATCTGAGTGAGATTATTGAGTGTAGATCAATCAACTACTGCTTGTATCTTTCGTAAATTCATCTTAAGTCTCTCGATTGACATCAAAAGTTTCAAAAAGATGATTTTCTGAACATGAAACTTGCATTTATTGATGTCTATCTGTAGATCAGCTTCTCGTAGTTTATTCAAGATCAATCGTACATGTCGCTTGTGTTTCTTCAAGATCTTGCTGTAGATGATAATGTCGTCTAGATAGATCTGACAAAACTGATGAAGATATTCAAACAGCACGTCGTTCATATAGTGTTGATAAAACGTTGATTCGTTGATTAATTCAAAGAGCATTACATGATATTTGTATGAGTCGAAGAAGATGATAAAGATAGTCAGATCTTCGCTATCTGAATGCATTCGCAGTTTATTGAACACAACAATGATGTTCAATCGAGTCAGATATTTGCTTTCTTGTATACGAGCAAGAGTCTCGTCTATCAAGAGCAAAGAATAGCGATCTCGTTTGATCAAAGCATTGAGCTTTCTGTAGTCGACGCAGAAACGCAAACTTTCGTCTTTCTTTTCAGCGAACAAGATGAGCGAGACGTATGATGCGAAGCTGAAGAAAATGAATTCTTTGTTCAGATGTTTGATCAGATACTTCTTTATCTTCTGAAGCTTGTGATCGAACATCTGATATAGTCTGCTTCGCGAGAGCATTTCTTCATCGATCAACTCGATTTTGTGATCATAGAAACGATGCAATGATAACTGATTGATCATTGCTCGATCGAAGACGTCTAGATAGTTGTGATATTCAGAGAGAAGCTTGATCTTGACTTGCTCGAAAGCTTCAGCGTGAGAAAGCTCATGCAGATTCACTTCTTCAGACTTGTTTTCAGCTGTAGTTATGAGTCGATCGATTTTCAAGATGATAACAGCAAAGATCTTGACGTCTGAACGTTTGACTAACATTCTATATGTCGCTGTCTCTATCATTGCTATGTTTGTTGAATGTGACGTCGATTTAGAAATTTTGACGCTAGTTAAAGTCGCGTCGCACGATTTTAACTGTTCGATTGAGCTCTTCTTTTGACTGAAAGAGAGTGATTCCTGACTGAATTGAGATGTAACGAAAGTGAAAGATCTCTTTAGTATATGAGTAGAAGTCAAGCTCTTCTGTTTCGTGATTGTTCTATGACTTGAGAATAGAACAATCAATTTCTGACTAGGAATGAAATTCGAAAATCGAAGAGAATCAATTCACATATCTATTACTAGGTCGATTTTGTTCATTCATGTTTTTTTCAAGAATCATTTGATGTTGATCTAATCGAGTGATCAACATAGAAGCTGTGTCAATCGTATGATCTTGAACAGTCAGATTCGAATAAATGACATGAGTAATGAGTTTCTTAGCATAATGATTGTCAAATTCTCGAATTGACTTCGCTTTGATCAAAGTCAGAAACTCGATTTGCAACTGATCACAAACAATCTGCGCGATCACTTCATCAATGAATGAATAGTCAGCAGCTTCAATGTCTATCAATGACTTCAATGAGTAACTAATTTCATTGCTAGAAAGTACACATTCAGTAATCAAAGATTCAAAAGCAAAAGAATCATCTGACATGCTCATCGTTGAAGAAATTAACACATCTTTCATCGCGTCTTTGATGAAAGTTTCTAGTTTTTTGCCTCGCTATCTTCGAAAGAAGACAATTTCTCATTCTCTTTATTCTTTGAAATGATGATTTCATGTAGACGAGAGATGAATGCATGAAATGTCAAGATGTTGATCTTGTTCTGAGAACAGTTCTTGAATAAGTGATCTGAGATTTTGCAGATATAGCAGACGATAGACGATCTGACTGACTCAGAGATAGAAAAGATAGTCGACTTGACATATTTAATTATCAAAGTCATCACTGCTGACAATGAAGTAGCAGCACGTTTATCAGATACGACAGTGACTTTGACAATGACAGTGCAAAGCTGACTGCGTAGCTGATAGTTGACTCGCTGTTTATTATTCACATCTTGAAGAAAGATTCTTAAGCGAGTGAGCGAAGTAAAGTTCTCTGAACAGACTGATAGAGCATTCTGCAAGCGATTGTTAATCTTATTCTGAAGATCGTTCATCAGAATGCAATCGTCGTAGTCTAGATAGCTGAATAGCTTCATAAAGTTGAAGTAGAAGACATTGAAAGACTTGTCTGTTTGTCTAAAAGCGTTGTACTCACGACGACACTTTCAATTTCTATTCAGTTCATCGTATATTTCTTTCAGATGCTCAAATAGCTCGTCGATCAAGATGTATGAATGCGAAGCGTCATGTCGACGTCAAGCGAAGATGTGCTCAGCAGCATCATCTTCTAGTCTAGATATCACATAGACAATACAGATATTTTCATTATCGAAGTGATCGACATTTATCTGAAGCTTGTTGTTCATCTTGACTCTTCAGCTGTCTCATGTTGATTCATCTTCATCAGTGAATATAAATGAGTTCGAAAACTTGAAGAACTTGTGATGATCATTATCGAATAGAGTGAACGACTCACGTCGAGTATGATTCTTGATAGATTGACGAGGTAGAGGTTTCGTAGATTGACGAGATCGAAGCTGATTCGCTGAACGCTGTTTCTTTTTTAGACTCAAGACTTTCTCTTGTAGATCGACGATAGTCTCTTCTTGAGTGTCTATTGTCATTTGATTGATCTCTAGCTCATCAAGTCTCTTGATGTGATTGACTTGAACATTGATTCATTGCTCGTGAAGTTTCAAAGTCATGTCTCGTTGATCTCTTAGCTCGATCAGCATCTTGATGATCTCGTCTGACTGATTGATAGTTCATTGACGAAGTTGTTGATCTGTGTTGATGTCTCATGAGATAGCGACATTCTGAAATCTCGCTGAAGCATCGAAAGAAATAAGAGAAACTCGTCTACTAGCAGTGCTTCTAAGCAGACGAGCTGTTTGTGACTCGACTGATTCGAAGTCGCGTGTCATTGTGAGAAAGATAGATAGATAGATTTGATAAATTTGAGTAAATTTGCAGATGTGTTTTGATGAAAGTAATTTGAAGAATCTCTTGCGAATTTTCTGAATAAACGAAGTAGATTATTTCGTATTGTCTACACGTCGATAGCAGAGTAGTTGATTAGCATTTATCTACTGTTAGAAATCGATCTAGAGCGAGTTATAGAAGTGTTATTTAACTAATAGATAAATGCTAAGAAAGAAAAGTATCTACAGAAAAGAATCGAGTTCTTATATGTGTGTTTCTCAGCTCTGTGCTAGACTCGATTGAGTTGACGTCTTACACATATGATGCAGAGACTCAATGACATCACTTCTAGATCAGATTTTCGCTAGACTCAATTAGAATGAAATCAGGCAAAGACTAGTTGAAGAATAGACGAAGACTTGAATCGTGACACTTTCTATGAGACATGACATAACAAGAAGTCTGATCTTAGCTATCTGCATACATTTAAATGCGTAGTCTATCATCATGTGAAGAAAGTTCATCGAAAGCTCAATGACAAGAGCTTAAAATGTCAGTTCTTAGACTACGAGAGAGTCAATTAGTATTGCTTGTGAAACAAGAAGAAGATACTAATATCTAGTCACGTTCAATGAAATGAGATAGTCATTGAAGTCGAGAAATATGATGAAGATCTTTTAATACTAAGCTTCGATGATCAAATCAACGATCATCAAACAAGAACATCAGTCGATCATTAAACAAGAACATCAGTCGCTTCACAGAAAACTAGAAGCAGATCACTAGAACTAGAATCAGAATCAATCGAGTCACACAGCTCAAGCGATACTGATATTCTTGATGCTTCAAGCGAACATCTCAAATGAGTCATTGCTGAATCGATTAACTACAAGACTCTCAATGATCTCTGAATCAAAGACAATCAAGACTTTGTCAGTCGAGCAAATCAAATTCAAATTGAATCAAATACATCACAAACAGTGAAACAAGCTAAAGTCAGTCTCGATTGAGAACAATGAAAGCTCGCTTTCAGAAGTGAACTGAATGCTCACATCAAAAACAACATCTTTACTCTGAGAATATCTTCGTCGAGTCGATGAATACTGTCGACGCGCTGAGTAACTATCATTAAGCGAGAATTCAAAGAGAAGATGATCAAATACAAAGCTAGATGAGTGTGTAAGAGATTTCATCAGAAGCAAGAGATTAATTATGACGAGATTTTTGTCTCGATGATCAAAGTCATCATCATCAAAATGCTTCTAGCACTGATGATCAAATATGACTACGAAGTTGAACAAATGAACGTCGTCATCGTCTTTCTAGAAGCACATCTAAAAGAAGAGATCTGAATGCAGCAATCATTGAAGTTTGAGCAAAAAGAATCAAATGAAATCTTTTTGATCTGTCGTCTAAACAAGATTCTATATGAACTGAAACAGACATCTCGAAAATGATATGCAACTCTGAAAGTTTATCTCATCTTTATCGACTATCAAAGAATAGAAATTGATCATTCAGTGTTCACTCATCAGAATGACATTATTATCACTATCTATGTGAACGATCTACTCATTTTAGAATCGAATATATTCAATATAGAAGCTCTGAAGCTGCAATTTACAGAGCGCTTTCAAATGAAAGATCTTGACTCAATTGAATGATATTTAGAAATGCACATAACTCGTGATAGAGTCGAGCGAACTCTTTGAATCAATCAAAGCACTTATATCAAGCGAGTCATCGAGCTTCTGAGCATGAGCAATTGCAGTTCAACGAAAACATCGATGCATCACAGATGTCAGCTCAAGAAGAACATCTATTGAAAGTTCGAACAATGAATCGAGTATCAAGCTATCTCTGAAGAAATAGAGAGCTATCAATCAATCATTGAAACATTGATGTAAATAGTCTGTCAAACATGATCAGACATAGTCTATGCAGTGAGCAAATGCAGCAGATATTCGATGAATTCTATCTTTGATCATGATCTAGCTGTCAAACAAATCATTCAATATCTGATCGATACTGCTGAGCTGAGACTTTGATATAAATCTTTCAAAGAGAAAGAAGTTGAAGAAGCTGAATTCTTTGAATATATTGATTCAGCTCATGCGAATTGCTTGAATTTTCGAAGATTCATCTTTGACTATATGTTCTTTCTATGAAATGAATCAATTAGCTGAAGCTTCAAACATCAACAATGCGTTAGCACGTTATCTGCTGAAGCTAAATACGTCAACGAATGTAATGCAGTCAAGAAATTGATCTTTCTAGTTCAAGCATTGAAAGAGATGAGATATGATGGTTCGAATACGAATTCAACTATCATTCTAGCTGACAATCAAGCGGCTATAAAAATGGGTAGCAATCTCGTCAATCACCTTTGAGCCAAGCACATCGATACGTTCTATCACTATGTTCGAAACAAGGTAGAAGAGGGAGCAATTAGGTTGAAATACATACTCATCGATCAAATGGTGGCCGACGGCCTCACCAAGCCTCTGGAGTCAGGCAAATTCCTGAGTTTCAGGTCAGTCATGGGACTAGCCGAGCATGGCACCAGCGGGTAAAAGAGCATGGATATACAATCAGTAGAAGGTCTGAATAGCCTCATATGAAGCTTCAATTCCTAAGAGGAAGTGTTGGAAATGGGATATGTTCGTACGTAACACGTACGTAATGCATACATATAAACCCCGGTGTTTAGGTATCTCCGCTCCGGCTCTAGCCGGCTCTAGCCGGCTTGGCTCTAGGGGTATATAGCTCACCTCCTACTTCTTTCTTCCTTCGTTATCTATCTACCAATAAACTAGATATATGCCTCTACTACATAGCCAATATATCTACATGCACATATTCGTTCTGACCCTCATATACCAATAACAACATTAGTAGAACATCGAGTTTAGCTGTCCTCGCTGCTCTGGTCAAAGAGAAAGACGATGAGGAGAACGCGAAGCTACGAAGGGGAAGCCGAACGACGCAAAGGCAAAGGCAAAAGCAAAGGGGAAAGACTACCGAAAAGAGCTAAAGGATATAGTGATATCTGGGCCGTAGAGGAAGGAAGGTGAAAGGGTGACTTACTGGTGATAACACGTGTATGATGGGATAGTTTGCTTGCGTGCAAATGACTTCGACATCTTGAATCTGATCAAGAGTCAATGTCTCTGTTAATATGCCATGCTATTAATCGAAACCATATGTCTGAACCATACGTTCAATGTTCAATTCGATCGCTTTCAACATTAACAATCCAACCCCTTATAAACCTTAGCATGGTCTCGAAATGAGATCTTTGAGTTATTACATGTCGTCTATTCTCTGTTTCGACTAGCTATCGATTATTAGCCTCCGAATAGTGAACCTCAGCGAGTCCTCTCCTCAACGAAACTGAAAGTCGGAGGTGGAAAACTTGGGATGAACTAAGATAGGGAAGGCCGACAAGGCAATGGATGATGGATATGGCTATGGCGAAATCGATATACGATAGAGAGAAACGCTTCAGACAGCATGCATGCGAACGATCGAGCGGCTTGGAACAATGGAGGAGTCAAATGTATCAATGCGTGTGTTCGAGAGCCCAAGAGCTCATACAATATGTAAGTGGATGAAATAACAGACCTGAAATCAACTTAATCATTTCTCAACAGATTCTAGTGTCGACGTCGAAGGCTCTTTACCTCAACGTGGCTCCCTGTTGTAAGCTCTGAATCGGCCAGTCCTTCTTCATGGCTTTCCGACTGAAAATCTAAACCATGAGTCCAAAAAGGTCTGGTCTGTGCAGGTTGGTTCCGCCAGATCTTCTTCTCTTTATTTTTTTATTAGTGACTGACAAGCCGTCATAGGTTCTGTCAACCTTCTATCTCCTCCAATCCTATCCTTTGACGAGGCGCCACATCCCACATTGCCGAAATAGGGTTCAACAGGTCCCTTTGGTCATTCTCTTTCCTATCGGATTTACATCTTGAAAAGCCAACGTACATAAAGCATCAAGATTACTCTATGTTTGACTGCTTAACAAGAAGAATGAGAGAGAAACCGCAGTGCCTCGAGATTACGGAACACAGGAAAGTTCGAAGAGGCAAGGCCAAAGGATACAACAAAGGGCGGATCGATAAATAAGGAGATATCTTGGCGGCCAGGAGATGATTTGGAAAGGTGGCTTACTGGTGGCATCGTTGGCACTGATGATGTCTGTATGAGTTTTCCTTGCTCGGAAAGGACTTTGGTGATTTGACTCTCAGCTGTCAGCGATGTCTTTATCATTGTGCTATACTACCAATTGGAGTAATAGGCGTGGACTGACCAATGGCTCAACAAAGCCTACTTCTAAAGCTAAAATCTAACACCCCCCACCTCGACAATATTCAGCATTCGGAACGTCTATTAGATCATGACGTTGCGCCCAAAGAGAGCCTTTGGGTTATGCGTTCCGTCTGTTCTCATTCAACTAATTATCATCTTCGTTAGCCTTCAAATAGTTGGACTACTAACTTCTCAACTGAACGAGATGTACCTTGACAGCTTTTCAGATCAATGGGTCATTAGATAGGTAGACTAAGTAGACCTGGATTAACGGCTCATTTTGGTAAGCTTCTCTTCGCCTATTTGTTCCGCCTGGTATCCATGTCTTCTAACCATCGCGCCTGTGTGCTCTTGGATTACTGATCCAGTAGGCTTCCCCTTTAATCAACCTCTATATTGAGTGTCCTTCACGTGGATGAGTCACAGGCTGATGACCCGGACGTCCTTGCAGCTGCAGCCAATCGTTCTCTTGAATCATCTCTATCGATCGACTTATGCCTAGAAGGGTCTCAAGTCTATTCCTTCTTTGGGTTTTGGATAGAAGAAAGGTTTCATACCGGCATATCTTCATCTGTGTCAGCTCTGTTGACGGCTTTGGCAAGCAACTAGCATCCGGAACGTCTCTTTGACTCTCACTCTAATATAAAGGCTTCAACAGAATGAGATATTCGTGAAGGAAAATCGTTTGTGCACGATAGAAGTGGTCGTACTCGTGGCGTTTGCTCTCACAATCTCTCGAACAGCAAGCTCGACATCTATTATGAGAGAATTATAACTTCCATGAACATTACCCATGCTAACAGTATTTTCTAGCAAGCTATCGGTCTGGGTAGCGCCTGTGGTGCGCTTCTTTGTGGGTCTGCCCGAAGAAGTGGTAAGCTTGTGCTTGGGCGCCATTTTTGGGGATCTGTAGTGCGTATAATAGTCGATTTGGTAGAAGTTGGACTGTCTAGCGATCTGTACAGGACGTTAGTAAAAGTATGTATGACGGGGCGAAATAGAGGTGTAGAGATGAAGATTGACGAGTGAGGCAGGAAGAAGAAGAAGATTCTAAGGGTTAGGATTACCGCCGAAGAAACACCTTGAAGTGCAGACATTCGGTATCCTCTCTCGTCGCTTAACATCGTAATCTACCTTTTTGGACTTACTTTCTGCAGTGAGAATCTTGATTCGTCTTCGCCGGGTGTTTGAACCGACAACTTTTCAGGTAGTTCAAAGAATTCATTTCAGGTCTACCTCGAACAAGACAATACCAAGGTTTCTAATCAACGAGTCTTCATTTCGGTGTACCTCTGCGAGATAATTAGACCCATCATAGGCCTCCAAAACATAGCAATCCACCCAACGATCATTCAGTTAGGGGACTTTACAATCGGAAGGGCTTCTAGCATCGGGTACCTCGACTGTTCGCACACACGTCGAGCGTAGATTCGAAGAGCTTGCACCCCATACTTAATTTAGGTCGACTGAACAAAGTGTATATAGAACCTGAGCAATAGTGGAAAAACTGGGCAAGGATAGGACACTACGATATGGCGGATCTGCTGGTATGAGATATCCTGGACGATCTTCACAGCAGACAAGCA
>JAABUT010001630.1_pt1 | contig 24772 bp, 20 predicted proteins | sample 5559281 | NCBI WGS metagenome assembly JAABUT01 (sample SAMN10711880, study PRJNA513359) | rock metagenome | isolation source: Antarctica rocks | place: Antarctica: Victoria Land, Ricker Hills nord | collected 2016-01-04
CCGCGCCGCCGACCTGCCGGTGATCGTCGTCGGAGACATCGACCGCGGGGGCCTGTTCGCGGCGATGTTCGGCACGCTCGCGGTGCTCTCGCCGGAGGACCAGCGCCTGGTGGCCGGCTTCGTGATCAACAAGTTCCGCGGCGACCTGCGGCTGCTCGCGCCGGGCATCGACATGCTGCGCGGGATGACCGGCCGACCGACGCTCGGCGTGCTGCCGTGGCAGCGGGATCTGTGGCTGGACGCCGAGGACTCGCTCGACCTCGGCTCGCGGCCGCGGGACGCCCTGGCGCCGCTTGGCGCGGAGTCGCTGCGCATCGCCGTCGTCCGGCTGCCGCGGATGTCCAACGTCACCGACGTCGATCCGCTGATGGCCGAGCCGGGCGTGACGGTCACCCTGGCGACAGACGGGGCGCAGCTAGACGAGGCCGACCTCGTGATCGTGCCGGGCACGCGGGCCACGGTGAGCGACCTCGGCTGGCTGCACTCGACCGGACTCGCCGAGGCGCTGCAGCAGCGGGCTGCGTGTGGCCGTCCCGTCCTGGGGATCTGCGGCGGCTACCAGATGCTGGCCCGCGCCATCGACGACGACATTGAGAGCCGCACCGGGAGGGTCGAGGGACTGGGCCTGTTGCCGTGCGCGGTGCGCTTCTCCTCGGCCAAGACGCTCGCGCGCCCGCGTGGCACGGCCCTCGGTGAGACTGTGGCCGGCTACGAGATCCACCACGGGGTCGTCACTGTCGACGGCGGCGCACCATTCCTCGACGGGTGCGAGCAGGGCTCGGTGCGCGGGACGACCTGGCACGGCATCTTCGACAACGACGACTTCCGCAGCGCCTTCCTGCGGGATCTCGCGGCCTGGACCGGACGGGCGTTCATCGCCGCGACCGACGTGTCCTTCGCGCAAGTGCGCGAGCGTCGCTACGACCTGCTCGCCGATCTGATCGAGCAGCACCTGGACACGGACGCTCTGCTCGAGTTGATCGAGCGAGGCGTGCCGGCCGGGCTGCCGGTGGTGCGGAGTTCGATAGGCTGAGGCGTCTTGTCAGCGGTCTTCGAGGTTGCCCTCGGTGTCGAGGTAGGCCTGCCGCAGCGCTGCGATCGTCGCCGGATCGGGAGAGTCCCAGAGCTTGCGATCGGCGGCCTCGAGCAGCCTCTCGGTGATGCCGTGCAGGGCCCACGGGTTCGACTTCTCGAAGAACGCCCGCGTCGAGGGATCTTGCACGTAGCTCGCGGCGAGCTTCTCGTACATCCAGTCCTCGACCACGCCCGCGGTGGCGTCGTAGCCGAACAGGTAGTCGACGGTCGCCGCCAGCTCGAACGCGCCCTTGTAGCCGTGCCGCTTCATCGCGTCGATCCAGCGCGGGTTCACGACGCGGGCGCGGAACACCCGGGCCGTCTCCTCGGCCAGCGAGCGAGTCCGCACCGTGTCCGGACGGGTGGAGTCGCCGATGTAGGCACGCGGCGCGCGCCCGGTCAGCGAGCGGACGGTGGCAATCATGCCGCCGTGGTACTGGAAGTAGTCGTCGGAATCGGCGATGTCGTGCTCGAGGGTGTCGGTGTTGTGCGCGGCGACCGCGATCCGCCGGTACGAGGTCTCCATGTCCGCCCGGGCCTCGCGACCGTCCAGCCCGCGTCCATAGGCGAAGCCGCCCCACGCCGCGTACACCTCGGCGAGGTCGGCGTCGTCGCGCCAGTTGCGCGCGTCGATCAACGGCAGCAGCCCCGCCCCGTACGCGCCCGGCTTGGAGCCGAAGATGCGGGTGGTCGCGCGCCGCTCGTCCCCGTGCTCGGCGAGATCGGCCTGGGCGTGGGCGCGGACGAAGTTCTGCTCGTCCGGCTCGTCTAGCGCCGCGACCAGTTGCACGGCGTCGTCCAGCATTGTCACCACGTGCGGGAACGCGTCGCGGAAGAACCCGCTGATGCGCACCGTGACGTCGATGCGCGGGCGGGCGAGCTCGTCGAGCGCGATGACGTCCAGCGCGCTGACCCGCCGGGACGCCTCGTCCCACACTGGGCGCGCGCCGAGCAGGGCGAGGATCTCGGCGACGTCGTCCCCGGACGTCCGCATCGCGGCCGTGCCCCATACCGACAGTCCGACCGATTCGGGGTAGCCGCCGGTGTCCTGGACGTGGCGCTGTAGCAGCGAGTCGGCCATCGCCTGGCCGGTGTCCCACGCCAGCCGGGACGGGATCGCGCGGGGGTCGACGGAGTAGAAGTTGCGACCGGTGGGCAGCACGTTGACCAGCCCGCGCAGCGGTGATCCGCTCGGCCCGGCCGGGATGTAACCGCCGTCGAGCGCGTGCAGCGTCCGGGTCATCTCATCGGTCGTAGCCGCGAGCCGCGGGACGACCTCGGTCGCAGCGAACTGCAGCACCTCGACCACTGTGTCCTCCCGCGAGGTGAGGGCGCTGATCGTGGCGGAGTCGGTGGGCCAGTCGGCGGCCTCCATCGCCTCGATGAGGCCTCGCGCGATCGCCTCCACCCGGTCGGTGTCGTCGCGGCCGTCCGAGCACTCGACGTGGCCGAGGGCCTCGCGCAGACCGGGCAGCGCCTGCGCCTGACCGGCCCACATCTGCCGGGCCCGCAGGATCGCCAGCACGAGGTTCACCCGGGCACTTCCGGCCGGCGCGACGCCGAGCACGTGCAGACCGTCGCGGATCTGGGCGTCCTTGACCTCGCACAGCCAGCCGTCGACGTGCAGCAGGAAGTCGTCGAACTCGGCGTCGTGGGGACGGTCCGCCAGCCCGAGGTCGTGATCGAGCTTGGCCGCCTGCATCAGCGTCCAGATCTGGGCGCGGACGGCCGGCAGCTTGGCCGGGTCCATCGACGCGATCTGCGCGTGCTCGTCCATCAGCCGCTCGAGGCGGGCGATGTCGCCGTAGCTCTCGGCGCGCGCCATCGGCGGCACCAGGTGGTCGATCAGCGTGGCGTGCACGCGCCGCTTCGCCTGGGTGCCCTCGCCCGGGTCGTTGACCAGGAACGGGTAGACGAGCGGGACGTCCCCGGTCGCGGCGTCGGCCGCGCAGGACGCCGACATCCCGGCGGTCTTGCCGGGCAGCCACTCGAGGTTGCCGTGCTTGCCGACGTGCACGACCGCGTGGGCGCCGAAGTCCTCGCGCAGCCAGTGGTACGCGGCGAGGTAGTGGTGGCTCGGTGGCAGGTCGGGGTCGTGGTAGATGGCGACGGGGTTGGCGCCGAAGCCGCGCGGCGGCTGCACCATGACCACGACGTTGCCGGCCCGCAGCGCGGCCAGCACGATCTCGCCGTCGAAGTTGTGGGTGCGGTCGACGAACAGCTCGCCGGGTGGCGGACCCCAGTGCGCGACGACGGCGGCGCGTAGGTCGGCGTCCAGGGGGTCGAACCAGGCGGTGTAGTCGGCGGACGTGATGCGCACCGGGTTGCCGGCGAGCTGCGCCTCGGTGAGCCACTGCTCGTCCTGCCCACCCGCCGCGATCAGGGCGTGCACCAGTGCGTCGCCGTCCTGGGCCGCGACGCCCGGCAGCTCGTCGCCGCCGATGTCGTAGCCGGCGTCGCGAAGTGCGGCCAGCAGCCGGACCGTCGACGCCGGCGTGTCGAGCCCGACGGCGTTGCCGATGCGGGCGTGCTTGGTCGGGTAGGCCGACAGCATCACCACGATTCGCCGCTCGGCTGCGGGGATGTGCCGCAGTCGGGCGTGCTTGACCGCGATGCCGGCGACCCGGGCCGCACGTTCGGGGTCGGCGACGTAGCTGGTCAGGCCGTCCGCGCCGATCTCCTTGAACGAGAAGGGGACGGTGATCAGTCGCCCGTCGAACTCGGGGATCGCGATCTGGGTGGCCGAGTCGAGCGGGGTCAGCCCGTCGGAGCTCTGGCGCCATTGCGCGCGCGACGAGGTCAGGCACAGGCCCTGCAGGATCGGCACGTCCAGCTCGGCGAGGGCGCCGACGTCCCACTCCTCGTCCGTCCCGCCCGCGCTTGCTGCGGCGGGCAGCGAGCCGCCGGCTGCGAGCACGGTGACGACGATCGCGTCGGCGGCGCGCAGGGTGTCGATCAGCTCCGGCTCGGCGGTGCGCAGCGACGAGCAGAATACCGGCAGCGCGCGGCCGCCGGCAGACTCGATCGCGTCCGAGAGCGCATGGACGAAGCCGGTGTTGCCCGATGCCTGGTGCGCGCGGTAGTAGAGCACCGCGACGGTCGGCCGCCCGTCCTCCGGCGCCGAGGTCGGTCGGTCGAGCCTGCCCCAGGTCGGCATCGCGACTGGCGGGTCGAAGCCCTCGCCGGTGAGCAGGATGGCGTCGGACAGGAAGCGGTGCAGGTGAAGCAGGTTCGCCGGGCCGCCCTGGGCGAGGTAGCTGTGCGCCTCGGCGACGATGCCGCCGGGCACGGTCGAGAGCTCCATCAGCTCGGCGTCCGGGGCCACCTCACCACCGAGGACGAGCACCGGCCGCCCGCTCGCCAGCACGGCGTCGAGGCCGTCCTCCCAGGCCCGGCGCCCGCCGAGGATGCGGACGATCACGGTGTCGGCGCCGTCGAGGAGACCGGGGACGTCGTCGGCGTGGACGCGCGCGGGATTGGCCAGCCGGTAGTCCGCGGTGCTCGCGCGGGCGGAGAGCAGGTCGGTGTCCGACGTCGACAGCAGGACGATCACAGGAGCTCCTCGCCCGGGGTGTCCGCGCCCCGGTAGTGGGCGGTGTCGGCCGTTCGATGGCCGGCCGGCGCCGAGGCAGTTCCTGGCTTCCGGCCGCAAGGGCGCGGCCGGTGACAGTGGCGGGACCGCGCTGGATTCACACCAGCTTCCTGGACCCGACGCCGGGTGGTTCGGGCCTAGCCTCGCACACGGCGACGCCGCCACGGGACCGGTACCGCGTCATTTCCCGTACGATCCGCCGAGTGCTGCCTGCCGCCTCGTCCGAACGCGCGCGGGACGACTGCTGCCCGGGCGTCCTGCGGCTGATCGATGCGGTGGACGGCGGGCTGGCCCGGATCCGGCTGCCCGGCGGCCTGCTCGGTGCCGACGCGCTGCGGGCGCTGGCCGCCGCCACGCGCCACCTCGGCGACGGGCGGCTGGAACTCACCTCGCGCGCCAGCGTGCAGATCCGGGCGCTGGCTGACGGCGCGGGGGCCGAGCTGGCGGAGCGGCTCGCCGCGGCCGGGCTGTGGCCGTCCGAGTCGCACGAGCGGGTACGCAATATCGCCGCGAGCCCGCTGGCCGGCCTCGACTCGGGTGCTGATCTGACCGAGCTGGTGCGTGACCTGGACCGCACGCTGTGCGCTCGCCCGGCGCTCGCCCAGCTGTCCGGACGGTTTCTGTTCGGCCTCGACGACGGGCGCGGCGACATCGCCGCCCTCGAGCCGGACGTGCTCGCGGTGGTATCTGCCGACGCGCAGGTCGGCGGCCTGCCGGTCTCACCCGAGCGCGTCGTCGAGGCGCTGCTGGCCTTCGCCGAGGCGTTCCTCGCCGAGCGGGCCGACCAGCGCTCGGACGCCTGGCGCGTGACCGACCTGGCCGACGGTGTCGCCCGGGTGCGGGCTCGCGCGGCCATGCAGCTCGGCGTGCTGACACCCGGCGAGACGCCCGCGGCGCCAGTCTGGCCGGACACGCCGCCGGCCGGGCTCATCGACCAGCTCGGCGGCGGGCACGCGCTCGTCGCCCTGGCCCCGCTCGGCCGGCTCACCGCCGACCAGGCCGACTGGCTGGCCGCGGCGATCACTGGTAGATCGGCGCGGGTGACGCCGTGGCGCAGCATCGTCGTGCCCGACGTCGCTCCGACGCTGCTGGCTGCGGCCGAGGCGGCCGGGTTCGGGATCGCCGCCGACTCGCCGTGGCGCACGATCTCGGCGTGCGCCGGCCGCCCGGGGTGCGGGAAGGCGCTCGCCGACGTGCAGCACGACGCCCTGGCCGCGGCCGGACGCTGGCCCGGCCGCCTTGTGCACTGGAGCGGCTGCGAGCGGCGGTGCGGGCGTCCGGCCCGAACCGAGGTCGACGTCGTCGCCACTGAACACGGCTACCGGATCGAGGATGCGGCCGATGCGTGACTATGTGCGGAGCGGGCCGGAGATCTACCGTCGCTCGTTCGCGACGATCCGGGCCGAGGCCGACCTCACCGGTTTCCCGGACGACCTCGCCCGCGTGGTCGTGCGGATGATCCACGGCTGTGGGATGGTCGACCTCACCGACGACGTCGCGTACTCGCCGGGCGTCGTCCGGGCGGCTAGGGCGGCGTTGCTGGCTGGCGCGCCGATCCTGTGCGATGCGCAGATGGTCGCCTCCGGCATCGCCCGGCCGCGCCTGCCTGCCGGCAACGAGGTGGTCTGCACGCTGTCGGACCCGTCCGTGCCTGAGCTCGCTGCGAGCATCGGCAACACCCGCTCGGCCGCGGCGCTCGATCTTTGGCGGGACCGGATGGACGGTGCGGTCGTCGCGATCGGCAATGCTCCGACTGCGTTGTTCCGGCTGCTCGATCTCGTCGACGACGGCGCGCCACGACCGGCCGCGGTGCTCGGCCTGCCGGTCGGGTTCATCGGCGCGGCCGAGTCGAAGGCCGCGCTCGTCGAGACCGATCTCGAGCACCTGGTGGTGCACGGACGCCGCGGCGGCAGCGCGCTGGCCGTCTCGGCCGTCAACGCCATCGCGAGCGAGGAGGAGTAGCGATGCCGAGCAGCGACGGCCGCCGCGGGAGGCTCTACGGCGTCGGCCTCGGCCCGGGCGATCCCGAGCTCGTCACGGTGAAGGCGGCTCGGCTGATCACCGCCGCCGACGTGATCGCCTACCACTCGGCCCGGCACGGCCGGTCGGTTGCGCGCTCGATCGCCGAGCCGTACCTGCGCGCCGGGCAGATCGAGGAGCAGCTCGTCTACCCGGTGACCACCGAGACCACCGATCACCCAGGCGGCTACGAGGACGCGATCGCGGAGTTCTACGAATCGGCGGCGCGGCGGCTGCAGGAGCACCTCGAGGCCGGCCGCGACGTCGTCCTGCTGGCCGAGGGCGACCCGCTGTTCTTCAGCAGCTACATGCACATGCACAAGCGCATCGCCGCGCAGTTCCGCACCGAGATCGTCCCGGGCATCACCTCGGTCAGTGCGGCCTCGGCGGCGCTGGCGATGCCGCTGGTCGAGGGCAACGACATCCTGACCGTGCTGCCCGGCACCCTACCGGTGGAGCGGCTGGCCGAGCGGCTGCTCGAGACCGACGCTGCGGCGATCATGAAGGTCAGCCGGCACTTCGCCGGCGTGCAGGACGCGCTCAAGCAGTCCGGCCGCCTCGACGACGCGTACTACGTCGAGCGCGCATCCGGGACCAATCAGCGCGTCGAGCCCGCCGGCGATGTCGACCCGTCGTCGGTGCCCTACATGTCGATCGTGATCGTGCCCGGCACCGAGGCAGCCGCCCAGCCGGGCACGAACGAGACGACCGGGACGTCGACGCCGGCCGGGGGTCGGGTCGACGTGGTCGGCCTCGGCCCGGCCGGCCGCGACTGGCTCACCCCGCAGGCGATGGCGGTGCTCGCCGCGGCCGACGACCTCGTCGGCTACGGCCCGTACGTCGATCGGGTCGCGCCGAACCCGCGCCAGCAGCGGCACGTCAGCGACAACCGGGTCGAGGCCGAGCGGGCCGAGTTCGCTCTGGAGCTCGCGCTGCGCGGCCGGCGCGTGGCGGTGGTGTCCTCGGGTGATCCGGGCGTCTTCGCGATGGCGAGTGCCGTGCTCGAAGCGGCGACGGACTCGCGCTACGCCGCCGTCCCAGTCCAGATCGTGCCTGGCCTCACCGCGGCGCAGGCCGTAGCGAGCCAGGCCGGTGCCCCGCTCGGGCACGACTACGCCGTGATCTCGCTGTCCGACCGGCTCAAGCCGTGGCCTGTCGTTGAGCGACGCCTGACCGCCGCGGCCGAGGCCGACCTCGCGATCGCGATCTACAACCCGGCCTCGCGCACGCGCCGGCAGCAGATCCGCGACGCGCGCGACGTCCTGCTGCGCCACCGGGACGCGGCCACGCCGGTCGTGGTCGGCCGCGCGGTCGGCAGCGACGACCAGCAGATCACGATCACCACGCTCGGCGAGCTCGACCCGGACACGATCGACATGCGTTGCCTGCTGATCGTCGGCTCGTCGCAGACCCGCATCGTCGAGGGCGCGGCCGGGACCCGGCGGGTGTTCACCCCCCGGCGCTATCCCGCCGAGTCCTGACCGGCCAGCCACCGCACGGCGTCCTCGACGGTCGGCACCGCCTCGACGTCCGGGAGCGGCGGCCGGTCGACGACGAGCACCGGGATGCCGAGCTTCCGCGCGGCCGCCAGCTTCGCCGCCGTCAAGGTGCCGCCGCTGTCCTTCGTCACGAGCAGGACGACGGCGTGCTCGCGCATCAGCGCGGCCTCCCGTTCGACCTCGTACGGCCCGCGGTCGAGAAGCAGCGTCATCCGCGGCGGGACGTCGCCGGCGGGCGGGTCGACGGTGCGCACCAGGAAGTGGTGCCGGTCGTCGGCGGCGAACGCGGACAGGTCACGGCGACCGGTCGTGAGGAACACCGTCCCCGGCCCTGATGCCCGGACGAGTTCGGCGGCGGCCGACACGCTCGCGACCCGTGTCCACCGATCGTCGGCGCTCGCCGTCCACCCCGGCCGGCGGAGCACCAGCAGCGGAACCTGCGTCTGCGCGCACGCCTGCACCGCGTTGCGGGTGATCGTCGCGGCGAACGGGTGGGTGGCATCGACAACCCGTTCTGTACCGGCCGAACGCAGGTAGGTCGCTAGCCCGGGGGCCCCGCCGAAGCCGCCGATGCGCACCGCGCCCCGCGGCAGCGCCGGCCGGCTCACCCGTCCGGCCAGCGAGCTGATGACGTCGGTGCCGGCGTCGACCAGCCGAGCGGCGAGCGCTCGAGCCTCGCCGGTCCCGCCGAGCACGAGCACACGCACGTGCACGACACTAGGGCCTCGCCGTTCGACCGCAGATCGGCACCGGACACCACGAGAGGCGAGGCGATGCGCGAGATCCTGGTCATCGGGATCGGCCCGGGGCACCCGGACCAGATCACCGTGCAGGCGGTCGCCGCGCTCAACCGGGCGCAGGTGTTCTTCGTCGTCGACAAGGGCGCCGACAAGGGCGAGCTGCTCGCCGTCCGCGAGGAGATCTGCCGCCGGCACATCACCGACCAGACCGGGTATCGGACGGTTGAGATCGAGGACCCGCCCCGCGATCGGGGTGCGGCCGCGTACGAGGGTGCCGTCGCGGAGTGGCACGAGCAGCGGGCGGTCCGCTTCGAGGCCGCGATCGCCGAGCACCTGGACGAGGACGGGGTCGGCGCGTTGCTGGTCTGGGGCGACCCGGCGCTCTACGACAGCACGCTGCGGGTAATCGACCGGATCCTCGCCCGCGGCGCGGTTGCCTTCGACTACTCGGTCATCTCCGGCGTCACCAGCGTGCACGCGCTCACCGCCGGCCACCGGATCCCGCTGAACCGCATCGGCGAACCGATCCACATCACCACCGGACGGCGGATCGCGGCCGGCCTCCCCGACGGGCTCGAAAGCGCCGTGGTGATGCTGGATGTCGGCTTTGCCGCCGAGGGTCTGGACGATCCCGACCTGCACGTCTACTGGGGCGCGTACCTCAGCACGGCCGATGAGGTGCTGATCGCCGGCCGGCTGGTCGACGTCGCCGCGCAGATCGTCCGGACCAAGCAAAAGCTGCGCGCGCAGCACGGCTGGATCATGGACACCTACCTGCTGCGCCGCGAGACGCCGGACGAGTAGTCAGCGCGCCCGCGTCGCCGAGTACAGGTGGCTGTCGCTGAACTGCTCGGCCGCGAGAGTCTGGCCGACGATGATCACCGCGGTGCGGCGCACGCCCGCATCGTGCACGGCTGCGGCGATCGTGTTCAGCGTCCCGCGCAGCACGAGTTCGTCGTCTCGGCTGGCCCGCGCGACGACGGCGACCGGGCAGTCGGCGCCGTAGTGCGGGTGCAGCTGCTCGACGACCTCATCGATCGCCTGGACGGCCAGATGCAGCACCAGCGTCGCGCCGGTGACGGCGAACGCGCGCAGCGCCTCGCCTGCGGGCATGGACGTGGCCCGTTGCGCGATGCGGGTGAGCACCACGCTCTGCCCGACGCCGGGCACGGTGAGCTCGCGGCCGAGCACGGCGGCGGCCGCGGCGAACGCCGGCACGCCCGGCGTGATGTCGTAGCCGATCCCGGCGCGTTCCAGCCGGCGCACCTGCTCGGCCACGGCGCTGAACACCGACGGATCGCCCGAGCAGAGCCGCACGACGTCCAGGCCCGCGTGGTCGGCCTCGACCATCGTCGCGATGATCTCGTCGAGGGTGAGGTTCGCGGTGTCGATCATGCGCGCCTGGGGCGGGCAGTGGGCGAGGACGTCGGCGGGCACCAGGCTGCCGGCGTACAGGCATACGGCGCAGTCGGCGAGCATCCGCGCCGCCCGCACCGTGATCAGGTCGGCGGCGCCGGGGCCGGACCCGACGAAGTGGATCATGCGCCGCCCTTCCGCCACGTCCATTGGGTGACCGGCATCGCAGGACTCCAGCCGGTGAACCCGCCGACCGGCGCCGCTCGCTGCACCATGATGCGGGTCAGCATCCCACCGAGCGCCGCGTGCCACGACGCCAGGACGGTCTCGGTCTCGATCGTCACCGCGTTCGCAACGAGCCGGCCACCCGGGCGCAGTGCCGCGTGGCACGCCTCGATGACATCGGGCTCACTCACCCCGCCGCCGACGAACACCGCGTCCGGCGCCGGCAGCCCGGCGAGCGCATCCGGGGCCGCACCGTCGACGATCTCCAGCCCAGGGACGCCCAGCGCCTCGGCATTCGCGACGATGCGAACGCGGCGGTCGGCCCGCGGCTCGATCGCCACCGCGCGACACGCGGGATGCGTACGTAGCCACTCGATGCCGACGCTGCCGGAGCCCGCGCCCACGTCCCATAGCAGCTGGCCGGGCACCGGCACGAGCGCCGCGAGGGTCAGCGCCCGGATCTCGCGTTTGGTGATCTGCCCGTCGTGGTCGAACGCGTCGTCGGGCAGCACCGCCGAGCGCGAAAGCGGCATCGTGTCCGGGTCGATGATGCACTCGACTGCGACGACCGCGAGCGGGTCGTGCTCCTCGTCGCCGGCCGGCCCGACCTGCTCGGCCGGGCCGCCGAGCTGGGTCAGGACAGTCACCTCGCTGCGCGCGAAACCGCGTCCGGCGAGCAACGCGCGCACCCCACGCGCGCCGGTGACGTCAGCGGTCAGCACGAGAATCCGGCGTCCGGGCTGGACGAACGGGTGCAGCAGTGCCAGCGGCCGGCCGACGACGCTGACCACGTCGAGATCGTGCAGCGGCCAGCCCAGCCGGGCCGCAGCGAGCGCGACCGGCGACGGGTGCGGCAGCACGTGCACCCCGTCGCGTCCGAGGAGCCGGACGAGCGTCGCGCCGATCCCGAAGAACATCGGATCACCACTGGCCAGCACCGCGACGCGCCGCCCGCGATGGGCGGCGAGCAGCTCGTCCAGCGCGGGCAGCAACGGGCTCGGCAGCGCAACGTGACGGGTCGGATCGGTGTCCTTGAGCAGCGCGAGCTGACGGCCACTGCCGATGATCATCTCGGCCGCACGCAACACCGACCGGGCTGACTCCGCGAGGTCGACCCAGCCGCCGGCACCGACGCCCACGACCATGACTGTTGGCTCGGATCTGGGCGCGGGATCGGGCACGGACTCGGACTTGGACACGGAGCGAGTGTGCCGCATGGCATCGGCGGGGCCCGTTGACCGGCAAGCCGCGCAGCCAATACGGTGAGGCGTTGCGTGACAGCAGCGGGAATCCGGTGAAACCCCGGAACGGTCGCGCCACTGTGAGCCGCACCCGACGACGACGTCGGAATCGGTGAGTCAGATACCGCGCTGTCACCCGGCCCGTCGATGGGGACGCACGATTCCCGAAGGAGGCTCACTATGAGCAGCACGGCTCTTCCGTCCAGCACCCCGGTGGTCATCTCGATCCCGACGGTGATCTTCCAGCTCGTCGCGGTGGCCATGGCCGCGTTCGCGGTCTACTACTTCGTCGGCGTCGACCAGGGCATGACCTCGGTGTTCGGCAACAACACCGACATCCACGAGTTCGTGCACGACGCCCGGCACTTCCTCGGCTTCCCCTGCCACTGACGCGCCTCGCCGCGTCCCCAGCAGAGGAAGAGAACTTCATGGAGAAGAAACTCGTTCTACGCGGCATGCTCGCCGGCGGTATCGCGGGCCTGCTCGCCTTCGCCTTCGCCTGGATCTTCGCCGAGTCGCAGATCCAGAAGGCCATTAGTTACGAGAGCGGCCGGGACGCCGCGCAGGACGCCCTCGACAAGGCGGCCGGGATCAAGGTGCCGGCCGCCGGGCCGGACATCTTCAGTCGCACCGTCCAGGGCAACATCGGGATCGGCGTCGGCATCGTCGCCTTCGGCATCGCGATGGGCGCCCTGTTCGCGGTGGCGTACTGCGTGTGCCTCGGCCGCGTCGGTCAGCTAAGGCCGCGGTCGATCTCGCTGCTCGTCGCCGCCGGCGGATTCCTGGGCATCTACCTGGTGCCGTTCGTGAAGTACCCGGCGAACCCGCCGGCGATCGGCCACGAGGACACCATCAAGCAGCGCGGTGCGCTCTACCTGGTGATGATCTTCTCCTCGGTGGTGCTGCTGACCGCCGCCGGGTGGCTCGGGCATCGGCTGCGGGCCCGGTTCGGTAACTGGAACGCCTCGCTGCTGGCCGGTGCGGTGTTCGTCGTCGCCATCGGCGTGGTGATGCTGCTGCTGCCCTCGCTCGGTCACCTCTCGTTCAACACGGCGAACTACGGCCACTTCGACACCGAGACGCCCCAGCCGCTGCGCAACTCGGCCGGCAAGATCGTCTACCCGGGGTTCCCGGCGGACGTGCTGTTCAACTTCCGGTTCTTCTCGGTCGGGGCGCAGCTCGTCCTCTGGACGGTCCTCGGGCTGATCTTCGCGCCGCTCGCCGATCGGGTTCTGGCCCCGGCGATCACGCACCGCACCGCACCGAGCCGCAAGCCGTCCCGACCTGATCGTTCGGCCGTGGTCGCTGCGAATCAGGTGTCGCGGCCGGGCTCCTGGCGCCACATGTCCGCGCGGCCGTCCGGTGGCACCAGCACGCAGTCGCCGCACTTCCCGCCGGACGGGATCTTGTAGAAGAGGCAGCAGTTGTGTCGGACGAAGAACGCGCGGGGACGCTGCGGATCGGGCCGCTCGTAGTGCCCCGAGTCGACGAGCGGGCCCGACCGGAGCGCCGCCTCGACGATGTCGACGGCGGTGAGGCGCTGCGGGACACCGGTTCGGGCGAGCATCCCGGCCGCGCCGACCAGCGCCGAGGACACGTTGCCCCAAAGCACCTGGGTGGAGAGCCGGAAGGTCGTGGCGTACGCGGCCACCAGCGGCGTCACCGTGGTGGCGACGACGTCCCGCTCGATGATCTTCGCCGCGTCGTCGGCGTCCTCGACCGGGCGGCCGCGCGGGTCGGCCACGGCGGTGGGGATCGGCCCGCCGTCGACCGGGCTCCACAGCAGGTCGTCCGGGGTGAACGCCGGCACCACGCCCGCGATCGCCGCCGTGCCGAGGGCCGGGGCCACCAGCCGCGCCACCGTGCCAAGAAAGTTGATCGAGGCGCAGGCCCGCAGGTCGACGGCGCCGCCGGTCCGGGTGGCGAGCACGGTCCGGGCCACCTCGACGCGCGCCCGCAGCAGGTCGCGATCGTCCAGCAGCCGGGCCAGCGGCAGCCACGTGCGCTCGCCGTCCGGCTCCTCCACCGCGAAGTACGGCCCGGCCGCGGCGGCGACCCGCAGGGCCGCACGGACATCGGCAGTGGTCACGGCCTACAGGTTGCCATCCCGGCCACGCACGGCCGCCGTGTGAGAGCATCGCGGGGAACGGATGCAGAGGAACACCGGTGCGGACGGCGATCACTCGTCGACCAAGTCCGGGGCGGTCCCGCCACTGTGACCGGCACACGCCGGAAGCCAGGACATCAGCAGACGTGCCATCGGGAGCTCTCCCGCGTGGTCGAACCGTCGACGGGCGTGGACACCCGTCGGGTGAGGTCCGAATGCCCGTGACCCAGTTCCCGTTCAGCGCCGTGGTCGAGATGACCGACATGCGGCTCGCGCTCGTCCTCAACGCCATTTCACCCGCGATCGGCGGCGTGCTGGTGCGGGGCGAGAAGGGGACGGCGAAATCCACCGCGGTGCGGGCGCTGACCTCCGTGCTGCCCGCGGTCGACGCGGTGGTGGGGTGCCGGTTCGCGTGCTCGCCGGCAGCGCCCGATCCGCAATGCCCGGACGGTCCGCACCCGGCCGATGCCGGAGCCGAGATTCGGCCGACCCGGCTCGTCGAGCTGCCGGTCGGCTCCACCGAGGACCGACTGACCGGCTCGCTCGACCTCGAGCGCGCACTCACCCAGGGCGTGACCTCCTTCCAGCCCGGCCTGCTCGCCAGCGCGCATCGTGGCGTGCTCTACGTGGACGAGGTCAATCTGCTGCACGACCACCTCGTCGACCTGCTGCTCGACGCGGCCGCGCTCGGCACCAACTACGTCGAGCGGGACGGGGTGTCGGTGCGGCACGCCGCAAGCTTCCTGCTGGTCGGCACGATGAACCCGGAAGAGGGCGAGCTCCGCCCGCAACTGCTCGACCGGTTCGGGCTGACCGTCGAGGTGGTAGCGCCGCGCGAGCCGGCCAGCCGGGCCGAGGTCGTGCGCCGGCGGCTGGCCTTCGACGACGACCCGGCAGCGTTCGCCGAGCGCTACGCGGCCGACGAGGCGGCGCTGGCCGACGCGATCAGCGCCGCGCGCGACCTGCTCACCGCGGTGAAGCTACCCGACGACACGCTGGAGCAGATCGCGTCGGTGTGCGCGGCGTTCGCCGTCGACGGATTGCGCGCGGACATCGTGATCGCGCGGACGGCGGTGGCGCATGCGGCCTGGTCGGGCCGGGACACGGTGAGCACCGAGGACATCCGGGTGGCGGCCCGGCTCGCGCTGCCGCACCGGCGGCGGCGCAATCCGTTCGACGCGCCCGGCCTGGACGAGCAGCAACTCGACGATGCGCTCGGGGACGCGCTCGACGACCCGCTGGACGACGACCCGACCGACCCGGACGACCCCGGCGGCGGCAACGCCCCACCCGACCCCGGTGATCAACAGGCGTCAGAAGTCGATGAGCAACCGTCCGGGCCCGTTGATCAAGGAGGGTCCGAGCACGTCGCGGCACCGGGCGACCCGTTCCGCACCCGCCGCCTCGAGGTGCCAGGCATCGGCACCGGCGCGGCCGGCCGTCGCTCGCGGGCCCAGACCGACTCCGGCCGCTCGATCGGATCACGCGCGCCCGAGGGCCGCGTCCGCCATCTCCACCTCACCGGGACGTTGGCCGCGGCCGCGCCGCACCAGCTCGCGCGCAACCGGTCCGGCGCCGGGCTCGTGCTGCGCCGCGAGGACCTTCGCGACAGCCGGCGCGAGGGCCGCGAGTCGAACCTCGTGCTCTTCGCCGTCGACGCGAGCGGCTCGATGGCGGCCCGTAAGCGGATGAGCGCGGTGAAGGGCGCGGTGGTCTCGCTGCTGCTCGATGCCTACCAGCGCCGCGACAAGGTCGGGCTGATCGCCTTCCGCGCCGATCGGGCAGAACTGCTGCTGCCGCCGACGTCGTCGGTCGAGGCGGCCGCCGCCCGCCTCACCACGCTTGGTACGGGCGGACGCACACCACTCGAGGCCGGCCTGCTCGAGGCCCACGCCACGCTGGCCCGCGAGCGGCTGCGCGATCCGGAGCGGCGCCCGCTGCTCGTCGTCGTCACCGATGGCCGGCACACAGCCGGCGGCGATCCAACCCGCGCCGCGGACCTGCTGCGTCGCGCCGGCGTCGCCGCGGTCGTCGTCGACTGCGAATCGGGTCCGGTCCGCCTGGGCCTGGCGGCCACGCTCGCCACCGCGCTCGGCGGCCAGTGCCTGCAGCTCGGCGAGCTAGCGGCCGGAAACCTGGCCGATTCGGTCCGCGCGATGCGGGCGGTGGCCTGATGCCGCAGGGCGTCCCGACCAGCGTCCCGGACGACGGGCTCACCACCCGACAGCGGCGCAACCGGCCACTGCTGATCGTGCACACCGGCGAGATGAAGGGGAAGTCGACCGCCGCGTTCGGCCTCGCCCTGCGCGCCTGGAACCAGGGGTGGGACGTCGGCGTCTACCAGTTCGTCAAGAGCGCGAAGTGGAAGGTCGGCGAGGAGGCCGCGTTCCGCGCGCTGGGCCGGTTGCACGACGAGACCGGCGAGGGCGGTGCGGTCGCCTGGCATAAGATGGGCGAGGGCTGGTCCTGGATCCAGCGCGGGCCCGAGGACGACCACGCCGAGAACGCGCGCGAGGGCTGGGCCCAGATCAAGCGCGACCTGCTGGCCGAACGGTTCGGCTGCTACGTCCTCGACGAGTTCACCTATCCGATGAAGTGGGGCTGGATCGACATCGCCGACGTGGTCGAGGCGCTCACCACCCGGCCCGGCCACCAGCACGTCGTGATCACCGGCCGCAACGCGCACCCGGACCTTATCGCCGCAGCCGACCTCGTCGTCGAGATGACCAAGGTCAAGCATCCGATGGACGCCGGGCAGAAGGGCCAACGAGGCATCGAATGGTGAGCGTTCCGAGGATCGTGGTCGCGGCGCCAGCGAGCGGGCAGGGCAAGACGTCGGTCGCCACCGGCCTGCTGGCCGCGTTCCGCGCGCGCGGGCTCGAGGTGTCGCCGCACAAGGTCGGTCCGGACTACATCGATCCCGGTTACCACACGCTCGCGGCTGGACGTCCCGGGCGGAACCTCGACCCGTGGCTCGTCGGCGAGGACCGCATCGGGCCGATGTTCGCGCACGGTGCGCGGACCCCGAAGCCCGTCGACATCGCCGTCGTGGAAGGGGTCATGGGCCTGTTCGACGGGACGTCGGCCCGCGGCGAGTTCGCGTCGACCGCGCACGTGGCGCGGCTGCTCGCGGCCCCGATCGTCCTGGTGGTCGACGCCTCCGGGGTCGCGCGGTCGGTGGGCGCGCTGGTGCACGGCTTCGCGAGATTCGACCCGAACGTGCGGATCGGCGGCATCGTGTTCAACCGGGTCGGCTCGGCCGGGCACGCGGCGATCCTGCGCGAGGCGGTCGAGCCGATGGGCATCCCCGTCCTCGGCCTAATCCACCGCCAGGAGTCACTCGCCGTCCCGTCCCGACACCTCGGGCTCGTCCCGGTGGCCGAGCGCAGCGCCGAGGCGGTCGCGGTCGTCGAGGAGCTCGGCCGGGTGATCGCCGCGAGCGTCAATCTCGACGCGGTGCTGCGCCTGGCCCGCACGGCCGCAGAGCTGCCGGACGACGTCGACGCCCCGTCCGCCGACCCGCCGACCCCGCGGGTCCGGATCGCGCTGGCCGCGGGCTCCGCGTTCACGTTCGGCTACGCCGAGCACCCCGAGCTGCTGCGGGCCGCGGGCGCTGAGGTCGTCACCTTCGACCCGCTGACCGACGAGCACCTGCCGCCCGACGTCGACGGCCTGGTTATCGGCGGCGGCTTCCCCGAGGTGCACGCCGTCGACCTCTCGGGCAACCTCCCGCTCCGCACGCAGATCGCCGAGCTGGCTCGCTCCGGCGCACCGGTGATCGCCGAATGCGCAGGACTGCTCTATCTCGGCCGGACGCTGGACGGGCACGAGATGTGCGGCGTGCTCGACTCGGACGCGGTGATGACCGAGCGGCTGACGCTCGGCTATCGCGAGGCGGTGGCCCCGGCTGACTCGGCGCTGGTCGCGGCCGGGTCGCGGGTGCGCGGGCACGAGTTCCACCGCACCAGCGTCACCGCCAGCGCCGGCGTGCAGCCCGCGTGGCAGTGGCGCATGCTCCGCGAGACGGTGTCCGAGGGCATCGTCCAGGGCGGCGTCCACGCGTCGTACCTGCACGTGCACTGGGCCGGCATCCCCGGTGCCGCCGAGCGCATCGTCGGCGCGTGCGTCCGGCGTCGGAGCATCGCGTCGTGATCGACCTCAAGCTGCTGTCGCACCACGGTGATCAGGACGTGCCGCCCGGGCTCCTCGACCTCGCGGTGAACGTGCGCACCGGCGGTGCACCGGCCTGGCTCGCCGCGCGCATCGCTTCCGCCGATCTGGCCACCTACCCGGACCAGACCGACGCGATCGCTGCCATCGCCAACCGGCACGAACGGGCGGCGGACGAGGTGCTGCTGACCGCCGGTGCAGCCGAGGCGTTCGTGCTGATCGCCCGCGCGCTGCGACCGCGGCACGCCATCGTCGTCCACCCGCAGTTCACCGAGCCCGAGATCGCGCTGCGCGCCGCCGGCCACCGGGTGACGCAGGTGGTACTCGCCCGGCCGTTCACCCTCGACCCCGCGGCCGTGCCGGACGCCGCCGACCTGGTCGTCATCGGCAACCCGACTAACCCGACGTCGGTGCTGCACCCGCGCGAGGTGCTGCGTGCGCTCGTCCGGCCCGGCCGGATCGTCATGGTCGATGAGGCGTTCGCCGACTGTGTGCCGCGTGAGGCGCACTCGCTCGCCGGTGACGCCGACCTCGCCGGTCTGGTCGTCGTCCGCAGCCTCACCAAGACGTGGGGCCTGGCCGGGTTGCGGGTCGGCTACCTGCTCGCCGCCGCCGACACGGTCCGCGACCTGCGCCGGGCCCAGCCGGCCTGGCCGGTGAGCTCGCCCGCGCTGGCCGCGTGCGTCGCCTGCTCGGCCGCGTCCGCGGTCGACGAGGCGCAGCGGTGGGCGGTGCAGCTCGGCGAGTGCCGCGACACTCTCGTCCGGCGGCTGACCTCGATCCCGGGCGTATCGGTCGTTCCCGGCGCGAGCGCGTCGTTCCTGCTCATCGAGACACCGCGTGACGACGTCCGGGTTCGCTTGCACGGCAAGGGGTTCGCCGTCCGCCGCGGCGAGACGTTCCCCGGCCTCGGACCCCGCTGGATTCGCGTCGCCATCCGCGACGAAGCCACGGCGGCGGCCTTCGCCGACGCACTGGAGGAGACCCTCAGATGACCGAACTCGGCGCCGCTCTCGTGCGGGTTCTCGCCGCGATCCGCCCCCTCGACACTGACGCCTTCCGCAGCGCAAGGGAGCGACAGCACAACCTCACCAAGCCGCGCGGATCGCTCGGCGTGCTCGAGGACGTGTCGGTCCAACTCGCCGGCCTCGCGGGCGAGTGCCCGCCGCCGCTGCCAAGCCCCGCCGCGGTCGCGGTCTTCGCCGCCGACCACGGCGTGCATGCCCAGGGAGTGACGCCGTGGCCGCAGGAGGTCACCGTGCAGATGGTCGCGAACTTCGTGGCCGGCGGCGCGGTGATCAACGCCGTCGCTGCGCAGACGGGCGCGACCGTGGAGGTCGTCGACGTCGGGGTGGCGGCGGCGCTCGACCCGGCCGCCGGGTTGTCGCTCCGCAAGGTGCGGCTCGGGACAGCGGACATGACCGTCGAGGCTGCCATGAGCCGGGACGAGGCCGTCGCGGCGATCGAGGTGGGCATCGCCATCGCCGAGGACCTCGTTGCAGCCGGACATCGCTGCCTGATCACCGGCGACATGGGCATCGCGAACACGACCGCCTCAGCAGCGCTGATCACCGCGTTCACCGGCGCGGACCCGAACGACGCGACCGGGCGTGGCACCGGCATCGACGACGCCACCCTCGCCCGCAAGGTCGACGCGGTGCGTCGGGCGATCGCGCTGCACACGCCCGACCCGGCCGATCCGATCGGCACGGTCGCCGCAGTGGGCGGCCTCGAACATGCGGCCCTCGCCGGTTTCGTCCTGGCGGCCGCCGCGGCGCGCGTCCCAGTCGTGCTGGACGGCGTGATCGCCGGCTCCGCAGCGCTGGTCGCGGGTGCACTCTCGAGCGACGCCACCGCCGCCATGATCGCCGGACACCGGTCGGCCGAACCTGGCGCACGGCTCGCTCTCGACGCGCTGAGACTAGTCCCGCTGATCGATCTTGGTCTACGACTCGGCGAGGGATCCGGGGCCCTGCTCGCCTTGCCGCTCGTCCAGAGCGCGGCGCGGATCCTGCGCGACGTGTCAACCTTCGACTCCGCAGGCGTCGTGGATAAGGCCGCGGACAGAGTCGTGGACAGCGCCGGGGACGGCAGCGGCTGATGCCTGGACGGGTGATCCTTGTCGGCGGTGGACCGGGTGACCCGGACCTGATCACCGTCCGCGGCCTGGATCGGCTGATGGCAGCCGACATAGTCGTGTTCGATCGGCTCGCGCCGGTGAGCCTGCTCGCCCGGCTCGGGCCGAACGTCGAACGAGTCGACGCCGCACGCTCGCCCGGCCACCGCACGCTGACCTACACCGAGATCGCGGAGCTCATGATCCACCGGGCCCGCGCAGGCAAGACCGTCGTGCGGCTCAAGGGTGGCGACCCGTTCGTCTTCGCGCACGGGGCGCAGGAGGTACAGTCCTGCACCGATGCGGGTATCGCCGTCGAGGTGGTCCCCGGCGTCACAAGTGCCACAGCCGGTCCGGTGCTGGCGGGGGTCCCGCTCACCGCGACCACCGGCGCAGGCGGGTTCACGGTCGTGTCCGGCCACCTCGACCCGGACGCCCCGGGCAACCGTCTCGACTGGACCGCCGTCGCCCGATCAGGCACTTCGATCGTCGTGCTGATGGGTATGCGCAACCTCCCGGCGATCGTCACACGGCTGGTCGCCGACGGCGTACCGGCCGACGTCAGGGCCACCTGCATCGCCGACGCGAGCCTGCCGACGCAGCGGATCGTCCAAGCGCCGCTGACCCAGCTGCCGGACGCGGTGGCGAATGCCGCGCTGGCGAACCCGGCGGTGGTCCTGATCGAGGCCGGCGCCCGTCGGCTCCCCCGCCGGGTGCTCGTGCTCGGCGGGAACAGATCCGGCAAGTCGCGCTTCGCCGAGTCGCTCGTCGCTGACGCCGACGAGGTCGGTTATGTCGCGACGGCCGTCGACCGGCCCGGTGATGCCGAATGGGCCGAGCGGGTCCGGCGGCACCGGGAGCGCCGCCCGGCGGCCTGGACGACGATCGAGACCGGCGATGTGGCGTCGGTCGTGCGAGAGGGCGGCCGACGAACACTGCTCGTGGACAGCGTAACCACCTGGTTGGCCCGCGCGATGGACGACTGCGGCTATTGGCGCGATGACGTGCCCGACGATGCCGAGAAGAGCCTGCAAGCCCACATCGACGACCTCCTCGAGGCTTGGCGCGAGGCCAACGGCGTCGTCGCCGTGAGCGACGAAGTGGGTGCAGGCATTGTCCCCGCGACCCGCTCCGGCCGGCTGTTCCGCGACGTCCTGGGCGAGCTCAACCAGCAACTGGCGGCCGCGTCCGACGAGGTGCATCTCCTCACCGCAGGCATCGCCCGCCGACTGCGATGATCTCCGGCCTGGCTCGCGCACTCAGCTTGTTCACGATCGTGCCGGTTCGGGTGGAGCACAAGGTGTCCGCGGGCCAGGCGGTGGGGGCAGTGCTCTGGCTGCCGGTGATCGGCGCCGCGTTGGGCGGCGTGTCCGGGCTGCCCGCAGTTGCGGTGCGGCACTGGGAACCGCATGCCTCGGCCGTGGGCGCCGTTATCTCCGTGGCCCTGCTCGTCGTGCTCACCCGAGCCCTGCACGTGGACGGTCTGGCCGACACCGCGGACGGCCTGGGCAGCCGAGCTCCCGCAGAGCGTGCCCTGCAGATAATGCGACAGTCCGACATCGGACCGTTCGGCGTCGTCACCATCGTCCTGATCCTCGGCGCGGACATCGCATCGCTCGCGGTGCTCCCGGGCAACGACTGGGCGCCCTGCGCCGCGCTTGCCCTCGCCGGTGCGACCGGACGCCTCGCCGTCGTCCACGCCGCCCTTTGGCCGCTCCGGCCGGCCCGGCCCGACGGGTTCGGTGCACTCGTGGCCGGCTCGGTCAGCGCGCCGGCCGCCACCGCAGTCTCGATCCTGGCGCTCGGGGCGGGATTCGGGCTGGCGGAGTGGAGCGGAGCAAACCCGGTCTGGTGGCCGGCAACGCAGATCGTCGCGCTCGCCACGGCCTGGCTGCTGCGCGTGCACACGACCCGACGATTCGGGGGGACGACCGGCGACGTGTTTGGCGCACTGATCGAGATCGGCACCGCGATCACCCTCGTCGGTCTCGCCCTTCGCTGAGCCGATCAAGCCGCCGCGGAAGCACGTCCACACCGACCGCGAACACCGCCCCAGCAGCGATGTCGTGCCAAGGACAGTCCGCTGGGTCATGGCCGGCGAGCCAACCGAGGGCGTACCGGATGGCATCGCCATGGCTCACCACGACGGCGTCCGCCCCGACGATCGGGCCGAGAACGTCAGCCATCCGATCGAAGACCTGGCGCGCGGACTCGCCGCCTCCGATCGCGACGTCCGGGTCAGACCAATCGACATCGGCGACTGCGGCGAGAGCGTCCGCGTTGTCCATACCCTCCAGACGTCCGAGCGCCTGCTCGCGCAGCCGAGCGTCCTGGCGGGGTACAACGCCCAGCCGAGCGCCGATGATCTGCGCGGTCTGCACCGCTCGGACGAGATCGCTGCACAACAGCACCGTAGCGGAGACCCCGGCTCGCGCCAGATCGGCAGCCACCGCCTCCGCGGCAGCCGCCGCATCTTGGCGACCCAGCTCGGTCAGGGCCGGATGGGCCGTTCGACCCTGCGTGCGGTGATGCGCATTCCACACCGATTCGCCGTGCCGGATCAGATAGAGCATGAGCCTCTCCGGACTGGGAATGCCGGTAACGGTGCTGTCACCAGCCCCACCTTTGCCGCCTGGTGGGGCTCGCAACGCAACTGATCATCGAGCGCCGGCGGGCCGGGGTCTATTGCGCTAACGGTGTTTCCGTGTTCATCAGTAGGTTTCGGCGCCCGGGAATCGGTCGGCGAAGGTGATCGCGAACGCGTTGAGTGCTGGCTTCCACCGCATGGTCCATCGTGCCCGGCCGCCCCGGTGGGGTCCAGCGATCGGGTGACGAGGTAAAGGCACTTCAAATGCTGACTGCTCGTTGGGGAAGTGGCCACGGGCCTTGATCGCCCGCCGATACCGAGCGTTCAGCGACTCGATCGCGTTCGTACCCGGTATGAAATGACGCGGAGGCCCGCGTGTTGTTCTGCTGGCCCGGCGGCTGTCGTTGGGCATACGGTGCGACCGTCCGGAACAGGGGCCTTCGGGGAACACGTATGGGCAGGCCGTTCTTGCTCGGTGGGCTGCGAGCCCGTGTTAGTAGTTGGCCGCCCCTGCGACTGGTCCGGCTGCGCTGCGAGCGCGTATCCGTAGGTGTCGTTCCGTCCCAGCGGTTCCCCAACCAGTCGATCACGAGGGGAGCACGGGATGGTCCGCTATATCGGCATGGATGTGCACCGCGAGTTCGCGCAGCTCGCGGTGCTCGAGGACGGCCTGGTCCGCGACGAAGGCAAGATCGGGGTCACGCCCGAAGCTCTTCGCCGGTGGGCCGAGGGGCTGAGGCCTGATGATGAGGTGGCGTTGGAGGCCACCGGCAACAGCGATGCGATCGCGAACCTGCTGATGCCGCTGGTCGGGCGGGTGGTGGTGTCCAATCCGTCCAAGACCCGCGCGATCGCCGAGGCGAAGGTGAAGACCGACAAGGTCGACGCCCGGATCCTGGCGCAGCTGTTGGCTGCGGACTTCCTGCCTCCGGTGTGGCTGCCTGATGATCGGACCCGGTCCCTGCGTCGGCAGGTGATGCGCCGCGCTCATGTGGTGCGGCAACGCACCCGGATCAAGAACCAGGTCCACGCGATCCTGGCCCGCAACCTTGCCCCGACCCCGCCGGTGTCGGATCTGTTCGGACGGACCGGCCGGCACTGGCTCTCGCGGCAGGAACTTCCGGCCGACGAGCGAGCCACCGTGGCGGCGCTGCTGCGCCAGCTCGACTTCCACGGCGGCGAGCTCGCGATCGTGGACAAGGAACTCGCTGTCGACGCGCTCGCAGATCCGATGGTGGCGCGGTTGATGACGGTCCCCGGCGTTGATGCGATCGCTGGGATCTCGATCGTGGCCGCGGTCGGGGACTTCACCCGTTTCGACGATCCGAACAAGCTCGTGGCCTATGTCGGGCTCAACCCGCGCGTGCGCCAGTCCGGTAACTCCGCGCCGGTGCACGGGCGGATCAGCAAGACGGGCCGCGCCCACGTGCGTGGCGTGCTGGTCGAGGCGGCCTGGTCGGCCAGCCGGGCGCCCGGACCGTTGCGCGCGTTCTACCAGCGCGTCAAAGCCCGCCGCGGGTTCCAGAAGGCCGTGGTTGCCACCGCCCGCAAGATGACCGTGCTGGCCTGGCACCTGATCACTAAGGATCAGGACTACGCCTTCGCCCGACCCGGATTGGTCACCCACAAGCGTCGCAAGCTCGAACTGGCGGCCGGCGCACCGTCCCGGCGTGGGAACTACGGGCTGCCCGGCGCGGCCTATAACGACAAGCAACGACGCAACGAGGAGAAGATCGCGGTCGAGAAAGCAGAGCACGCCTACGAAGTCTTCGTGGCCCACTGGCAGCCGAAGAGACCCAGCTCGGCTTGACGATTTCATCCGTGCTGCAGATGACCCGGCGGATCTCGACGTCGTAGTCCAGGAATGGGATGAGCTCGGCCCACGCGTTGTCCCAGAGCCGGATCACGGCCGGGTAGCGGGGACCCCACTTCTCGGCCAGGTCGTCGAACGCCGCCCTGGCGGCGGTGGCGTTGATGGCGGTGTAGATCGGCTTCAGATCGCCCTTGATCTCGTCCCAGTACTTGCGGCTGGTGAGCCGGAAGGTG
>JAABUT010001631.1_pt1 | contig 24767 bp, 32 predicted proteins | sample 5559281 | NCBI WGS metagenome assembly JAABUT01 (sample SAMN10711880, study PRJNA513359) | rock metagenome | isolation source: Antarctica rocks | place: Antarctica: Victoria Land, Ricker Hills nord | collected 2016-01-04
CGTCTTTTCGCAAAAGAGACCTTAGCTCTTCTGACGTGTAATTCTTTATCTTTAATGCGATCTTGCCCATACCAGCAAGGTACGGTTTTTTATTTAATTGTAAAAACATATTAGACTTTATATAAGTCCTCAATGCCTAAAGCCTTGCGGTCAAGTCCGGGGAAGGTCAGGTGGCTGCCGTCATATTGCCGCAAGACGTAGCAGTTGAAGGTATTGTTGTACAATTCCTCTATCCGTGTTTTTTCATTGTTTGGCAGATCCCGCAGCCATTCCCCAAAGCGGCTGCGTATCGATTCGATTTTCTGGTGGCCTAACTGAATGGCTTCGTTATCTGGCAGCCGGACAGTGCTGTCGCCTTTGCCTATAGTATAGCTGAAGTAGGGGCTGGTATTTTCGAGCGCATGCTCCAAAAGGGCGGCACCCTTCATTTTAATGCCCGACTTGGGCATAATCGCAAACCCCTCATCTGTTTTGGCGTTGCCGTGGCGGTAGTTAACCTTGAAGGAATCGACCGAGGAAAAAAATTCGATATTGGTTTCCAGGCCAAACAGGTCGCTGGCAAAAGCTTCATAATAGTGAATGGGTATCCATCGCTCGCCGAGGTTAAAGTCCAGGACTTCAAAGGGGATTTTCTCCGGCTGTACACGCCGAATGGCCGCAAGGCTTCGTGCCAGCTGTATATCTTCGGGATTTTCAGCGGCTATCCGTCCGGCCTTTTCCAGTTTGGCCACCACATTGCCGGATAAATAGGCATCGGTGGTTTCCCATTGCCTGCTGGCCGGGTTGAGCAGCATCTGCCGTTCCAGTTTGCGCACCAACTCATTTTCATCCATTCCGGTCGCCCGGCCGATATAAGACAAATCAACAAATCCCTTGTCGTTCAGGCACCGTGCCAGCGCCTCTGCCGGGTCATCGGTGTGCAGGCTTTCCTGCTGCGGGAACACCGGCCCATAAAAAATGTCGGCTTTTGTCCAGGTTTCATGCTCACGGCGCTCTAAAGATGACAAGACGGTAAAACCAAAAGCCGGGTCTTGCAGAAGGCGGTTGCGGTTAAGCTGCCGGTTCAGGTCGCCGTTTTTAGCTTTAAAGATTTCATAATAAAGGTTCATCAATACCCGCAGATCGGGCTGAACCTGCAGCGTTTTCGCTTCTGCGCCATACAGCTCCAGATAGCTGTCCCTCAACGGAATGTATTGCCTGAAAAACGAAAGGTCTTTCTGGTCATCAAAGGGCTTGAACTCCGCCTGGCCGTTTTCAATCGGGCCGATCAAACCAGCTTTCCCATCATGGATCACTAAAGTGTCGCTGGTATAGAAAGGCTTGATCGCAGTAAATGGTACGGGGCGGTCAGGCATCAGTTGGAACGCGCCTTCCAGACTCTTATCTCCTTCATAGCGGTAGTCGTGGCCGAAATATTTTAGTTTGGCGGCCAAAGCCTTCAGTTCATAACTGAGTGTATTACCGTTTACCCATTTATTGGAAAAACTGAGTTCCTGGACGTTGCTATACAATTTGTACAGATACCTGCCGGACAGCTTTTCCCTCGCCGTAATTAAAACGATGCTGTCATGATCAGGTTTTGCGGTGGTTCGGATAGTGCTGACCTGCCGCCCGGTAGCCGGATCGACAAAGGCTTTATCAATATTGGACAGATAGCCCTGCGCACGGTCGTTGTTAACGGAGGGTGCGTCAAATAAACCCAACTGCCCCTGGCCGGCGGGTTGATCAGACTTAACATCCGGAACCTCCAGAAAAGTAAAAAACCGCGCGTCTCCGGCGGTTTTCCCTGTTTGCTTGCTGGTATTTTTTTCTACGGCCAGTTTTTGCTGCAAAGCCCTCCAGCGCCCGCGGTCAAAATTGGCGGCCAGCCCTTCGGCGATTTGCTCCAAAAGCGGGTGCCTGATTTCTTCGAGCGGGCCTTTTTGCCAGACCATTTGTATGGCTTTCCCATACTGGTTTTTGCCAGCGCCTTTGCTATCTCCTAACAATAATTCAGGGTGGCGTTCGATATAAGCGTTGAGCGAAAATTTGCCGTAGCGGTTTTCCTGCTCGACGGTATCGATCAGCAGCATTTCAGCCTTGGAGAATTCTTGCTTAAAGTCATTCTTTTGCACCAGCAGTAAATGGCTTGGCGCTTCGGTGTTGGCGTTGTCCTTCATGAGGTTATCCGGCATGACAGACAGGCTGATGAAATCGGCTGAAGTAAACACATGCTTACGGGCCAGTGAATTACTGGCGGTATTTAAAAAAGCATCGGTGACCAGGTAGGCCAGCAAGCCGCCATCGCCCAATTTATCTAAACCTTTGGCAAAGAAATAGTCATGAATTTTAGTAGTTACCGCGCTTCCCTGGTATGCCGGGTCGAAGACCTGGAAATTACCAAATGGGATATTGCTGGTAATAAAATCATATCTGCCTTTTTCGCTCGCGGGCGTTTCCTCAAATCCGCTAACCTGAACATTGGCCGGGACCGGAAACGTTTTGGCAAGCGCGGTCAGCACTTTTCCTGTCAGCATATCCTTTTCTACCGCATTGATCTCCTGTAAAGCCGGGAATGCTTTTACCGCTTCACTGATAAATACACCCGCGCCAGCACTCGGCTCATAAAGTTTCATGGGGACAATTTCTTGTCCGGCCATTGCAGCGTATAGGGCATTTGGTACTATATCCGGCGTATAAAAGGCCGTCAGGATGCTGGATTTCATGGCGTGTGTAGCGGATTTGTAGGCCGCTGGCGATAAATAGGCCTGCAACAATTCGTGCAGTTCCTTTACCAGCGGATAAAGCCGCAGGTCATTGGCGGAAGCATTTTGCTGTACCCAACTTTCGGTATCCCCGGCCCCGAATAAGACTGCTTTCAATCCGCCGAACCCGGCATAACTGCTTAAAATGGCAGTTTCTTTGCGGTTATAGTTTTCCTGCCCGGCAAAGGCCAGCTTTAAGGCCTCCATATTGTCCGAAAGTTTTTTTGAACTGTTAAAAGCCATGATACAATTCTCCTTCCAGGTATTGCGCTACGGTGCCGGTAACGGCATAGCGAAGCAGGCGGTTGTCCTCGCTTTCCGGAAAGCCAAGCTCCTCAAACAGCGGGGCACAAAGCGGCAGCAGGTTGATTACCTCATAAACCAGGACGCCGTTGATGAGAAATTGCAGGTAGCTTTCCTCGAATTCTTCTTCAAGTACCAGGCGCAAGTAATCGTACTGTTCACGCTCATGCGGTTCCAGTAATTTCAAAGGGTTCATTTTAAGATTTTTACAAGGGGATAATATCCGAGCCGAGCAAATCCTGATAGGATACGGTCAGGGTTATAACCCTGCCGGAAACCTGTTTTTCACTCAGTTCAATGTGCAGGACCTTATTGCCGGGAAAAGTCATTTTCTTCAAAACAATGATGTTGCGGTAGCTGTGCCGGAAAACCGGGTTAGCAAACAGCACATACTCCGGTTTTATCTCTACTGATTGGACATTAGTGGCCTTGGTGATCTTTTTGTCATCGACCTTAAAGCGGAATTCATCAAGGTCAAATTTCAGGTTTGTGCGGTTTTCGTAGCCGAGATACAAAAAGATATAGTCCCCGGCGGAATAGATGTGGTAAAGGGATGCTTTTAGCCCGAATGCTTCGGTATGTACAATAGGGTGCCCGGGCTTTTTACAAAACAGATTAAGGGCCATACCTTTGAGTTGCGGCTGCGACAGTCCTACGCTTGCAATATCCAGCTGCCGCGTATCTGCCGGGTTAATCGCGATTTCAGTTACGGCGTCCCTGCCTGTAATGACATCAGCCGAAACGATATGGTATTGAACGATAAACTTTTCGCCGGTAATCGTTAACACGGCGTCGGCCGCTTTGACAGAATCCTTCAACCGGATGCGCAATACGTTTTTTAAAGGCAGGTCGCCGATGACGTTCTTTTCAGATATATCCACATACCGGATAGGTTCCGGTGAAATGAACTGCACGGAAACATTTTCCGGAAGATAAATGATCGGCAGGTCATGTTTTTTTACGCCATCTGCCAGTGGCGTGTTTTGCGCATAGGTATAGCCGCTCACCATTAAAATGGTCAGGAATGACAATATTTTTTTCATGTTTTTAGTTTTTAGATTGCGCGTTTTGCTGCGCTTCGTCATCGATTAAATAGAGGTAGGAATTGTATTTGATCCGCGCCTTGTTTTTACGGATCAGCCCGGCAATGGCGGATGAGGTGGATTCAAACATTTTGCCAGCGGTGCTCATTACAAACCGGCTGGTTGCCGGACCCGTGCCGCTGCCATTATCGATAGACACTCCCTGGATGGTGTTATTGCCGAGATCTTTGGTGAAGTCGCGAAAAGCCGACTCCGGTACATACAGCCCTGCGAGACCGTCGAGGTCATAAACCTCCAATTTTACCGGCAGTATTTTTCCGCCATAAAGAATAGATTTAATGGTCAATGTTACCCGCTGTCCGGAAAAGCCGCTGATCAGCGCAAATAAATAGGTGTCCTTTTTGATTAGATAACGGCCGGCATTAATATCGTCCAGCAGCCGGAGCCTTATGCGGGAACCGGCATAGCCGGTCAGGTTCTCATCGATGACCACTTTGATAAAATCGTCCGCTTGATCAGGCATTACGGTGTTGAACCCCGCGTTGTCCCGGGCTGCTTTGTGTACAGCCAGCGCGGGTTCGTTTTTTCTTTCTGCTTCAGCTTTTGTCAGCGTCTCTTTTTTCAGCCTTTCAGCTTTCAGGGCCGGGTCATTGGCTTTGTTCATACTGTCTAGGTAGGCCATCTGTTCGCGAAAGGTGGCCATCGGGTCTTTCGGGGGCGGAGTGCCTTGCCCATGATGCTGTCCCTGCCGGCCCGGCAGGTTATTGAGGGCTTCGGCCATTGCCCTGTCCCGGCCGGAATTGCTTACGCTTACGCTTTGCCTGTCGCGCTGGCTATAACGGTTTTTCATGACCTGGTTGATAGAATCCAGCATTCGCTTTTGCTTGTCCGTATAATTGTTGTTATACGACGGGTTGGTGGTCTTTTCTTCCGGTAAGGCGCTCACCGCTGAATAGGCGTCCGCGTCCTTATAGGTATTCCTGTAAGCATCGAGTTTATTTTCCAGTTGTTTTTTCTTAATATCGGGCGACACGTCGCCGACAGTGCCATTAATGCCCGCCTCCTGTTTCGCCTCCTGTTTCTTTTTTGCAAAACCGCTGTGGTAAACAAAGAAGAACAGGCACAAAAAGGGCAGCAGGATCAGCGGCAAAATGTATTTGGGTTGTTTAAAATTGATCTTCATGCTGGTAGGTATTCGTGAATAATTTATTTTATTGGTACTTATGGCCTTTTTACAGTCGTCAAAAGTTAACCACCCGGTGAATATGCTGCAGGCTGTCCAAATCTTTGAGCAGAACGGCACTGTCTGTTTGGGTCAGCATTTTCTTTTGGGAAATGCTGTCAACCTGCTTTTTCAGGCGGGCGGTTTGGCGAAGTGCAGCGCCTGCCTTCATGATGCGGTCAAAGCCGTCGGTAACGGTCGAAGCTATCTTTATTGGAAGCGCTTTTTTAGGCGGCTCCCTATATCTGAAAACGGTAAAGCACAGAATGGCCGACAACGTCATATTGATGACCATCATTGCGAACAGGAACTTTGGGTAACGTTCCGCAGTCGCCTTTAAGCCGCGGTTTGCTTTGCTGATATAAGGCCGGAACTCATTTTTTACCTCGCTGATTACGGTATCCCTGGGATCGCGCTCAGAATGTATTTTTTTGAACATTTTGCAGGTCTTTGTTTTCTAGTATTTTCCAGTTGATAATCAGCACACCATGCGGATTATTGTCGCTCCGCGGTATGTCTTTAAGGTAACCTTCGGTGATCAGCGACCGCAATACGGTGGAGCTGCGCCGGTCGATCTTCAGCTTACCGTAATAGCGGAAATAGTGCTTTGGCATATCGAGCGCAATCGAATCCGTTTGCAGTGTCAGCACCGAGCTGGAGGACAGGATAGCGTTAAAAAAACCGTTTTCCTTCAGATCATTGTATTCTTCCATGCCCGATTGGTCGACGAGGTACATGGCTTTTTTCATCTGGTACTCGATGTAATGATCGTCAGGTGTCAATGAAAAGAACAACGAATGGAAAAGGTCGACATTTGCGCGGTATTCTGCCGGGCGGTTGAGCCGCATGTCGGTCTGAATAGCCTGCAACGGCACATTGTTATTGAGGATATAAATGCTTTTCCGGGCATCTGCCACTTGTCTTGAAGCATAAGCGGACACGATAATGGTGAGGATAATGGCCGTTATAAAGCTGCCGAAAGCCACCCAGGTCGCCAGCCGGATTTTAGCTTCAATATTTTTGATAATCATAAAATTGGATTTGTTCCGCCTTCGGCGGACGGTTAGATAATTTTACCGGAAACACGACGGGCGACACCAATCACGGAGGCAGCCCCGCGGCCCGCGCTCGAAGTGGCAGAAGTAATACCGGAAGTGGAAATGATCCAGGTCGAGATGCTTGGCACGGTAAACATACAAATGGCACCGATCACAAATACGATGATGACCGTCCCAAACGATAAAATACCGTTACCTGCGAACGCAGCGAACCTGGCCATATCGGCAGTGGTACCGTTGCTTCCGACTAATGCCTGGTACTTGCTGATCTCTGACTGGAGTGCGTATTCCTGCATGAGCCCACATAAATACATGATTAAATAGGCGATACCGGAATATAGGTTTACCGAGATAAACCTTGCTATCCAGGTACTGAAGCTGTCCCGGAAGGCGGGCAGGATACTTGCCGCGACGGAAAAGGGCCCGAGGATGATGAGAATGGATGAATAAATGATCTGTATCATGAAAACGATATAGACTGCTGTCCGCAATATCCATATGCCCAATAGTTCCAGCAGCTGGGTAAAGAGTAACTGCATGCCCACGGTGAGCCGGTTCTTCAGTTCCATCAGCGGTGAAATCACCGTGGAAATACCCTGTTTAATGGTACTGGTTACTGAATTCCAGGCCTGGCCATACCAGGTATCGCTCTCCTTTTCCGCTACATCGGCTTGCGCCTGATAGCTGTAAAGTGAATCTGCGACCTGCACCATCAGCCCCGCGCGGGTAAAGCGCAGGCCGTCCACTGTTCCCTGAACGCTGTTGAACATCTGCTCGGTCTGGTTGGCGACCAGGTCGGTCGGGAAGGCGACCATCTTTACAAAGGCACCCCACCAGAGAATGACCATCGCTAAACCAAATGGCCGTAACAAGGGCATGATCTCTATCTTTTTGTCACCGACCATCATTTCGTACGAGCGTATGGCGAAAAAGATGATCATAAAAATGGCGGCTAATGCCTGCGCATCACCGATGAACAGATCGAAATGTGTCCAGATCGAATTTTTGAGGCCGCCGAGAAAGGTCATCATGCCGGTCTCGTATACGCCATCCCCTTGCAGGTATTGCAAGGTCTTTTTATAGGCCGCCGTATCGATGGATTGGGCGAAGCCAGCCGTGGTGCATAAGCCGAACAGCAGGCATAGAACGATTATTTTTTTTCGCATAAGATTTAATATTTGGCATTTTGAATGACCTTCGTGGCAATCTGTACATCCGTGTTCGGCGTCCAGTTGCTGGTTGGTGCGCGTGATAGCTGCACCTGCTTTTGCGCTGCCTGCATGTTCAGGGTCAGTTGTGCCGCAGAAACGCTTACCGCCCAAACGCCTGACAGTTCCTGGTATTCTTTCAGCATCCGGTAATAGGCCATGATCCTTGAGCCCCTGTCCATATCCGTCGTCCTTGCCCCGTTGAGCCGTTCTTTCAGCATGGCGAGCACATTGCTATACCACCTGTACATTCCCTCCGATACCAGCTTAGTGCTAACCTTTGGGGGCAGCGGACCTAACAGCGATACCGCTGAATAGTTCAACAGCGGCTGGAACTGCTGGCTGTAATACAGCAGCCAGAGTGGGTCGGCATCGGAAAGCAGCCCGGACTGCGAAGCAATCTGCGAAAGTGCCGTATTGCGGACCGTGTCGGAATTCAGCTTATAATTGTTATCGGTGCCGTTCAGGGCACTCACCAGGGCCAGCCGCTGCGTTTGCGGCCCGGTTGCGCTCAGAGGCCGCAGGTCGGTCTTGTGATAGTTGGGGTCGAACAGGCCCCACACGAGCCAGTAGTAGGGGTTGGTACCCAAAAAGCCCGAATGCGGGTAAAAATTATCCTGGTTCCATTGCTGGAATACCATGCGCTGCGACTGATTGATCGTCGCTTTGTCCTGGACAATTGCCTGAGCCGTCAAAGCAGACATTGAAAGGCAGGGTGCCAAAAGGCATAACAGTTTTTTCATACAATTAAGGTTTGATTTTTGTGAAATAAAAAGACGGCAGAAAAGCCGCCTGAAAGACTTTAACGAACGGCAGATCAGGGGTTGGCTTGTAAATACTTGGCGTTGCCAATGATCTGCCCGACAAAAAATTTGTCTTTATTAATGAAATTGGCCCATGGGTTAACGGAAGCCAGTAAGCCGCGCTCCTTCGCCCAGAACATGGCCCGCCAGGCACCGTAAGCCAGCGCGTCGAGTACCTGCAATTGCTGCGTAACTTTTTTGAGCAATTGGTCGCGGCCGTTGTAATCCGCCAGCACGTTGTCGCCTTCTTTTAACACGTAAGCCGAAACATTGCTGACAAGGCTGGTCGCCCTGAACTGCATTTCATGCTCAATATTGGTCGCAAACAGCAGCAGGTAAGGCTGTGCTTTGGCTAAATCCAGGCATTGATGCAGGTAACTGATCATGTCGCTGGTCAGCACAGCCATGTTTTTGACGGCCATTCCATCCTTTAAAGCGGAGTTGACGTCGGACAGCCCATTATAAATGATTGTTTGTGCCAGCACCACCGAGCCTACATTGATATTGATGTCGTTGATATTGTTATTGATTTTCCCGAGGTACTGATTGTGGGTGGCTTCGGCGCTGCTGCGCACCGCTTCGTTGGCCTGTACAGACGCGAAATATTGCGGGTCAAAAACGTATTCCTGCGCTTGAACTGAAAGCGAAAAGCATAAAGCGAAAAAGACGAAGATGTTTTTCATTGCTTAAGGTATTTGGCGTTTTGGATAATGTCCCCGGCCATGTTCTTGTCCATATCGACAAAGTTTTGGAAAGGGTTCAATGAACGTAATAGGGAAGACAGATTGGAATAACTCAGCGTGTCGACCAGATTACCGGACAGTTCCTGAATCTGGCTTAATTGCTGGATGACATAATCAAAAAGTAGCTTGCGGTCGGAAGCCTTCATCTGGTTCACATCGCCAAACGATAAGGTCAGCCCGGCAACGTAGCCCAATAGCCCTTCCGCCTTTTGGACGAATTCTATTTCCGACTGAACCCCTAACATCGCAACCGCAGGGTTTTTTTCCACCAGCTTAACAATCTGTCCCTGGTAGATGATGATCTGCCCGACCATTGGCGTGGCCTCGATGCCGATATTGGCAACACTAACGGCCGTCCCGAGCGTGTTGTAGCGATTTTGAAGGGTCCGGTATATATCTTTCAGCTTTCCCAAAAGTGTCAGGTTGGCCTGTTCGTTGGCATTGACGGTAGCCTGGTTGTTTCGTGTGTTCACCTGCCGGGCATGTTCGTCCTTCGACTGGTCGATCAACTGGTGCATGCCCACAATGTCGATGGTACTTCGCTGGGCCATGGAAGGTGAAAAGCTGAAGGCAAAAGGTAACAGGAGCACTATTAATTTAAGTTTCATTGCTTGAGGTATTTGGCGTTATTGATTACGTCATTAGCTATCTGTACATCCATATTTTTCCAGGTCCCCCATGGATTGAGCGAGGGCCAGATGCCGCGCATCTTCGCCCAATACATCATGCGCTGCATACCATAAGCTATGCCCCGTAAAATCTGCATTTCAGTTTCAATATGGTTGAGCAACTTGCCGCGTTCGCCGGAGTCCATCAGGTTCTGCCCGCCTGATTTGAGCACAAAGGCGCTAACGTCGGCTGCCAGTGTGACCGCCCTGGTTTCAAACTCCCTCGCGCCCTGTTCGGCGAAAAGGAGCAATACCGGGTCAGATTTGGCCAACACTATTGACTGTTCCACATCGCTTAAGATGTCTGTGCCGCAATCCGCGATCTCCTTGATCGTACTGAGGTTATTGATGACTGACGCGACCTGGCTGAGCCCCTGATATATTTTGTTTTGCAGGTTGTTGACGATGACCAGTTGCCCGGTAACCGCCAGTTGTCCTTTCTGGATCAGGCTTAAATTGTTGTTGGTGGTATTGAGCTGGCCGTTGATGACGCCGCTGTTGACCAGAATTGCGGCTGAAGTGGCAGGGTCGACTACCAATTCCTGTGCGAATGCTGATCGTGCCAGCATAAAAAGCACTATAAATAGTATATTTTTCATTTGAGATCATAATTAAAAGGTTGATTGTGCTGATTAATATGGCTGACGAATTGGGAAAGCGAAAGGCCACTTTCAGCGATGTCGGCTACAAAAAGGTCAAGCGCCTTTGGATAGCTGCCAAAATATCCGACGTACACTTCGACCGCGGATTTCTCCGGTTTTTCGGTGGTATAAGTCAAATACTGTTCGATGGACACCTCTACGCCGTAGATCTCGCCGACCGAACCCCGTCGGATATAAACTTCCTTAAACCTGCTTCGTCCTTCCGTGTTGTCCAACTGGTTGATCGTAAAAATTTTCTTTCGTTCGGTCTCGTTGATGGATAAAAGTGCTGCGATCTCATTATAGTTGTCCTTGAACTTGGTCTGATCGAGCAGGCATACCGTATCCGAATTATTGAGGATGCTGTCCTTGACCACCGCATTACCGATTATATCGCCCAATTCCTGCGTTACCACAATAGCTTCGCCCCAAAACTTCCGTACCGTTTTGTAGAGGTATAATAAATACCCCGCCATCATGGGACTTGCAATCGCTTTCCACGCTTCTTCGACACATAAGCATTTGCGCCTGTCGGAACGAAAGCGCATTTTCTGAATGAACACGTCCATAATAATGACCGTGATAACCGGGAATAAAATCCGCGACTCCTTGATTGAATCGATTTCAAAGACAATGAACCTTTCGCTGAAAAGCGACTGATCGGCAGGTTCGTTCAGTATCGGCGCATATTCGCCGCCCCTGTAAAACTTTTTGAGCACATAACGGAATTCATCTACATCAAAGGGAATACGTTCTTCCTGCCTGATCTCGGGTGGACTTTGGAATGGCAAAAGCAATATTGGACATTTACAGCGAGACCTCATTGACATTTACAATTTTAGAAAAAGACGGGGCTGTAATGGGCATAACAGAAACCGTAGCAATTAAATTAACTGAAATAAGGCCACTTTTGTTTATGGCAACCTGGAAGGAGTTAAATGGAAATACAATTACACAAATTCAAGACTATGAAAAAGGAATTGTACATTCAAATTGGACCACGCCAAGCGGAGAATTTAAAAATTTAACAGGATCACTTAAGTTGGCCAAATAATAAAAACTATATGCAATAATTGAAAAGAAAAAAACAATGAACCGCTAACAAGGGTCTGGCAAATAATTATGAAAATAATAAAGTATTTCAACCTTTTAATCGCTTTTTTGCTTGAAATAGTATCAATCATTATAATTAGTTATTGGGGGTTTTTGCAAGGTAAAACTTTGGTTTCAAAATATACATTGGCAATTCTATTACCGTTGGTTGCCATTATTTTATGGGGAGTTTTTGCTGCGCCTGCTTCCAAACACAGAATTAAATTTCCATACAGAATAATTTTTGAATTAGTTTTCTTTGCTATCGGTACATTCTTACTTTATAAAAACCGGTAATAATAATGGAGCTATGTATTTTGGAATTACTGCACTTTTGAGTAAGGCTTTTGCGTTTATCTATCATCAATAATACAGGCCAATATTTCAAAGAACGATCTAAATGTTGTGCTGCACGTTCTGATCGAAAAGCACTTTTTAGAGACTGTTTAAATTTTGTTCAATCTATTTTCTATGCTTCTTTTATCACCTAAAAATCATTGTTCTATTGTACTTTTTGTATCGATATAACATCCAAACACAGAATTTACAGGCATAAAAAAAGCACTGCAAATTTTTGTTATGAAGATTTAAACAGGCCCTTAATATTAATAAAAATGGAGCAACCACTACGTGAACAACAACTGCTAACGACAGGATTATTTAAAAATCAGCATGAACGTGCCGGAATTTTTGGCTATTCTTCGTGAAGAAGCATTGAAAAACGCACAAGCTATCTGCAGGTACAATTACCCGTACCTGCACATAGCCATATTGATCATTCAGCCCAAAATTGGTTTTCCTGCGCTTCGTCTACGGTAAATATTTCAACTTCAGTGATCTTACCATTTACTACAGTATATACATCTATATTATCAATATCTAAAGCATTGCCAGTTGGATGGGCTGCTTTCCAATTCAACAGGCAGGCTACTTTATTACCATTGACACTTATTGATTTTATTTCTGCAAGTTTTAAAGTATTCGCCGATAACTCAAACATCTTGCCTACCATTTGAAACACTTCTGCACTCGACTGCTTTATACCTGAAATACTATTATTGCCTGGCTGGCTCCATATAACATCAGTATGTAATAATGCCCCTAATTTCTCTGTATTTACTTGTTGCACTGCGGTTAAAAATTCAGTTACTACTTGTTTTGCTTCGTTTGTCATTTTGATTGTTTTAATGTTGATTTAATGGAATTGTACCTGGAAGTACAATAGCTGCCATAATATGGTTATAATAAAATCATTCGCTTTTTAATGCTTTTACTAAAGCATTACTATCCTCTAAAAACCGGTAACGTACAATAAGATCGTTTTCAATAGTGAAGTGAGCAGAGAAAGGAGATTCGTAATTTATACCGGTAACAAGCATTTTAGAAACAAAATGGCCTGTGGCGACAGCAAAATTATCTTCAAACCATATGTGCTCTAAGTCAAAGCTTACCGATTCTATGTTTTGAAGCAGCATTTCAAAAAATTCTTTTACTTGATATCTCTGTGTTCTTCTGCCTAACCAGGGAGCCAGCAACTGTTCACCCGGGATATACCAGTCTATCTTATCTGCAAAGTTTTTGGTAACCGCATCCAGTTCTCTTGAGGCTAATGATGAATAAAAATCCTGGACGATTCTTTTTGTATTTAATGATTTTTGTTCTTTCGTTTCCATTTATTTAATTTTTGTTTGGGCACTGCCCGTGGATAAATACAACAGTTTTGTCGTTCCCCCAATCTTTATAAAAAAACTCTGTTCCGTCTTTTTGCTTTAATAGATGGCATATCATTTTATTTTTTTGATAAAGCGAAGGTGGTATAGTTGGGTATTTAAAAGGTTACCTTAAGCCGACAATAGGTTGTCTTTTGACGCCAACCTTATTTCTGATTCTATAGTCTTCTTATATTTGTTCAGCAATTAAAACAAATGGAAGATCAGCTCAAAAAATCAGTGTTGAGTTTATTGGCTTATGCAGTGCAACGCGATATATCGCCTGATGCTTTATGCAGTTTATCAAATATTACTATGGATGAACTGCAAAAGGGTAGGGAACAGCTCAGGCAAAAACAGGTAGATGACCTATGGTTAAATGCTACTCATTTAAGTAAGGATAAACTGTTCGGTCTTCATTTTGGGGAATCATTGCAGCTATCGGCCTTAGGTATTGTTGGTGAGATCATTAAAAGCAGTGAAACGATTGGTGGTGCCTTAACCATTGCAGCATCGCTCACACATCTAATTACCGCTGCTTTTGAGTTAGAGGTTGTACAAGATGAAAGTTCTTTCACGGTTCGATTCATTCCTGTTATTGATGACTGGCAAAATTCTGTTTCTGCTATACAAACCCTTGATCTGCTAATGGTTTTTGTGATACATGAACTTGACGGCTTACTGCTCAAAAAGATACAGCCCCTTGTAATTAATTATTCAAGGGAAACAGATAATATAGCAGAGTATGAACGGGTAATGCGTTGCAGGCCTGTAATAAATGCTACAGAAAACGCTATTACATTTGATAAGAAATATTGGAATCAACCTGTCATCACTGCCAATTATGAGCTGCAAAAGATATTGCTGCAAAAAGTTTCAGAATTAAAAACCGGTTCAATCAGAAAGCAAACATTGCAAAGCCGGATATATAATTATTTATTGGCCAATTCTTACCTCGGTATCGTATCATTGGATGATATAGCATCTAATTTCAATATCAGTGCCCGCACGTTGCAACGAAAATTAAAGAAAGAAGGTATTAACTTTCAGCAAATAGCAGATGAAGCGCGAAAGACTTTAGCCATAAATTATTTAAAAGCAGGTTCATATCCGGTAAAAGAAATATCGTATATGTTAGGGTATAATGAGCTAAGTGCCTTCACCCGAACCTTTAAACGATGGACTGGCGTTGCACCGGGTATGTATCAAAAAAAATTATTGTCCATGTAATGCTCAAAGGTCTTTCTTCATCTTTATTGAGAGCCTGTTTAAATTGATATAAGATCCTTCGATATACTCAGGATTGATAATCATGCTTCTTTTACCCTATAAAAATTGGTGTTTGCATCAATGTAAATAAATCAAGAACTAAGTTCTTACCATTTTTTAGGTGATAAAAGAAGTGTCGGAAATAAATTGAACAAAATTTAAACAGGCTCTTAAAGTTTATAACTTTATTTTTATTCATTGCATAATATGCAGTTACACAGAATAGATGACAGGTTAAAGCTTTTTTCTGAGGATATTCTTAACCCCATACTACAACCATACAAACTACCAAAGGTTCCGTACAACTGCAGGCTTCGTCATGTACCCGTCAGGCACCATGAAGCCTTATTTGTTACCTGTTGTTTTTCTTTTCATTTAATCGTTTAATTTCCTCTGTCAAAGTCTGTTTTTCTATCTTTGATTTTGACAACCTAAAGGCTTGTTTATAATGGTTGATTGCTTCGTCAATGGTTATGTCTGCATACAAGTAACCTAATAATCCGTGATAATAGGTGCTTTCTGTCAGGTTTAGTTTTTCAGCTTCGGCTATGGCTTCTTTGTGCCCGTAAACCTTGGCAAAGGCAAATATCCTGTTCAATGCCGTTACAGGCGAATATTCTATAAGTATAAGTTGATTGTATAACTGTAAAATGTGTTGCCATTTGTTTTCATCTGTCGGTGTGGAGTGCCAATACGCGATACCTGCTTCCAAATGATATTTTGATACTTCGTTACCTTTACAGGCGTTTATCAAATAGTAGTTGCCTTTTGCAATTAGTGTTTCGTCCCACAAACTTTTATCCTGCTCGTCAAAAACAATAGCTTCATTTTTATCATTCGTCCGGGCCTCAAGCCGTGAGCTTTGAAAGCACATTAAAGCAAGCAGGGCGTTTGTTTGAGGTGTGTTAGTTAATGGGTTTTCTATTAGTATAAGTGTAAGTCTGAGAGCTTCCAAACAAAGGTCTTTTCGGATTAACTGATTGTTGGTTTTGGAAAAGTAACCTTCGTTAAATAGCAAATACAAAGTCTTTAAAACCGTATACAGCCTTGATTGGATTTCCGTTTCGCTCAACGTTCTGATTTTGAAATTATTGTTACGAAGATTAGCTCTTGCCCGCTGCAGGCGTTTTTTAATAGTTTCAGTTTTTGTCAGGAAAGCATTGGCGATTTCTTCCACACTAAAACCGCAGAGGATTTGAAGTACTAAACAGATTTGGCTTTCGGTTGAATTAGCCGGGTTACAAGCTGCAAAAATCATCGTCAACTGGCTGTCTGAAATGTTTTGATTGCTAAATTCAAAATCCTGTTCTACTTCAATTTCATTCGGTTTTATATCTTCTTTGATTTGCGTTTCAAAAACAGCAATATGTTTAAAGTAGTCTTTGGTTTTATTTTTTGCAACTGTATAAAGCCAGGCTGTTGGGTTTTCAGGTATTCCACAAATCGCCCAATTTTCGGATGCTTTCAAAAATGTTTCGCTGGCAATGTCTTCAGCAATCTCAATATGTTTTAGTTGAAATGTTTTACAGAGTACAGCTACAATTTTGCTATACTCTGTTCTGAACAAATGCGGGGTAATTTCATTCTGTTTCATAATAAAAAAGCCCCTGCATGAATACGCAGAAGGCTTAATCAAAAATTACAGTACACTAATTTCTCTAATTTCAACGTTGCCATCAAAGGAAAGAATTGGACAATCCTTAACTAATTTAGCGGCTTCTTCAATTGACGCAGACTTAATGAGTGTATAGCCCATGATCGATTCTTTAATTTCGGTGTATGGACCGTCTGAAATTACATCACCGCTTTTTAATACTTTGCCCGAACTTCCCAATCTTTTTCCCCTGTCGGATAATTTGTTTTGTGCTGCAATACCCGCAATCCAATTCATCCATTTTTGTGTGTTTGCCTGCATTTCTTCGGGAGATGCTTTAGGCATTGACTTGTAGTCTGCTCTGAACACTAATAAGAACTCTTTCATTTTTTTAATTTTTTGATTTACCTTAATAACGACTGACATTTCAAAACGGGGACAAAGTTTGTTTGTTTTTTGTCGAAGTGGATCAATTTAAAATAGCAGGAATCATTCTGATATTCGCATCTTCTTGTATGTAACTTGCTTTTATTTTTCAATGCCCCTGGCACTCCTATAGCGTATTCCGCTACCCAAAAAAAGACTTAATCATTAGAATGTTTAGACTGTTACCTTTTTTATTTCTGTTTTTGTCTAAGTTTATGTGGGGGATTTTTTTAAATAAGATTGTAATTTATGCGCCTGTTTAAATTAAAATCAGATCATTTAAACAAGCTCAGGATCAATAATTATCATGCTTTTTTTATGCCTATAAACTTGGTGTTTGTAGTTTTATAGTGGTACAAAAAGAATGAAAATTTGATAGTTTTTAGGTGATAAAAGAAGTATCGGAAATAAATTGAACAAAATTTAAACAGGCTCTTAACCTTTATAACTTTGTTTTTATTCATTGCAGAAGTGTTATTGAACCAACCAGAAGAAGTAAAGCAAAGAATAATAATGTAAAAGTTGTAATTTTTCGCAGGGTAAAAGCAAGAACAATTGCAAACAATGTCAGCAAAATATTAGCTACAAGTGTGATTGTAAAAGTGAGCTGTATATGAATAATCAAATTCATATAATTTATTAATCCGCTTAAAATTAATCCTAAAGTGGCAGAAAAAAACCATAAGGCGTCTGCCTCTACTTTTTTATACTTTTTAAATGTATAAAAAGAATGGGCAATACCTAAAAGAATAATTCCAACTATCCCGATTTTGTAAATGATTTGCATTTGTTGTTTTAACTATCTATTGCTTTAGATTTCAAGAACAGTTTTAATATTACGCAAAACGAACAATACGCATGTTGTGTGCTGTGCATCTTATCGGCTACTCTTGGATCTTGCAACCTTTAGATGCTTCTTTTAATTGGTTCTCAATTGAGTTTCCGTCGATTAAAGCCCAATGTTCGGTAATTTTTCCGTCTGCAAGTTTGTAATATCTATATCCAATAGTCGAAATTTCAAAATGTGTCGGCTCAATTTCTCTCCAAACTCCAATATGTTTCATTTGCATTTTAATTTTCAGCATTACTTTATTGTCTTCGCAAACAATGTCGTCAATAATAGTTTTATGCTTAAAAGATATTCCCATTCCGAGAATCCAAAGTTTCATTCCGTCTTTGTCCACTGGCAAAGTTGGCGGTAATGAATGGTCAATAAAGTTGGCAGATAGGTAGTTGTCAATCTTTTCAAGTTGATTATTATTCCAAATTTCTTCAATAAAATTTGTTACGATTGATTTGTTTTCTGAATTCATTTTTTTGATTTGTTTAAATGAATTGCCAAGGTCAAACTTAGTAATTGATTTTGCCTGTGATAATGGTCACAAAATTTTTCTACGCTTTATTTTTTCTAATTCTGCTTAATGTTTCCCTTGCAATACCCAGATAAGAAGCAAGTTGAGAAAGATTTATTCGTTGTAATACATCAGGTTTGTTAGTCTGCAAATATTGGTAGCGTTCCGTTGGCGAATAAATTTTAAACAAATTGGTGTGTTCTTCCCGGGCTATCAAAAGTTGCTCTAAAAGTTTTCTTCCAAAAGATTCTATTTCTGGTGAAGCTTTATAGAGTTCCAAAAGTTTGTCTTTATCAAATTCATAAATAGTTGTTGGTTCTCCTGCTTGTATAGTCGTGTCGGAAGGAATGGAAGAACGCAAGCTTTTTAGGTTTGTAGTGAAATTATTTTCAAATGTAAAGTCTGTATTTATGTTAATGCCGTGTTTGTCAATAATAGTTCGCAAATATCCTTTTTCAACGAACACAATGTTCTTGCAAATTTGTCCTTGTTTTAAAATGATTTGGTCCTTAGAAAGTTGTCGTTTTGAAGTGGCTTCAAAAAGTTTATCAAGACCTGATTGAGCGATTTCAGTCAAGTCGGTAATTTTTTTATACAGTAAAGTTTTCGTATTGTCTGTCATAGTTCGAGAGGTCAAACTTTATAGCGCACAACGAACAAATATTGCCAATGGTGGGGGAATTGAAAACCCTCCGCCTGGCAACCGAAGTTCATTACTTATTCAAAGATTAAAAATTTATTCTGATGTTCAAGAGAATTCCGTCAGCCCGAACCAAAGTTAATTAGCAGCCGATGGTACAACGTCAGCCCCACTTGCAGCAATACTTTTGGTGTGCGTTCGTTTTTTTCTTTGCTCATAGGGTCTGCATTGTCAAGTCAGCGTATATTTATTTTTTGCCTCAAAAGCCTGTAATTTTCTTTTGGATTGTGTGCTTGTCGGTCGGTGTCTTTGCAAGTGAAAGTGCTCTATAAAAATTCTCTTTTGCTTTTGTATTGTCAATGCCCGTGTAAAGTTCACCAAGCAAAGTAAAATAGAAATGATTGTTTTCTAATCGCAATTTTTCTGCTTCAATTAATGCTTCTTGTTTTCCGTTTGCTTTGTATAAGGCATAAGTGCGATTGAGTGCTACGCCTGGCGAATAGTTTATTTGCAGTAACAGATTATACAAGTGCAAAATGTTTTCCCACTTTTCTTTTGTGTCTTTTTTCTCGCAATGCAAAAAGGCAATGCCCGCTTCTAAATGATAGGAACTCATTTCGTTTCCTTCTGCCGAAGCATTTAAAAAATATTTGCCTTGCTCTATCAAATCTTTGTTCCACAATTTTTCATTTTGATTTTCATACAAGATAAAATCGTTGTCGTCTGTTTGTCGGGCATCAAATCGTGAAGCATGAAAACACATTAATGCAATCAACGCTTTTGTTCGTGGTTGGCTGGTCTGATTGAATTCCGTGAGCATGATTCCTAAACGCAATGCCTCCAGACAAAAATCTTTTCGTAAGATTTCATTTTGTGTTGTTGAATAATATCCTTCGTTGAATAATAGATAAATGATATGCAGCACATTGTCAAGCCGTTTATTTATTTCATTTTCAGACGGCATTTCTAATTCAATTTTTTCAGTTCGCAATTTTTCTTTTGCTCTGAATAATCTTTTGTTGATGGTTTCTTTGTTGGTTAAAAATGCTTCGGCAATTTCGGCAATTCCAAAACCACAAAGGATTCGCAGTGCCAAACCAATTTGTGCTTCGCTTGCTATTGCAGGATTGCAAATAGCAAACATCATTTGCAACTGGCTGTCTTTAATATTCTGTTGTGAAAAATCCACTTCGGCAATTTCTATTGTGCTTTCATGTGTAGCTTTTATTTGAGGAATAATTTTTTCATCAAAGATTTTATTTTTTCTGAAATGATAAAGTGTTTTTTGTTTCGCAACTGTGTAAAGCCATGCTGTCGGATTGTTGGGAATGCCTTTTACTGCCCAGGTTTCAGTAGCTGACAAGAATGTTTCGCTAACGATGTCTTCTGCTATTTCAATATGCTGCAAGCCAAAAAGTTTGCTGATAACAGCAACCATTTTTGAAAATTCCGTTTTGAATAAATTTGATAATGCTTCCTTTTCGCTTTGCATATCTCACAAAATACTAAAATCTATGGAAATTTTTTGCGATAGGTTTTGTTGAATCGTTTTGGCTTACCCAATGAAAGGACGGATTTCAACACTTCCATTGCAATCAACTGCCGGACAGCCGTGAGCTAATGTAGTGGCTTCATCAAGATCTTCAGCCTTAACTACAATGAAGCCGCCTAATGCTTCTCTGATTTCAACAAAAGGTCCGTCAGTAATAATGCCTCCTGCTTTAAGAACTTTTCCTGAAGAAGATAGACGGTTGCACATGCTTGCTAATTTACCTTGTGCAGCAATGCCGCCAATCCAATCTTCCCATCTTTTCATGATAATTTGTTTTTCGGCTGGTGTTGCCTGGCTGTTGTTAGTGTCGGCTTGTCTGAATAATAAAACGAATTCCTTCATTTTTTTTAATTGTTTAATTATTATTATTGAGAGCCTGTTTAAATTTCATTTGAAAAAATTTATAATGCTTCTTTTATGCCCATAAAATCTGTATCTATATTTTGTGCCGATAAAAGGGTAGTGTCTCAGTTTGAATTTCCGCTTACCACACCTTACAGATGTTCCTTCAGTCGTCGCCAATGGAACGAATGATCCGCGCCGGATTTCCTCCGACAAGGGTATTTGAGGGAACGTCATGGGTGACCACCGAACCTGCAGCCACAACCGAGTTTTCGCCTACCGTCACTCCGCCGATAATCGTTACGCCAGCTGCAATCCAAACGTTTCTCTCAATCACGATGGGCTTTGCGATCACGAAGGCACGCCGCTGGGAAGGTTCGATGGGATGGCCTGACGTGATGATGCTCACGTTCGGCCCGATCATCACGTCATCGGCAATGTCGATCCCGCCAAGGTCGTACATGGTGCAATTCTGGTTGATGAACACATTGAGCCCAACGCGGATATTGTCGCCGCAGGTAGTGTAGAAGGGTGGGATCAGCGAAAAGCTGTCGTCCACCTTATTGCCGATCAAATCGGTAAACACTGCCCGAATTTCGACAGCATTGTCGAACGACAAACGGTTGAGAGCTGGGGTAATCGCCATCGCCCGCTTGACGCTTGCCACCATAGCCGCCGATTCAGGAGTTCTTCTGTGAATTATCTTGTTACCATCCTCTTTCGACATTTGCTATTTTCCTTGGGTTACAGTTGAGTAGGCGTTTCGGCGCATGAGCGCGGCACCGAGATTCTTTTCTGCTTTAATTGCTCTTTCCATTAGTGCCTAATTTTATTATATTAAATATATGGAAGAATTCCGTCCAAAATTGAAAAATATATTTGCAATAATCAAACTAAGGCACTACCGATAAAAGAAGCATGTGATCTTAGTATTTTTACAAGGTAAAAGAAGCATAGAAATAAATTGAATAAAATTTAAACAGGCTCTGAATGTTTGATTTATAATTTGGATAATATTTTTTCTGATTGTTTCCTTAGTATGTTTTGTGCAAGTGATGGGAAAAGGCGATGTATGTGATAAAGCATGTTTGCCATGCCCGGGCGGATTTCAAAAGTATTATTTTGTAATCCTTTTACAATAAGCATAGCTAATTTATCAGGCAACATTTTCGGACTGTTATTTTGAATACCAGTAATTTTTTCCATGTCTGTTGTCATTTGTGTTTCAATAGAAGCAGGTAATACTTCAAAAACTTTTATGGAAGTGTTTTGCAATTGCTGACGGATAGAAATTGAATAGGAATGAATAGCTGCTTTAGTTGCGTTGTAAATTGGAGCTGCCGACATTGGCACAAAAGCAAGCACAGAAGATACATTTAAGATGGCGCTTTGTTTTTGTTTTGAAAGGTGTGAAATGAGTGATTGTGTTAATTGAAAAGTTCCAAAAATGTTAGTGAGAATTTCTTCTTTCTGTTCTTTGATATTGGTGGATCCTTTTTGAACGTTCCACATTTTCATCACCCCTGCGTTATTGATTAAGAAATTTAAGCCAGGAAATTTTTGCAGAATTTCCTGAACCATTTTTTTTACATCATCTTCTTTTGAAATATCGCATTGAATGATTTCTAAAGCAAGAAATTTATTTTGTGCTTGCTTTAGTTTTTCAAAATTTCTTCCGCTAATAATTATTTTGTTGCCATGCTTTAGTAATTCCTCTGCTAAAGCAAGTCCAATTCCTCCCGCCCCGCCTGTTATTAAAATTGTGTTGTTGGATAAATTCACTTTGCCTGTTTTAAGTAATTAGGATATTTTTCAATGTCCATGTAAATTTATATTATTATAATTGTCGCCGAAGCTATATGCTCTTGCAAAATAATCACTTCCCGATTATCTTTTTCTACTCCAATCACGAGCAAAAAAAAAGCGGCAGATTTTTTCTACCGCCTTATAGTTTTTTATTTCATAGAGTGAAGTGCAACTTTGTTTCCTTCGGTATCAGTAAAGTGAGCCATGAAACCGTTTTGTCCGATTGAAATTTTCGGCATTACAATTTTACCTCCTGCTTTTTCAACTTTTGAAAGCGGAACACTCAAGTCGTCTCCGCCATTGAGATAAACTAATGAGCCCTTGCCTGAAGGTTCGCAACCTTCGCCTTCCGACAAAGCACCGCCTACTTGTCCATTTTCCATATCGGCGGGAAAAACTCCATACTTATTTGTTGGGTGTGGCACTAAATGTATCTTAATGCCTAATACAGCTTCATAAAATGATTTTGCTCTGTCGAAATTTTTAGCTGGAATTTCAAACCAGTTGATTGCATTTGCCATTATTGTTAATGTTTTATTTACACCTCAATAATGACTGAGAATGCCAAAATTGGACACGAATTGAAAAATTATTTCAAAATGTCGTTCATTTCTTGTCTGTCAGTTTGATGTTAACACTGTCGCCATAGAATTCTGACTAACGTAAGAAATAGCTTTAAAAATCAAGTTGTGGCTATTCCTAAATCTTTGCCGGTAATATCGTCTTTAAAATTACCAATAGCTTGGCTGCATTTCTTAGTCTCACATAGAACTGGAGGTGCAAAAATCGTAGTGTTTAACCGTTAGCTAAGGAATTTATCTTCCTATAAAGAAGGGGGAATGGCGCACAACAAACAAGTATTGCCGATGGTGGGATAATTGAAAAACTTCCGCTTAGCAACTGAAGTTCATTATTTATTCAAAGATTAAAAATTATTCTGATGTTCAAGAGAATTCCGTCAGCCCGAACCAAAGGAGATAGCGATATGCAGCCCATTGCTCCAACTTCCCACTCATACTCTTGTTGCCTGCGGGTGTTTTCCTGTTTTAGTCAATAAAAGTTGTATCATCCATACTTTTTTCAAAACTTAAATTTACTGTCCTGCCGATGGCAGTTGTTTTATGGATTGTTTTAGCAGGAATAGTAATAAAGTCTCCTGGTTTTAAAAAGAGAGTTTCATTATCCTTAATTTCGATTTTTAACCCGCCTTCTAAAACTATAAATAGCTCGTCCGTATTGTTGTGGTAATGCCACCTGTATTCCCCTTGAAAAATAGCCATTCTTAAACAATGGTCATTTACATTTTCAAGAATAAAATTGTCGTATGCTTTGTCAACCTTGTCGCTAATTTCTTTAAAACTCCTCTTAGCTAAAGTTTGTTGTTTGTCCATTAGATTATTAGATTAATTACGTAGATGCACCATCTGTTGTTTGAATGCTATTCACCTATTGAGGCTTCTAATGAAATAAGCTTTTATCAATTAATGAGCTAATAGTGTATTTACCCGGACCCATACAAAATAATGCAGAACAACTTCCAATAAAAAACAAATTTAATTGACTTTTTAATGCGCCATATTGGTCAAGAGCAAAGGCATCAGCACCCAAAAAGAGATAAATGGATACAGCCATAGTAAAAATTATCATTCCTGATGCAAACCTTGTCCACGCACCTAAAAGAAGCAGGAGAGGGGCTGCTACTTCACCTACAGGAACACCATACACCAAGTAAGAGGGCCATCCGTCTCTTTTCAATAAATAGATAATAAAGTCATGGCCATAAATCAATTTATGAATGCCATGAAAGAGCATCATTCCACTTACAGTCAAACGTAGCGTTAACTTTCCTGCATCTTCCCGGTTCGTTGAATTTATTGATTTCATGTTACTTTTTTTACTTCGTTAGGCTGTGTATATTGTTCTTCTGCAGAAAAGTATCAATTAATCTTGCTATGTCCTGATGATATTCCTCCAGGAGAAAATGACCGCCTTCGAAAAGATGCACTTCTATATTCTTTAAGTCTCTTTTGTAAGCTAATGCCCCCGCTCCTGTAAAAATTTTATCGTTTTCCCCCCAGGTGATAAGTGTTGGTGGCTGATGTTTATGTAAGTATTGCTGCCATTCTCCATATTTAGGAAAATTGGTTCCATAATTTTTAAAAAGAGTGACTTGTATTTCTTTTTTTTCTTCCTTTTCAATCAGGAAATGATCCATCAAATAAGCATCGGGAGAAATTTTTTCCTGATGACCTGAACCAAATACATACTGTTCTTTGATGCCTTCAAGGGAAATCATATAATCAATCGCCTTATCAAGCCCTTTTGCATCTCCGGCTGCTTGTAACGCACCAATCTTCTGCACGTCCGGCCCTAAGCCATCTATATAGGTGTTTGCATTTTGAATAATAAGCGCCTGTACCAGTTCAGCAGGGCAAACGCATTAAAAATTCAGGAGCATAAGTAAATATTTAAGATCCCATGCGGCGATGTTCTTTTTTCTTCTGATGCTAATGTTCTTTGTTTTATCATTTTTTAGGATATTGATAGCTACT
>JAABUT010001632.1_pt1 | contig 24756 bp, 25 predicted proteins | sample 5559281 | NCBI WGS metagenome assembly JAABUT01 (sample SAMN10711880, study PRJNA513359) | rock metagenome | isolation source: Antarctica rocks | place: Antarctica: Victoria Land, Ricker Hills nord | collected 2016-01-04
GCTTGCTTTGGCTGCCGCGGTCCAAGAGGCCAAGTTCGAGGACATCCGGACCTTGACATGGGAACCGCTCTGCCGAGGCGCTACCACGGCTGCGCAGCTCAGCGCACGTCGGCCGCGCTCCTGAACCCGGGCAGGGACGCCCTTGTGTCCCGTAGCCCGATCGGCTTGTGAGCCGGTCACCAGGGTTCCACGGGCAACTCGTCGCTGCCGGTGGTCAGTGCAGATTGCTGGTCCCAGCTGGGCTGGCAGCGCGTGACCCTAGGCTTGCCGCGTGGAACGCGCGCAGACCTACGTGGAGCGGGTACCGGTAGACCTTGGTCGGGCGGGTGCGCACGGTGTGGGTTCAGCGCACCGGACCGCTTCCGTACCTGCAGCGCACCTGCCCACCGGCGGCACCACCGATCCGTCCACACGGTGGTGGGTGGCCGGTTTTGGCCGGGCGCGGCCTCGCCCCTTGCGACTGCCGGCCGACGACCTGGTCAATTTGGTCGTGGAGCGGAAGCAGCGCTCCGGTGGATGCTGTGCTGATGCATTGTCTGACGACCGAGGAACTGCTGGAGTCTGGTCGTCCTCGGCCGGCGTCGTTGTCCAAACCACATGTGCTCAGCTATGTTTGCTCCATGGATCACTCTCAGACCCGGCGCAAGCCCACTTCGTACTTCGGCGCCCTCGTGCTGGGTTTGGTAATGGGAGCGCTAGTTGTCGTTCTTAGCGTTTGGTTGGACGGTTGGCGGCGGTCATTACTCATCCCATTTCTCGTCGTCGTTCTCATCTCATTTGGCAGCGTCTGGTGGGTGAGGAGACGCTCCTCACGATAGTTTGCGATATAACTTGCGAACGATATTAACGACGCTTCACATTCCACGGTGTCGTTGGTCTGAACCGCGGGCAGTCCACCACCTACAGCTATGACTCGATGGATCGACTGGTCCGGGCCAGCCACGCCGACGTCAGCTCCACCCGGCACGTCTACGACGAAGACGGCGACCTGACATCCAAGACCGACAACGATCCCGGCGGCTACACCTGCAACCGAGCCCGTCCAGGCGGGTGAACGTCGTCACATCAGGAGCAGCGAAGGTAGCTTCAAGCATCGTCGGGGTCTTTCGCATGGGCGGCGTTGGAACCTCCATCATCGGAAGACCTCGACACCCACCAGCACCCGCTTCCGGCACACCAGTCAGTCAGCCACTACACCCTCGTTTGCGAAGAGCCCCCTATGTGAGCTGACCTGACGTCAGGTTGCGGTATACCGCCCCGGCTGCGGCACCCGGCACGACCGGGACGTTAACGCCGCGAAGAACATCGATACGGTGGCCGGGCTGGTCGCTGCTGCCTCCGGAGGGCCGGAAAGACCGAGGCAGGCAACCGCTCGGCACGGCCCAATGAACGAGGAACCCCCGCGGGTGACTGCGGCGTGAATCCCCCGCCTTTAGGTGTGGGGGGAAAGTCAAATTCGGAGCGTGTTCACGGCCCTGTCGAGGAATTCTTTGTCCTGGCTCTGTTGGGTGAGGATCTGGTCGGCGGTCCTGCGTCCGGGTCCGATGTCGTTGTCTTCGGCGGCGGTGCTGTGCTGGCCTTTGCCGCACATTATCGCGCCGCCACCGAGCAAGGTGTCCAGCCGGTGTTGGAAGTCGGGCAGTGTCTTGCGTAGTAGAACGGCCCGCGCCCGAAGGATGGCTCGTAGTCGACGTAACAGGACTGGCTATGCAGGCTTCGTCTGACACTGTCTGTTGGTGAGCATCGACACCACTCGGCATGGACGTTGGGGGCGATGTTGGTGGACGTGGACATCGCGAGCGGTAAAGCACCCGCCGTGGTCGAGGCTTGGTGGCACCGCCGTCACTACGGGGGCGGTTATTCGGCTCGGCGGCGCCGCCCAGCCGAGCCGCCGCGACGGCTGGCAAGGACGCGCTACCTTTGACCGAAGTCCTCAACTCCGGGCCACGGACGAGCGTGCGTTGAATTCGGTATCGGCGAACGCCCCTTGATCAAGGCTTCCTACGGACGAATTGACTATGACCGTCTGCTACAAGGCAGCGCCGCGCGTTGCGCATGCGTCGTTCGGGCGCGCTTGGCACCTACCAGTATGGGGCGGTCCGAATCGCGTCGGCGGCGACCAACTCTCAGGATGAGTCTCCGTAGATGCCGGCGATCGCGGTGGCGCGGTTGCGCAGGGAGGTGCGCAACCACTGCGGGGCAAGGGCTTCCGCGTTCGTGCTGAGCTGCCACAGCGCCCATTCGGCGTGTCTCGAGTCCTGGAAGGTGACCTCCAGTCGCAGCCAGCCGTCTGCGTCGGCTTCTTCGGCGAGGACGGCCAGCGCGGTGCCCACCAGGTCCTCCCGCCGCGCCGGGTTCACCCGTGCCAGCACGGTGACTTGGTCGCCGCCGGTCCGGAACTGCGTGCTGCGCTCCTGCCAGGCCTGGTCCAGATCGACCCGGTCTGGTCGCTGAGCGGGTTCGGCGAGTTCCTTGGCGGCCAAGATCCGGGACAGCCGGTAGGTGCGGTCCGCGCCTGATCTCGTGGCCAGCAAGTAGCCCTGGTCGCGTACGGTGACCAGGCCGATCGGGTCCACCGTGCGCCACTTCGGGTCCCGGTCGACAGCCGCGTAGTGGATGCGCAGCTTGTGTCCGGCGAACACCGCGCTTCGCACCTCGGCCACTATGGTGTCAGGTAACTCCTCAGCGACTAGCCGGCGCGAGAGGAGGTCAGTCTCCGGGTCGATGAGCAATCGCTGGGCCACGCCGGCAGCGGTGTCCCGATAGCTTTCGGGTAGCGCGTCAACCACCTTGAGCATGGCCGATGCGAGCGCCGAACCCAGGCCGAATGCCTGCGCGCCGCGCCGCGATCCGGCGATTAGCAGGGCGAGCGCTTCGTCGTGGTTCGGTCCGGTGAGCTCGGTCCGGAAACCGGGCAACAACGCGAACCCGCCGTGCCGGCCGCGCTCGGCGTAGACCGGGACGCCACCCGCTGACAGCGCCTCGATGTCGCGCAGCACGGTGCGGGTGGACACCTCCAGCTCGCGGGCCAGCGTGTCCGCGGTCAGCCGACCGCGCTGGCGCAGCAGCAGCACCAGCGAGACCAACCGGTCGGCGCGCATACAAGAAGGTTTATCAGAATACATGACCAAGGGTGTCGTGATTTGTTCGGAGGCTTATCGACACGACGTCAGGGATGGTGGCTACCGAACCGATGGACGTACGTACTTCTCGATGAACCGAATGGAGCTGATGGGGCAATGGAACGAACGGCAGTCAACCCGGTGACGTGGTCGGTGGAGATGGGATTCAACCAGGGTGAGATCGTCTCCGGGCACACCCGGACCCTGTACTGCTCCGGACAGACCGCGATGAGCAGCGACGGCAAGCCCCAGCATGACGGTGACATGACCGCACAGTTGGCGCAGAGCCTCGACAACCTGGAGGCCGTGCTCGGCGAGGCCGGCATGTCCCTCGCGAACCTCGTCCGCCTCAACGTCTACACCACCGACGTCGATCTACTGTTGCCGCACTACGGCGTTCTGGCGTCGCGGTTGGGCACCGCCGGGGTGGCACCGACCACCACGATGCTCGGGGTGACACGGCTGGCGATCCCCGGCCAGATGGTCGAACTTGAGGGGACCGCCGTCGCGTGATGCCAACTCGCCGACTTCGCTACTCGTGCCGGTTGAACCGGCACGGGTAGCGGGCAGAGGGGTGATTTCCGGTGCTCAGAATGGTCACAATCGGCGTCTATGGCTTCGACGGCGAGTATTTCTTGCAACGACTGCGGCACGCAGACGTCCGCCTGCTGCTCGACGTGCGTCAGCGCCGCGGTGTCCGCGGACCCGAGTACGCCTGGGCGAACTCACTCCGGCTGCAGGCGGCCCTCGCCCATGCCCGGATCGCCTACGAGCACCACCCTGAACTCGCCCCAACCACCGAACTACGCCAGCTCCAGTACGCCGAGGACGACCGCCGCGGGGTCGGCAAGCGCTCGCGCCGCGAGCTCGCTGCCGAGTACACCCGCCGCTACACCAAAGAGATCCTCGACCGCGCCGACCTCACGCCGATCGTGTCGGCGCTGTCGGGTAGTGGGACCGCAGCGCTGTTCTGTGTCGAGCGCGACCCAGCGGCTTGCCATCGCTCGTTGATCGCCCAGCGGTTGACCGAGCAGCACCGCGTCACGATCGAGCACCTGCGCCCGTGGTGATGGACGAGTTGGATGCCAGGCTGCACCGGATCGGGCAGCACCACTTCCGCGCAAAGTTCCGGCTACGTGGCCGGGACCGTCCGGTGGTCGACCTGCGCGGCATCACAATCGTACGCAGACACGCCACATCAGTGCTTCCGATCCGACCTGTCCACGATCCGGCCGTTCCGCTGAGCTGTCCTCGGCTGTCCGGCAGGGCTTCCCGCGCGGCCCAGCAGACTGGCCGGTCCGAGGGCCGCTGCTCCGAACCGGGCGGAGACCCGGTCGACGGTGGATTCCGCCTCACGCCAGCCCGGCTGGGCGTCGAGGATACCGAGCGGGAGTTGCTCACTCGCCGTGGACGTGCTGATCAGTCCGTCCAGTCGCACCCCGACCAGCCGGACCCGTCTGGTCACTGCGAGGCGGTCGAGCAGCCGGACCGCGCAGGCATGGATGGTGCGAGCCAGGTCGGTGGGGCTGTCGAGGGTGATCGACCGGCTGACGGTGGTGAAGTCGTCGTACCTGATCTTCAGCGCGACGGTTCGACCCTGCTGCCCCGCCGCCCTGGCCCGGCGGGCGGTCCGGTCGGACAGCGCAAGCAGTTCGCGGCGCAGGAAAGTGGCGTCCGCGGAATCGACGGCGAAGGTCGTCTCCGCGCCGATCGACTGCTCGGCCACATCGGTGTCCACCCCGCGCTGGTCGCGAGCCCAGGACAGGTCGTGCAATGTTCCGCCGGCGGCCACGCCCAACCTGCGGATGAGCCAGTCCCTGTCGGTGTGGGCTACGTCGCCGACCAGTTCCAGCCCCAGGGCGTGCAGGTTCTTCTCGACCGCCGGACCGACACCCCAGAGCGCACGGACCGGCAGCGGGTGCAGCAGCTCTATGACGTCCCCGGGCGGCACGATCAACAGGCCATCCGGCTTGGCGAGTCCGGAAGCCAGCTTCGCGACGAACTTGGAGGCCGCTGCCCCGACGGTGGCGGTCAGCTCCAGTTCAGTCTCGATGCGCGCGCGGAGCGCGGTGGCGATGGTACCCGGACGCCCGCCGGTGCGGCCGGCGCCGGACACGTCGAGGAACGCCTCGTCCACCGACACCTGCTCCACCAGCGGGGTGACGTCGGCGAAGATGCCCATCACCTGCCGCGACACCTGCTGGTAGGCGTGGTGGTCCGGCGGCACCACCACGATGCCGGGACACAACGCCTTGGCCCGGCTCAGCGGCATGCCCGACCGGACGCCGGCGGCCCTGGCCTGGTAGGTGGCGGACAGCACCACGCTTCGGCCGCTGGTCCCGGCAACCATCATCGGCCGGCCCCTGAGCTCGGGGCGTCGGCGCAGTTCGACGAACGCGAAGAAGGCGTCCATGTCGACATGCAGGATGGTGCAGTCGTGATCATCGACGGTCCCCGGATCCGCGGTGACGTACCGACGCCCGTCAGCGCTGGCGCCCATCGATCAGCCGCTCCCCGACGCACGGTCGGGATTCGCCCGGTCGCCGACGACCTCGCCGGACTCGGGCGGCCGGACGGGCGAGGAAGCGGTTCCGGCCGGGTGCGCAGTGAGAACGGCGCGGGTGGCGAGGACGTGCAGGTCAACAGCGATGTCGCGGAACGGTGCGGCGTCGCACAGCTGCTCCTCGAGCGACGCGAGCTCGCCGAGGCCCTGCGGCAGGGCCTGCAGGACGGCGCCCGGCACCAGGCCGCTGACCACACCGACACCCCGCACGGAGCCGATGGTCAGACCGGCCGACGTCAGCAGAGCCGTGACGGAGTCGATGTCGTACCGGCGACACAGCGGATCCGCGGGGCCGAACGTGCCGTCGACGCTGGTCGCGACCGCTGCCGCCGCCGAGAATCGGCCTGCGATGCCGAGTGCCAGCACAGCTGCCTGCCACCCGGCGACCAGCAACGACAAGGTGCCACCGGGCTTGAGCGCACCGGCCATGGCGGCCGTCGCCAGCACGGGGTCATCGACGGATTCCAGGACGTGATGGCAGAGCACCAGATCGGCCGAGGCATCCGGCACGGTGCCGGCGAGCGCATCGGTGTCGGCCTGCACGCCACGAACCCGGTCGGCGACACCCGCCTCGCTGGCCCGCCGCCGCAGGGTGGCCAGCGCGTCCATGGACGGATCGACGACGGTGACCCGGCAACCCGCGACGGCGAGCGGGACGGCCCTGGTGCCGCTGCCGCCGCCGACGTCGACCACCTCCAGCCGGCGGCCGGCGGCCAACGCTTCCAGCGCCAGGCCCACCGGATCAGAGCCATGCACCTCGATCATCGGACGGCCTTCCGGGCAGGGGCAGGACGACTGGCGGCGGCGCCCGGCTGCACGCACACCGGTGCAGCGAGGCGATGACTGGAGCGTATCGGCGAGCACCGACGCCGCCGGTAGGTTGGCGGTGTGCTCGTTGCCAGTGTCGTCGGCCTGAAGGGTGGGGTCGGGAAGACGACCGTCGCACTGGGTCTGGCGTCGGCGGCGGTGCACAGCGGTGTCCGGACCGTGCTGATCGACCTGGATCCGCAGGCCAACGCCACCTCGACGCTCGAGCCGGATCCCGACCCGTCCGCGCCGCCGCGCGACAGCGGCGTCACCGTGGCGAACGTGCTCAATGATCCCGCGCGGAAGGTGGCGCGCGCCGCGCTGCGAGGAACCGCATGGGGTGAGCAGCTGTGCATGCTCGCCGGCAGCGAAGACGCCGCGGCCCATGATCGCCCGGACCCGGGAGGCAAGCGTCTGTCCCGGCTGGCGACAGCAGTGCGCACCCTGGCGGACCGCGCGGAACTGGTGCTGATCGACTGCCCCCCATCGCTCGGCCAACTCACCCGCAGCGCGCTGGTCGCCAGCCACCGTGCCATCCTGGTCGCCGAACCGTCCCTGTACGCGGTGACCGGCGTCCAGCGCGCGCTGGCGGCCGTCCAGACCGAACGGACGCGACATCCCGGGCTGCAACCGTTGGGCGTGGTGATCAACAGGGTGCGACCACGATCGCGCGAGCACCAGTTCAGGCTCGGTGAACTGCACGACCTGTTCGGTCCGCTGATCCTGCAACCAGACCTGCCCGATCGCAGCGCGGTGCAGCAGGCGCAGGGCGCCGGTGTCGCCATCCATTCCTGGCCGACAGCCGCCGCTACGGAGGTGGCCGGCATGTTCGACGCGCTACTGGATCGGCTGCTCAGGTCCGGCGGCAGGCGCCGCCTACTACCCCGCCGCTGACACTGACGGGCCTAGCCTGGCCTCGATCAGGTCGAGGAACTCCGAGGTCTGACGCAGCATGTCGTCGGCCTCCCTGGCACCGATCGCCCTGGCGATACCGGCCTCGGCCAGCTGCCGTTTGCCGGCCCCGGCCTTGAAGAATCCGGCCCATTCCGCCAGATCGGGAGCGACCTGTCCGAGCAGATCCCAGGCGTTGCTCAGCCGGCCGCGACCCGGCCGGGCCCTTGACGCCAGCAATGCCGCGGCGCCGCGCAGCGCCGCCAGATGCGCGGCCGCATAGCGTTCCGCCGGATCCGCCGCTCTGATGGCGGTTCCGAGACCGCGGCCGGCGTCGGCCAGCAGGTCCCGTGATGCCCTGGTGACCGGTGGTTGCCGGCGCACGGTGTGGGTAGTCATGGTCGGTTCTCCCCTCTTGTGCTGTCTTTCGGGTCGCGTGCGCCGAACGCCCGCCACGCCTTCTATCGAACCTGTGTTCGATTCTACCGCCGACCACCGACGGACGCCCCCCTGTCGCCGAATTCGCCCCGCTCCGCCCGAAACCGCTCGATCGTGGTCTGATGGAGGTCATGCTGGCCGAGCACACCGACAACGCCCATCTGGACGTGTCGCTCAGGGTTCTGCATCCGGCCGAGTTCACCAACCGAGCCGATGATCTGATCGACATCTACGTCGCTGCCATGCGATACCCGCCGGGCAGCGCGGCCGGACGTCGGAACCTCTGGCAGGAGCACAGCTGGCGGGCCGGCTTCGGCTGTATCGCCGCCTTCGGAGCCGATGGCTTGCCGCTGGCGTTCTGCTACGGATACGCCGGGCAGGACGGCCAGTGGTGGCACAACGAAGTCCGCCGCGGGTTGACCCACCAGGCCTGTGCCGAATGGCTCGATCGGTACGTCGAACTCACCGAACTGCACGTCCGGCCCGACTGCCAGGGCCGAGGGCTGGGAGAGCAGGTGCTGCGCCGGTTCCTGGATGCCCGCAGCGAGCGGCGGGTGCTGCTGTCGACGCCGGAGGGCGAGAACCGGGCCTGGCGGTTGTACCGGCGTCTGGGCTTCCAGGACGTGCTCCGCCAGCATCGGTTCACCGGTGATCCACGGCCGTTCGGCATTCTCGGTCGCCGGCTCCCGATCGACAGCTGACGGTGCCGCCACCCTGTCCGCCGGCGCAACTGCTCGGTGGCGGGCCGGCGGGTGCCGCGGCAGGCCTCCGGCGATGACGTCGGCCTGTGCCGCGCTGCCGGCGGCCTTGTCGGAGACCCTCAGCCGACGACGCTCAGTCGGCGGGTTTGTCCAATCTCGCCGCCATCCCGACACCTACGGTCGATTCATGATCAGCACCGGAACTTTCACCGTCTCGGACGTCGAGCCCGTTGACTACGCCCCCACGATCGTCACCGCTCTGCCGACCGGGCATCTGCGAATGGTGAAGACGTAGTCACGGTCGCTGCTGATCCTACGATCGTCCGGTAGCTCACCGGCAGCGTCGGCTCAGAGCCGGGCCAGCAACCCGGCCAACGAATCGAGTCCCATCTCCCCTGCTTGCAGCGCCGCGGTGTGAAAAGCCTTGGGATCGAAGGCATCTCCCTGCCGCTTCCGGGCAGCGTCCCGGCCCTGCAGCCACATCCGCTCCCCCACCTTGTAGGCGGGTGCCTGCCCGGGCCAGCCCAGGTAGCGGTCGATCTCGTCCTTGGCGTGGGCGGGGTCGCTGATCGTTCTGGTGAGCAGGAACTCCAGTCCCAGCTCCGGCGTCCACCGCTCCCCTTCGTGGAATCCGGTGCCTTTGGGGATCTCCAGTTCCAGGTGCATCCCGATGTCGACCACCACCCTGGCCGCTCGGAACAGCTGGGCGTCGAGCATCCCGAGCAGGTCACCGTCGTCGTCCAGGTAGCCCAGCTCGCGAACCAGACGTTCGGCATACAGCGCCCATCCCTCGGCGTGACCGGAAGTGCCGGCCAGCAACCGCTGGAAGTCGTTGAGATGCTCCCGGGAACTGACGGCAGTCGCGATCTGCAGGTGATGCCCCGGCACCCCCTCGTGATAGACCGTGGTCGTCTCCCGCCAGGTGGTGAAGATCTCGCGGCCCTCCTCGACCGACCACCACATGGTGCCTGGGCGCGAGAAGTCTTCGTTCGGGCCGGTGTAGTAGGCACCGACGCCGCCTCCCGGCGGGGCGATCTGGCAGGACAAGGTGCGCATCGGACCCTGCACCTGGAAGTGGGTCCTGCCCAGCTCTTCGACCGCCCGGTCTGACAGCTGCTGCATCCACTGCCGCAAGCCGTCCTTGCCCGTGACCTGGTACTTCGGATCGGCATCCAGCTTCTTGGCCGCCCCAGCCGGTGCAGCTCCAGGCGCTATCCGCTCGGCGACCTCGGTGAGTTCGCGCTCCAGGGACAGGAACTCCTCCCAGCCCCATGCGTAGGTGTCTCGCAGATCCAGGGTGGCGCCCAGGAAGTAGCGCGAGCCCAGCGCGTACCGCTCCTCGCCGACCGCGTCCTTGTCGGGAGCCTTCGGGGCCAACTCTGACCGCAGGAACTGGGCCAGATCGGCGTACGCGGTGTCGGCGGCGGTCGCACCGGCGATCAGGTCCTGGCCCAGCGCTCCCTCCCGATGGGTGGCCGCGGCCAGCCCGGCGAAGAAGCCGGTACCGGTCGAGGTTCCGGAGTAGGTGTCGCACTGCTCGGCGCTCTTGCTGACCTGCCGGCGCGCGGACACCTTGCCGTCTCCCGCTGCCCGCGCCAGGCTGGCCCGATAGCCGGCCAGCGCGTCCGGAACCGCTCGCATCCGCTTGGCCAGGGTGGCGCAGTCGTCGTCGGTGGCGGTCGGCATCAGGTCGAAGATCATCCGGACCTCCTGCACCGGAGAGGCGATGACGTTGAGCTCGGCGAGTGCCCAACCGGTGTCCAGCTTGTCCTTCTCCACGCCGAGGCGCTCGCGGAGCACCTCCTTCGCCAGCACCTCGTGGTCGTCGGCCGGTTCCGCCGAATCCATGGCGGTGAGCGTGCTGCCGACGAGATCCCGCATCGCCCGATGACCCTCTGGCGACAGGTCATCGAGCCGATCGTCCTGGGTCCCACGACCGATATAGGTGGCCAGCATCGGGCTGTGGGCGGCGAGGTCGTCGACCAGCCGGTTGGAGATCTCGGTGACGGAACGCCGGGAGTTGGTCATGGCGGCAAACCCTACGCGGTGACCAGTCAGCTGCAGCCGGAGGTGGAGCCGCAGCCCTCGCAGACGTAGCAGGCTCCGGACGGGCGCATCTTGGTACCGCAGGTGAAGCAGAGCGGAGCGTCGGCGGACTTGCCGATCACCATCTCCAGCAGTTCAGTGGACGAGCCGGCCCTCGACGGTGTCGCGGTGGCCGCCACGGTGGCGGCGGCTGCCGCTGCGGCCCTGCCCTCGGAGGCGACGTCCGGCTTTTCCGGTGCCGGCGCGGCGTCCTGGTCGATCTCCGGGCTCGGATGCAGATCGACCGTTGAGGCCAGATCCGCGACGCCGGCGCCGGCATCCGCGCCGGGACCCCCCGATACCTGCACCGTCCGCTCGGCCGCCGAGAGAATGCCCAGCTCGGCGCGCTTGTCCACCGGCAGGTAGTCCAGGGCGATCCGGCGGAACAGGTAGTCCATCACCGAGGTGGCCAGCCGGATGTCGGGATCGTCCGTCATACCGGCCGGTTCGAACCTCAGGTTGGTGAACTTCGCGACGTAACTTTCCAGCGGGATGCCGTACTGCAGGCCGACCGACACGGCGATGGAGAAGGCGTCCATCACCCCGGCGAGGGTGGAACCCTGCTTGCCGAGTTTGACGAAGATCTCGCCGAGACCGTCATCGGGGTAGGAACCGGTGGTCAGATAGCCCTCGGCGCCACCGACGGTGAAGGAGACGGTCTGCGACGGGCGCTTCTTCGGCAGTCGCCGGCGTACCGGGCGGCCGGCCTCGGCCACCGCCACCGGGGCTGGCTTCTCCTCGGCCTTGTTGTTCTTCGAGGCCGACAGCGGCTGGCCCACCTTGCAGTTGTCCCGATAGATGGCCAGCGCCTTCAGGCCGAGCTTCCAGCCCTGGGTGTAGATCTCCGCCACGTCCTCGACGGTGGCCTCCTCTGGCATGTTGACCGTCTTGGAGATGGCGCCGGAGATGAAGGGCTGCACCGCCGCCATCATCCGCACATGCCCCATGGGGGCGATCGACCGCTGCCCCATGGCGCAGTCGAACACCTCGTAGTGCCCGCGCTTGAGTCCAGGGGCGTCCACCACGTGGCCGTGTTCGGCGATGTATTCGACGATCGCTTCGATCTGCTCGTCCTGGTAGCCCAGCGACTTCAGCGCCCGCGGCACCGTCTGGTTGACGATCTGCATCGAGCCGCCGCCGACCAGCTTCTTGAACTTGACCAGAGCGAGGTCCGGCTCGACCCCCGTGGTGTCGCAATCCATCATCAGGCCGATGGTGTTGTGGCTGACGAATCCTGCCGCGACGTAGGTGACGTTGGACGGCACCGACAGGTCGTAGGTCGGCTGAACTCCGCCGTCAGCATTCTCGGCCACCGGCTCGAACAGGTAGCCGAGCGCGTGCTCCAGCCGGGCGTCACCGGTGGCTGCGAGCAGCCGGATGGCAAGGTCCCTGCTCACACCCCGTCCGCGGGCAACCGCCTGCTGGATCAGACCACGCAGCTCGTGCCCGGCTGGCGCCAGTTCGAGCCACACCGCCTCCGGCAGGACGATCCGATCCCGGTTTCCGGATTGCGTCGACGCCGCCGCATCCAGCAGGGATTGCTTGCGACCGCCGAGGAAGCCGACGCGATCGGCGTAGGCACTGGCGTGCTTGAGGTTGCGGATCCGCACCTGGAACTGCGGGCCGCCCCAGCCGCTGACAGTCTGCCTGGTGGTGGTCGGCAGACCGATGGCGAGCAGCATCGTGCGGACGTCGGCGGCGAAGGTCTCGGACGCGGTCGAAACGCTCGGCACCCCGTCGAGCACGGTGCCGTCTGCCTCGAAGAGCCCGCGCAGGAACGAGGCATAGAGGGCCGGGTCGTTGGTTTCTCGAATTGCGGTGGGCACCCGCGGGGTCCACCCCTTGCCGGAATGGTCAACGCCAGGCAGGTCCTTGGCAAAACCGGCGGCCCTCCACCACCGCGCCAGCCGCACCGATTGCAGAGTCACCTCCTGGTAGCCCTGTTGCTGACGGACGACCGGCTCCAGTGCGAACAGCTCCTTGCTCAGCACTTCGATGCGGTCGATGACGTCGGTGTCTGTGTCGGCGACGCACAGCCGGATGCCCTTGGCGTGCAGGCTTCCGTCACCCATGAAGTAGCCCACGAGTTCGGCGAGTGCGGTGTCCACGGAGCCGGGTACATGAATGGTCCGGTCGCCTGAGTAGTAGGCCTGGTCCAGCACCGGCAGCGGGACAGACCGCGGCTCGCCGATGGTCTGCCCCAGCTGCAGCGGAACCAGGTCGCCGGGGGCGACGTCGGCCAGCCGCTTCCAGATCCATTCGCCGGACTGAGGATCGACCACCTTGACCCGGTGGGCCAGCGTGCCCTGCAACCGATATCCGCCCTCGGTCACGATGCGCCTGGTGGGTTCCTCGCCGTTGACGAAGAACTTCGTGGCCACCCGCGGCCCCTGGTCGGTGGAGACCTCGATACCGAGCTCCTGCCACTTCTCGCCGTAGACATCGCCGAGTTCGGACAGCCGCAATAGACCCCGATCGGTGGTGACGATGGTGTCGCCGACCAGACAGCCCGTGGGCGCCAGTACCGATGCCTGGGCGTTGCGGTAGCCGTTCTTATCGCCGAGGACCAGAGTCTGCTCCCATACCTTGCCGGCGACCCTCACGACCGAGGCGTCATCGATGCCGACGGGCCGGATCTGATCGTTGGCCGCCGCGTGCTTGCGGATCACCCGCTTGTGCGCGTCGGCGTTGCGGGCGTAGCCGTCGTAGGCGCCGACCACACCGGCCATCTCGGCAGACCGCTTGTAGGAGGTGGCCTGCATCAATGAGGTGATGCCGGCCGCCAGCATCCGGCCGCCCTCGGAGTCGTAGGCGTGGCCGGTCGCCATCAGCAGTGCGCCAAGGTTGGCGTAGCCGATGCCCAACTGCCGATATGCCCTGGTGGTGTCGGCGATGGGCTGGGTCGGGAAGTCAGCGAAACAGATCGAGATGTCCATCGCGGTGAAGACGAACTCCACCGCTCGGGCGAAGGTCGGAGCGTCGAAGGTGCCGTCATCGGACAGGAACTTCATCAGGTTCAGCGACGCCAGGTTGCAGGACGAGTTGTCCAGGTGCATGTACTCGCTGCAGGGGTTGGAGGCGTTGATCCGTCCCGACTCGGGGCAGGTGTGCCAGTCGTTGATGGTGTCGTCGTACTGGATTCCGGGGTCGGCGCAGGCCCAGGCGGCCTCATTGATCCTGGTGAACAGTTCGCGGGCGTCGACCGTGTCGATCACCTCGCCGGTCTTGCGGCCCCGCAGCCCAAATGCCGCGCCCTCCGCAGTGCTGGATTCGGTGGCCCGCATGAACTGGTCGGAGACCCGGACCGAGTTGTTCGCGTTCTGGTACTGCACCGAGACGATGTCCTCGCCCCCCAGATCCATGTCGAAACCGGCGTCCCGCAGCGCCCGGATCTTGTTCTCCTCCTTGGCCTTGGTCTCGACGAACTCGACGATGTCCGGGTGGTCGACGTCCAGGACCACCATCTTCGCGGCCCGCCGGGTGGCCCCGCCCGACTTGATGGTGCCGGCCGACGCATCCGCGCCGCGCATGAAGGACACTGGGCCCGATGCCGTCCCGCCCGAGGACAGCAGTTCCTTCGAGGAGCGGATCCGGGACAGGTTGAGTCCGGCGCCGGACCCACCCTTGAAGATCAGGCCCTCCTCCCGGTACCAGTTCAGGATGGAGTCCATGGTGTCGTCGACCGCAAGGATGAAACACGCTGAGACCTGCTGGGGTGACGCGGTTCCCACGTTGAACCACACCGGCGAGTTGAAGGCGAACACCTGGTGCAGCAGCATCCAGGTGAGCTCGTGGTTGAAGATGGCCGCGTCGGCGTCGGTGCTGAAGTAGCCGTTCTCCCGGCCGGCCTTGGTGTAGGTGTCGACGACCCGGTCGATGATGTGCCTGAGGCTGGACTCCCGGCTGTCGGAGCCGACGGCGCCGCGGAAGTACTTGCTGGTGACGATGTTGGTGGCGTTGACGGACCAGAAATCGGGGAACTCGACGCCACGCTGCTCGAAGTTGACGGTGCCGTCCCGCCAGTTCGTCATGACCACGTCGCGCCGTTCCCAGGTGACCTCGTCGTAGGGGTGAACGCCCTCGGTCGTGTACAACCGCTCGAGGTTCAGCCCCGCGCCGCTGCGGCCTTGCGCGGCCGAGGTGGTCGTGGTGGCGCCGGTGGTGGGTCGAACGGTGTCGGTCATGGCGTTGGTGCCTTTCGGTGGCGGCGAGGCGGGTCGGGTAGGCCGGCGGTGGGTGGTGGTATCTGGCGGGACAGGGATGGAGACGCAGCGCTGAGGTCAGACCACGGAGGTTCGGCGCCCGACCGGCGGTCCCCCGTCGCGGGCGGCCGCCGCGCCCGGCGGCCCGGTCGACGCGGCGTCCGGCCTCGCCGGCTCGACCGGCTCACCGGCGTCCCGGGGATGATCGGCACGCAGCGCCTCGATCTCGGCCACGAAGTCGTCCGCCGAGCTGAAGGCCCGGTAGACCGAGGCGAACCGCAGGTAGGCGACCTCGTCCAGGTCGCGCAGCGGACCCAGGATGGCCAGCCCGATCTCCTGACTGGGCACCTCGGCGGCGCCGGCGGCCCTGGTGGTGTCCTCAACCTGCTGGGCCAGCAGCGCCAGTGCGTCCTCGTCGACCGGGCGCCCCTGGCAGGCCCGCCGAACACCGTCGATCACCTTGGCACGGCTGAACGGTTCGGTGACACCACTGCGCTTGACCACGGCCAGCACAGCTTCTTCCACCGTGGTGAATCGCCGGGAGCATTCCGGGCACGAGCGCCGGCGGCGGATGTTTTGGCCGTCCTCCACCTCGCGGGAGTCGATCACCCGGGAGTCCGGGTAGTGACAGAAGGGACAACGCATGAAGATCAACTCCTTCGGTGACTCGCCGGCGAACCGGACACTACGGTCCTTCGAGCTGCTGGATCGGAAGTCGCTCCTCGAGGTGGACGCCGCCCTGGTGCTGCACTACCCTGGCGCCGGCTGCCTGGAATCCACGCCGCCCACGGGCGACACCGCCCTGGATCGACATCGCTGGTCCATTCGGAGCCCCAGCTGTCAGATATCGGGCGCCGCGAGGGCAGGCAGGTGGACAGATTCGGGATTCCCGGTGGACAACTCGCCGCCGGTTGTGGACAGGTCATCAGTCAGCATACCCCAATCTGTGGATAACTTACGTGCGTGTAACTACTAGATATGGGGTCACTGTAAGCGCCGTCGGAACCTCCCGCAAGAGTTCCCCGGCGTCGGTACCGCGGTGCAGCGGTCAGCCACGCATCATGCCCGGCTCCTGACCGTCCAGGCGGCGGCAGAACACCAGCAGGTCCGTGAGTGCCGCGCTCAAAGCAGCATGAATAGGGCGCGGCCACAGGCCCCCTGTGTGGGTGGTTGCACCGGCGAGAGCGTCTTCGTGTGCTACTGGTACCGACGTGACACCGGCTGGTTCGCCCGCGCTGTAGTGATGGGGCGTGCGCGCGCCGGGCGTGGACGCCGACATCGCGTTGTGGACCTTCTAGTCCCCCTGGCGAAGGTCGTCTGCGGCGTCGGCGTCGAGCCATTCGCCCGCGTTCCGGCGAACAAACTCATCGAAGGTGCGCGGAGGACGGCCGGTGAGGTCGAGCACCGAGGTGGTGATCTGTGCGTCGTCGCCGGCTCTCGTGCCGATCTCGACGGCGGCCAGGCTCGCGGCAAACGACGACGGCAACCCCGCTGCTCGGTAGCCGGCGGCCATGCCGTCGACGTCGAGGTGGTGCACTCGGATCGGCCGACCGGATTCGGCGGTGATGATCGAAGCCGCTTCGGGGTAGCTCAAGCCTTCGGGCCGGTGAGCTGATAGTCATCATCGGCGTCGAGGTCCGGAGCGCTCAGCAGTGCGGCAGCGGCCTGGGCGACGTCCCACACGTCGATCCAACCCACGCGGCCGTCCCCGGCCGAGGTGCGGATCTCGCCGCGCAACCGGATGCCCGCGCCGAGGGGGTGGGGTGGCAGGAAGTTGTTCATGAAGCCCGACGCGCGCAGCACGACCCACCCCGGTTGCTGCCTGACCCGGTCGGCAAGTTCGAGCCTGCCGGGGGCGTCCGGGAACACGATCGCGGAACCGAGTAGTACCAGCCGGCGCACCCCGGCGCGCCGCGCCTGGGCCAGGAAAGGTTCGACTACCGGCAGAGGGTCCAGAGCCGACGGCGGCGGGACAAGGTAGACCCCATCGGCCCCGCGCAGCGCAGCCGAGTGGGTCGCGGGGTCGTCCCAGTCGAACCGCACGGCGTCAGGGTCCTGCGCGGACGGGCTGCGGCTGCCGACCCGGACCGGCACGCTGCGGGCCCGCAGTGCCGCTACCAGCGGGTTCCCGGTCTTGCCGGTGGCCCCGGTGACAAGGACGCTGGTCATCGGTCGATCTCCCCACTCAGCTCCACGAGCAGCTTGGGCGGGACTCCGGCAATGGTGAACCCACCCCTCACGACGAGGAGGAACGCTGCAGCCAACACGGACCGGCGGGTGGCCGAGCCTCGGGACGAATACGATGGTTGGACAGATATCATACAGTTAACGTACCGATGGTTGGACAGATATCATACAGTTAACGTACCGATGGTTGGATGGTTGTCAAACTTCCGGTTCGGAGGGTAGCGATGGATGCCGCGAACGGCAGTAATGCGATCGAACCGGGCGTGCCTGCAGATCTGGAGCTTGTCCACGTGCTGCAAGCGATGAGCGACCCGCAGCGGTTAGCGCTGCTCAAGATCCTCGCCGACGGCGAATGGCACCCCTGCGGCGCGGGAGACTTGGCCACCGGCCTCCACAAATCGACGATCTCCCACCACATGAAAATCCTTCGAGCAGCCGGCCTGTTTGAGGACCAGCAGCGCGGTCGGAGCAAGTACGGCAGGCTGCGACGCGACGCCATCGACGAACGGTTCCCTGGCCTGCTCAACGGCGTACTGCCGAACGTTTGAATCAGCTTCGGCGGGGAGCCTGCAGCTCGGGGCGACTTCCACAGCGGGCGCTGCCCTCGTCGACCAGCTGTTCTGGCCCGTGATCGCGCTAGTCCCACTCTGGCGGCTCGAGGCGTGAGGCTCCCTTCAGCTGGCAAGGACCTGCTCGCGCAGGATGTCGGCGTGCCCGCAGTGATGGGCCAGCTCGCGCAGAACTTGCAGGTACACCCAGTGCAGCGTGCGCGGGCCAGCCTGGTGGCCGGTCACGACGGCGTCAGCGACAGGTCGGCAACCGCCGCCCGGGCCGTCGCGCAGGCCTCCCGGTGGGCCGTCATGACGGAGGCGACGGTGTCGACGTCGGCGAGCCGGAAGGACTCGTCCGGGCTCTGCACCAGGCCCAGCTCCCGACGGGACGTGCCGCCGACACACTCCTCGAACCACACCCGCTGCATCCACGTGACGTGCTTGAGCAGGCCGAGCAGGGTCGTCGCCGACGAGACGAGCCGGCGGCGGGCTTGCTCCTCGGTGAGGTCGTTGAGGGTCACCTCGAGGGCGGTCCGGTACTCCTCGACGAACGCGTCGAGCTGTGTGCGCTCGTCGTCCAACAGCACATCGAACGAGCGCATCAGAACCTCCCGTCACGCCGCGGCCGAGGCCACAACAGCTCGCGCGGGGCAGCGGCCCACGTCGACCTCGACGATCTTAAGACCGTTAGCTCTCGCGGGTGTCGCTGCCGGGCTCACTACTTGCGCTCGAACCCGGCATTGGCTTGCGGCTCACCATGTTCCAAGTCACGGACCGATCTGTTCAACAGTGCTGCGCTGGTCGCGGCGATACAGATGAGGGCGGACGCCAGGCATACGGTCGGCGCCCCGATTGTTGCGGCCAGTGGTCCGGCTGCGAGTTGGCCGACGGGTATCGCCGCATAGGACAGCAGGTCGTCGATGGAGGCAACTCGGGACAGTTTGTCGTGCGGGATGTGCTCCTGCAGAGTGCTGTCCCAAGTGATCGCGGAGGCCGAAGCACAGGCGCCGCCGAGGACTGCGGCGACGACGAGGCCGCTGGTGGGCAGACCGAGTCCGAGGCTGAGCAGTGGAACCGCGGCCACGGCGCCGCCGAGGACGGTGACGCGGAGAGCGTGACGGATCACCAGCCGGTACATCACGACACTCACGACCAGAAGCCCGACCGCCCGAGCGCTCAAGACCAGACCCCACAGTCGGGGGCCGCCGTGCTGGCTCACGAGTTGTGGGGCGAGGATCTGCCACGGCCCGGTCTGGACCAGGTTGACGACGAAGAACGCCAGCGAGACCGGCCACAGCCAGCGAACTGAGCGGAAGTATGACGCGCCTTCCCGGATGTCGCGCCCTATGCGGGCCGCTCTGGTCGTCTTGGATGCGGGGAGTCGGAGCAGGCACCCAGCAGCGATTACGAAGGTGATTGCGTCGAACGCAATGGCTTGACCGCTTCCCGCGGCGGCGACCAAGACACCGGCGGTGGTCGGTCCGATGATTCGAATGGCGTTGCGGGCTGAACCCAGGAGCGCGTTGGCCTTCTGCAGCTGACCGGACGTGACCAACTCGGGGACGACCCCTCGCAAGGCCGGCGTGGTGAACGCGGCCAGCGCACCGTTCGCGAACTCGAGCCCAGCGATGAATGCCAGCGAATAGTTGCCAGTCAGCAGGATCACGGCGACCGCGCCCTGGGTGAGGGCAGAGCCCACGTTCGCGGTGACCAGAACCGTCCGGCGGGAGAACCGGTCCGCGGTCGCTCCGCCCACCAGCAGCAGCAGCAAATGTGGAACCAGATTGGCCGCCAGCACTACGCCGAGATCGGCGGGGTTGTCCGCGGCGTCGAATACAGCGAACGCCAATGCCACCGGTGCCATCGCGCCTCCCAACTGGGAGGTCAGACGGCCGACGAAGAACCAGGAGAACGCCGGAGTGCGCAGAGGGCTCGTCACAATCGGGCAGTCTGTCCGCGCCTCACCAGTCGCCGTAGTCTTTCGGCGGGAGGCGAAACATGACGCTGCTCAGGCTCAACCCCGAATCGATGGCCCGCTCCCGGTTCGCGCTCTCACCACTGGCCGAAACCGTGGCCGCGATGATCACTCTGGCACGGGCCGACAATCCGGCGCTCGAACCGTGGGCCAGGCCCCATCGTCCGCAGTTCCGGCAGCTGCTGGCCGCAGATCCGTTCCGTCAAGGGTTTGTCTCCCTGGCGACGAGCACCAAGTGGCTCCCCGCACCCGTCACCATCCCGCCCCAGCATGGGATGAAGACAACCATCACCGACGAGTTGTCCCGCGTCCGCTCCGTCAGCGACGCCCAAGTGATCGACGAACTGCACCAAGCGCACCAGAGGAGCTGGAAACCACACACCCTCGACTGGATCGGCGGGCAGCACCTGGCCGACCGGATCGCCGACCTGGTTCACACCATCTGGACCGACTACGTCGAACCGGACTGGCCGAGCCGGCGCACCGTTCTGGAACGAGACGTCATGTACCGGGCCGGCCTGCTCGCTGCCTACGGATGGCCGGCCGCCGTCGACAGGATGACCCGATACAGCACCTGGATAGCGGCGGACGCCATCCAGTTCTCCTTGCAGAGCGACGCTGACCGCCACGTCGGCGACGGCGGACTGCAGTTCGTGCCGGTCACCCGCAGTTCAGGTACCTGGCTCGCCGAATGGCCGCCCGAGGACTTCGCCGTCGTCTACCCCGCCCGCGGAATCGCCGATCGGCTGACACCCCGCAACGAGCAAGCCCTCGATCGACTTATGGGTTCCGGTCGTGCCCGCATTCTGCGCGAACTCGATCAGCCCGCAACAACCACGGATTTGGCCAGCCAACTCGGTGCAGCCCTGGGAACGATCGGAGCGCACCTCGCCATCCTGCGCAACGCCCAACTCATCTCCGGGACCCGGATCGGACACCGCGTCTACTACCGAAGAACACGCCTCGGCGACGAACTCATCGCGACAGATTGACGCGCGTCGACATCGGCCGATTCCCGGGTGTCGCGTGAACGATCGTTGCTGACACAGTCGCGGACGGGGCTGAGTGAGAGCGGGTCGTCGGCAAAGAAACGTTGGCTGCGTTGGGGCTCTTCTCGGCAGACTGGGTGATGATCACGTTCATGACTGGACGCTAACCAACGGTGGCTACAGGAATTCTTCCTCCCACCTGCCCACAACGGTCGGCGTCGCACTTGACCGCGGTGACGTGCACCTGCAGGGTCGGCTCAGCCTTCGTCGCAGACACGGAGACGGCAGCCCCGCGGACGAGCAAGGCACATGCAGTGCGGGCAGGCGTGGTCACGCCAACTTCTGCGGCGCGTGGCGACTGTCCTTCGTGCAGAGCCACGCGGCGACCGAGCCGGTTCCGGCTATTGGTCGAGGACTTCCGTCCGATGCTGTTGCCACGAGTGGCATCGTCGCAGTGCCCTCGACCGTGTCGGCACCGCAAACTTTGCAGGTGGGGGGCGTCTTGGTCGATTTCATCGCAGCAGTATGACGGGCGGCCGATCAGCTCGCGCAGTCGCGCTGGCTCGCCCGCGTCACGAGGCTCTTGCCGCGTCGGCCGCTGCGATCACGTATCCGTACGAGTCGTCGATCGGCGAGTCTTTATCTCGGTCCAGGCCATGGGAGAGCCGACCACCGAGCGAAATGAGTTGACGGACCAGCAAAGCCAGGCCGTGATCTATCAAGGGCGGGCTGATGCTGTGTTCGGCCAGGGCCCGCGCCATCTTAATAGCGGCGTGATTGGACGGCGACTCGACGCCGAACCGTGATGCCAAGTAGTGCAGAGCGTGTTCGATCAGCATCCTGCCGAGAGCGCCTCTCGCGGCGGGGTTCAACGCTGGCTCGTAGAGCATCCAGCTCTGCCACGCATCGATGTATGTGAGCGCCTCCCCGGAGGGGGTGTCCGACTGGGGGAATGGACCCGGGTCGCCCGGTGGGTCGAGAGCCGGCTGACCTACAGCCTCGCGACTATCAGCGAGCTCGCGCACCGCTGTTCTTCGCGGCCAGTGATGTCTACGCCATCGTCAACCCGTCCGGTGGACAAATCGAGGACTACGCCAGCAAGCAGGGCGTTGCTGCCCTCACCAACATGGCCGCGGAAATCGCCGCAGCGCTCGCGATCTTCTACCTGGTATGCCGATGGCTGGCCATCCCGCGTGCACTCGCGGGAATCCCGCGCACCCGCGTCGCGACGATGGCGCGCGGCGTCCGTCGACGGATGATCCCGTCCATGCAGCCGACGTGGCTGGTCGCCGTCGCTGCAATTGGCGGCGCGGTGTTGTCCATCCGCGTCAGTGAGCTGACCACGCCTGCCGGTGAAGCCGTCAGTTCGACGAATCTGACCACCGCTGACAATCTCCCCTCGATGCTCGGTGGCGCACTCCGCAGTCTCAACGCCGGAGTGGTCGAAGAAATCACGATCGTTGCACTGCCGGTCCTGCTCGGCCGTCGAACTGGCTGGCACCCGGCCGTGATAGTCGCGCTCTCGGTACTCATGCGCTGGCCGTTCCACCTTTATCACGGCGTGTGGTGGACCACGCTCCTGTGGACGATGGCCTGGGCAGCACCCCACGCTCTGGCCTACCTGTACCTGCGTCGACTCTGGCCCCTGGTCATCGGCCATACCTGCCAAGACCTGCTCGCGTTCAACGCACCTCATGACATCGCCTACACCACAACAATTATCGGCATAATGACCATCGTGGGCGGCGCAGCACTGCGCGACCACATCGGCAGCCGGCAACGCCGACGCACTGTCACCGACAGCGCCGTCACGGCCGTCACCTACACCCGACTCGACAGCGGCACCATCACCCTGAAGAACAAGGCCAAGAAGCTGCCCGACATGTGGGCAGCCCTCACCGCGATCAGCCAGGACCAACCGCACCGCCCCGGCGCATCAGGTGTACGACCGCCCGCGGATCCGTCCAGGCCGACCAGCTCACCGAGCACGGATACCCGCGGCCCCGGAACACGGCCCACCGCATCCGAACTCCACTCGCCGAAGCGTCAACACCGCTTGACGACATGCCGACCGTCAACTAGAATTGACCAGCTAATGCGCTATTTTTCGAGTGTGGGAGGGTTCCAATGGGATGGTTTGCGGACGCAGGCGGGCACGAAGGTTGGGTAGCGAACGTCCTTGCCGATGGGCGTATCTCGGCGTCATCGACTGGCACGGGTGTGATCGTGCATGAGCAGACCGACGCCGATATCGCCGCCGGATACGAGGTCCGGCGGTACTCGCCGTCCACCTCAATTGATGTCATCGTCCCCTGGAGCCAGGTGGCGGCCTGGCGCATCGTCTGCGTGTGTGGGTGGGCCGGTTCGGAGATGCCTGCCTACGGCGATGAAAATGGCTGGCGGGACTGCCCCGAGGACGTGGAGGACGGGGTGTTCTTCCCCGAGTGGCAGGCTCACGTAGCACCGTTCGAGGCGCTGGACCAGTTGGGGGACCTGGCCGGCCAGGCCCGCGTGATCGAGCGGCAGCTCTCGGACAAAGTGCAGCTCGCTCGGACCGCCGGCGCCTCCTGGTCGCAGATCGGACGTGAAGTCGGACTCAGTAAGCAAGGCGCCCAACAACGCTGGACCACCACATGACCGGCGCGCCGTGGTGGGTGACCGTCGCCGTCGCAGTCGTGACCGCAGCGGCCGCACTGGGCGGCACCGCGATCGCCACCTGGCGGCAGAACCGCCGCGCCGGCCGCGACGAATGGTTCCGCAGGCTCCAATGGGCCGAACAACTCGCCGCGGATCCGGACGTCAACCGCCGCGCCCACGGACGTGCGGCCATGAACGCCCTCGCCGATTCGAAGCTCGCCACACCAGAGGACCTGGACTTCATCGCCAGCATCACCGACCTGGACAACGTGCACGCCCTCGAAGAAGCGCTGACCCCCGAAACGGTGGACGCCATCGACTTCATCGAGGACACTGAAGACAGCGAACCCGAGGAGACGCCATGACAATCACGAACCCGAACACGCAGGCCACAGCACCGCGAAAGGTGATCCGCGTACCACGCGACGTGATCGAAGGCGCCAAGCTTCAGATGACCCTGGACCGCCGACGTGGTCGCCCGACCTCAGCGATCATCCGCAAGATCGCTGAAGCAAAGCCGGCACGCTGACCGAGGCTAATTCGAAACGCGCGTTCTATCTTTGGTGCGTGGAGTATCTGAATCGTCTGCCACCCCCAAAGGATCAGAGCCGGCGCGTGCAGGGCATGTTCCCGGTCATCATCCGCCTGGTGTGCTGCCCGACCATTCCGAGGAGTGGAGGCCAGCTCGACGAGCCTTCCGCTGGACGCCAAGCGGCGCCTTCATGTTCAAAAACTGGGAAACCACACGCGGAGATCCGCGATCAAGCATCACAGCCTGGCTCCCGCTCGGCGATGTCGCGCGAGTGCTACGAAGGCCAACATCTGCCGATGTCGGACCCACCCGGTAGAAAGAACCCGTAACCCCCGGAGCCGACGCCGGCCGGAGTTACATGACCGGCCCCGCCGGGACGGCCACCCCCGTCCGTCAACGTCATGGTCGGCGCCGGGTGGGGAAAGATCATCAGACATGTCATTGACACCGCGCGAGCGCATCCCCCTGATCCGAGAGTGCGCCACGTTGCTCGACAAGCAGGATTGGGGTGTCCTTAGCAGCGGAGCGAATCTGGTCCCTTCCGCCGCCGGCAGATGGCCGTCAGGCGGCCGGTGAGCGGAGCGGGCGGTGTCCTTCGCGGCGCAGTTCTGTTTCGAGGTCGAAGGAGTACGTGCCGTAGAAGTTGATGTGGTCGTGCTGCGCCGGTGTCAGGTGCGCTGCGTCTTCGTCGGTGACGGGGTAGCCGTCGGCACGGAGGGCATCGAGCGCATCGCCGAGGTAGGTGGTGGTCCACAGGACCGCAGCGTTGGTGACGAGAGTCAAGCAGAGGGCCTGATCGACTTGGTCGTCGAGGTGTCGGCGCCGGACGTGGCCTTGGTGGGCGAAGAACAGGTCGCGGCGCGGGGCGTGCAGGCTCTCGCCCTTGTTCAGCTGTCGACGGACTCGGCGTCGGAGTTCTTCGTCGGCGACGTAGCGGCACAGGTAGATGGTGCGCACGAGCCGTCCGTATTCCTGGAGCGCTCGGGCGAGTGAGTTCTGTCGGCTGCTGGCGTGCAGTTTGGCGATGAGCAGGCTTGCGGTGGTGTGCCCGAACTTCATTGAGCCGACGAGGCGGA
>JAABUT010001634.1_pt1 | contig 24752 bp, 26 predicted proteins | sample 5559281 | NCBI WGS metagenome assembly JAABUT01 (sample SAMN10711880, study PRJNA513359) | rock metagenome | isolation source: Antarctica rocks | place: Antarctica: Victoria Land, Ricker Hills nord | collected 2016-01-04
AACAGCCAGTTGGAAGCGTGGGGGGTACAGCGGCTGCACGCGCGGACGCACGAAGGCTGGCTGTGCAAGGTGCTGGCCTCGCTGTTTGCCCTTCTCTGCGTCAACGCCGACTAGCAATCACGGTATAAGAGTATTCATACGTCCGGAATGGGAAGGGTGTATACGTGACGACGACGGAGGAAAGCCCGCTGTACACCTTCGACGCGGACGGGGTGGCGTGGCTGGAAACGCGGATGTGGGAGGCGTACTACGCGAAGCAGGCCGTGCGGCTCTTCCTCCTGCTCGTCCGGCTCGTCGCGCGGCAGTTCGGGCTGCCGTGGCGACGCGCGCTTGCCATCGCGCTGATGCTCGTGCGCCCCGCGATGCGCTTCGCCCGCGCCCGCAGCAACTACGTGGCGGTTATCCCCGACATCGCGGCGGCGTACGCCCGCATTCAGGCGGACTGCGGCGTGGTCTTCGACGCGGAGGAGGTCGCCGCGCGCGAGTTGCAATGGTGGATCGTCCACCGCCACCCGACGGAAGCGGGCGAGGCGGGCCTCACGGACGCTATCGCCGCGCTGTATGCTGCTGTCTATCGCCTACCTTCCACACGGGTGCGGGAGGCGGCACGGCTCCGTGCGGAAGCGGCCATTGTGTGCGATGCGGGACGGAAGCGAGGCGGCATGCGTGGTGCACCATACTGGCGCGAAGTCGGCGATCTGCTCCAACGCTCGTACCGCGAGTTGAAGCGCGCCGTGCAGCCAACGGAAATCACGGTCGCGTAATCGCCGTCTTTCACTCCCACCGCCCATGCCGCCCAGAGGGCACCCGCACCCGCTCTCCATCACCCGAAAGATGCAGGAACGTGCGACTATTCCGTTCTTTGCCAATGTGACAGAGAGCCGCCGCCATGCTATGGTGCGACAATGGGAGGCGGCGGGTGCCTCCCGTTCGATTGCGCCGCATCGAGGAGGGTCCTTCGTATGTCGTTCGTCCGCTCGCGCCGATTGTTCGCGTGTCTTGCATTGCTCCTCGTTGCTATGCTCGCCGCGTGCGGCGGCAGTTCGAGCAAGACCGCCGCGCCCGCCACGCCCGCCGCATCCGCCACGCCGACGGGGGCGGTCATCCCCGCGCAGACGACGCAACCCGTCGCCACAACGAGCGCCATCACCACCTCCGGCACCCCGACACCCCTCGCCAACAGCCTGCCGACCGGCACCGTGCGCCCCACGGAAGCGGGTCGCGCAACGGGCGGTGCCGCGACGACGGTCGGGACAGCCACCGGGGCGACCCCAACACCACTCGCCCGCACCACCGCGACCGTGAGCACGAGCGTTGCGAACGTCGCCGGGGCAAGCACAAGCACAAGCACAAGCACAAGCATGAGCACAAGCATAAGCACAAGCATAAGCGCGAGTGCCGGTACGAGTACGAGTACGAGTGGTAACACGGCCGCGAGCACCATCGCGCGCAGCACGCAGCCATCCGGCTCCGCGACGACGTCCACGTCCGGGAGCGCTTCCGCAGTGGCGGGCACGAGCCTCGTGGGCACGCCGACGACAACCCCCGCGCCCGCGACGGAAGCGCGGGGCAGCGTCGAGCAGTTCCTGCGCTCCGTGCTGGCGAAGGGGGACATCTCCGGCTCCCTCACCCCGGCATTCAAGTCCCAGACCAGCGGCGATGGCTACAAGTTGCTCAACATCCAGCCACCCATCCAGGAATTCACCGTCGATAGTGAGCAGCGGGATGCGGATGGCAACAGCGCGACCGTCCGCGTGACGATCACCACTGCTGCGGGCGTCGCGAAGCGCGGATTCGTGATGCGCAAGCAGGGCAGCGCCTGGTTCGTCGATAACATCACGACGTAGCGCGTTTGTCCCTGCCTCAATGGCCCAACCAATCCCCTCCCCTCTCCATCGCCGAACAGGTCTGCCTCGTGCTACGACCTTCGGGCGATGGCTCCGTACGAGAGGGGCCGGAGGTGAGGAATCACAACCGGCCCTTATGCGTTGGCGAGTTCGTCGTTGATCTTCTTCTGGATCTGCCTGGCGGCGTCGTCCGCCGTGATCTGCTTATTGAGAATCTGCGTCTGGGCGTCCTGGATGTAGTCGCGCGCCTTCTGCCAGCCGAGTTGCTTCGGCTCGCCCTTGCCGTACGGCGCGACATCGAAGGCGGCGCGGTTGACGGGCTTCTCCGCGAAGAACTTCTTGGTGAATTCGGAGTCGGCGGCGGAGCGGCGAACGGGTAGGTAGCCGGACGCCGTGGACCAGTAGGAGGTCACATCCTTCGCCGTGAAGTACTTGAGGAAGAGCCACGAGGCGAGCTGCTTCTCCAGCGTGGACTTGAAGATGATCGCGTTCGCGCCGAAGATCGTCGTCGCGGGGGTCTTCAGGTTCTCCGGCCCCTGTGGGATGACCGCGCCGCTCCACTGGAACTTGTCGCCCTTCGACGGGTCCTTCGGGTCGTTCTGGATCGTCGAGCCGACAAAGGCGCGCGTCGTGCTCGAGCGGAGGATGAAGGCGGCGTCGCCGGCGGCGAAGGCGTCCTGATCCTCGAAGGAGCCGGGCTTGATCTGATATGCAGTGCCCGCCTTCACCATGTCTTCGAGCACCTTGAGCGAAGAGACCGCCGCCGCCGTGTCGAACTTCGCCTTCTTGCCGTCGTCGCTGATCACGTCGCTGCCGTAGGAGAAGACCATGCCATCGATGGTGGAGGCGTCCACCGCGACGGGGTAGCCCTTCTTGCCATTCTTCACAATCGCCGCCGCCTGCGTCTTGAACTCGTCCCACGTCTTCGGTGGGGCGGTGAAGCCCGCCGCTTTGAGGAGGTCGAGGTTGTACCAGAGCATCAGCGCGGAAGTCGTGAAGGGGACGGAGAGCACCTGGTTCTTGAACTGCGGGAAGATGTTGCGGTCGAGAAAGCCGGGGAAGAAGTCGTTCAGGTCGTCCTTCGTCCAGCCATAGGTCTTGCTGTTGATGTACGGCGAGAAGTCCAGCAGCGCGTCGCCCTGCATGTAGTCCGCGACATTTGACTCGTACCCGACGCTGACCGCCGGGAGCGTCTTCGCCTGGATGCCGACCTGCAACTTCTGCGCCAGTTCGGTGTAGTTGCCGACGTACTGCGGGTTGACGGTGATACCGGGGTTCGCGACCATGAAGTCTGCGACGACCTTCTTCAGCGCGTCCTCGTTCTGCTTCTGCTGTGTGTGCCAGAAGTCAATCGCGATCGTCTTCCCCTTAATGTCGATCTTGTCGATGTCGCTGCCCACGCCCGCCGTGCTCGCAAACTTCTGCGCCACGACGGACTGCCCGGCGGTCAGGCCCGTCGCGGGGGTCGCGCCCCCGGCCGCGACGGAGCCGCTCGCCGCCGTTGTCGCACTCCCCGTCGTTGACGCGGCGGTGCCGCTCGCGGTCGTCGCCACGGCGGGCGCGCTCGTGCTCGCCGCACCGGTCGTCGCGGCGGGCTTGGTGGGAGCCGTCGTCGCGGCGCCGGAGGCGGTCGTCGCCGCCGTTGTCGGCGCTTCGGTCGCCTTGCTGCCGCCGCACGCCGCGAGGATCGCCGTCGCCGCCGTCCCCGCGATGCCACCGAGCAACGTGCGTCGGTTCAATCGCCTACCAAACAGTGTGTCGCTCACGGTGTCCCCTCCTTTGTGTAAAGCCACCCCTCATCCCTCCCGACGTGGGAGGGGAGGTCAGGAAAATTCCGGCTATCCCTTGACGCCGGACGACGCAACGCCCTCGATCAACTGGCGCTGCACGAAGAAGTAGAGGAAGACGATCGGGATGATGGTCAGCGTCGTCGCCGCCATCAGGAGCGGGTAATTCGTCCCCGCCTCCCCCGTGAACTGCCGCAGCCCGACCTGGATCGGGAAGAGGCTCTGCTTCGTCGTCACGATCAGCGGCCAGACGAACGAGTTCCACGACCCGAGGAAGCTGAACAAGGCCAGCGTGACGAGCGCGGGCCGCGCCAGCGGCACCGCCACCTTCCAGAGAATATCCCACTGGCTCGCACCGTCAATCACCGCCGCCTCGAAAATCTCCTTTGGGATGCTGAGAAAGAACTGACGCACGAGGAAGATACCGAATATCCCCGCTGTCCACGGGACGATCTGCGCCCAGTACGTATTATACAGGTGCAGGTTCTTGATGAGGATGAAGTTCGGGATGAGGATCGCCTCGAAGGGGATCATCAGCGTCGTCAGCAGAAAGGCAAAGATGACGCGCTTGCCGGGGAAGTCCGTCGTCGCGAAGGAATAGGCGGCGAGCACGGAGGTCAGGAGATTGAAAAACGTCGTCACCGTCGCGATGAAGAGCGTGTTGACAAGGTACCGCCCGAACGGCGCCTGGCTGAGCGCGTCCCCGAAGTTGCCCGGCTGGAGCGATTGCGGGAAAAGCGTCGGGGGCGCTTTGATCGCCTCCGCGAGTGGCTTCACGCTCGTGATAATCATCCAGTAGAAGGGGAAGAGCGCGCCGAGCACGAAAATGATCAGCAGGATGTGCGCGATCAGGTTGCGCCGCGCCCGCTGTCGCGCCTGCCGGAATGCGCGGGACTGCGGACGCGCCGCATGATCGGCAATCTCGGTCATCGTGGGGGCCGTGCGCACCGCCATTAAGTCTGCGCCCTTTTGCGGCGGCGACCAAATCGTGGCACATCGCCCCGGTCGCCGATGGAGAGTTGGACGAGGGTGATGATGAAGAGCATCACGAAGAGCAGCATCGCGAACGCCGCCCCGTAGCCGACGCGCGTCTGCTGGAAGAATTCGTCGAAGACTTGATAGGTGATCGTCGCTGTGCGCACCGCGCGCGAGCTGATGCCCGTCATCGCGATGATCGGGTTGATGACCTGAAAGGCGCGGAGCGTGGAGATGATCGACAGAAAGAGAATCGTCGGCTTGAGCAGTGGCGCGATCACGCGCGTGCCGATCTGCCACTGGTTCGCGCCGTCAATCTGCGCCGCCTCGATCACTTCCCTCGGCACATTGGAAAGCCCCGCGAGGAAGATGATCGTATCGAAGCCGATGGAACTCCAGAGCGAGTAGATCATGATGGAGACGAGCGCGAGGCTCGGCCCTTGCAGGAGCGTGGGCAGGTGGATGCCGAAGTTGCCAAGCACGATCTCGAAGACGCCGTGCGGGTCGAGCAGCCAGCGCTGCTTGCCGATGCCGAACCAGCCGAGGAAGAAGTTGATGAACCCCTGATCCGGCTGGAACATCCACGCCCAGACCGTCGCCATCGCGATCGGCGGGGTGATGTACGGCAGGAAGAGGACGACACGGTAGAACGTACGCCCGGCGATTGGGCGAAAGAGCATGATCGCGAGAATCAGCGCGAGGGTCAGGCCGATTGGTACTGTGCCGACCACGAACCAGAGCGTGTTCCTGATCGCGTTCCAGAACTCCTCGGAGTGCAGGGCGCGCGTGTAGTTGTCCGACCCGACAAAGGACTGCTTTCTGACGTTCCACTTGAACAGGCTGATGTAGAAGGCGTAGAAGATCGGGAAGATGTGGAAGAGCGAGAGGATCGCCACCGCCGGCAGGATCAGGAGGTATGAAAAGGCATACTTCCCCGCGCGCACACCGACACCGGTGCGCGCGGCAGCGCCGGAAACGGCGAAGGCTGGCTTCACACTCTCTTCGCGCACGCAACCACTCCGTGACGACGCTCAAGACCGATTCACGCAGAGACCCTTGTACCATGTCACTGTGATGAAATGATATGCGCCGTGTGAGAGGAATGCAAGCCGTCGAGCAGCCAGTAGCAAGTAATTTAGTGACTGCTACCTTTGAGTCTTGCGTCACTCTCTCCGAATCGGACTCGAACGAGCAGATACGGCGAAGGCTCCGCACTCATGCAATCCGCAATTGTCCGCACGCCGCGTCCATATCATCCGACCACTGGCTACTGGCATCGGCTACTCCCCATCTCGACATCCGTACGCGAACTATGGTATCACTATCGCGGGGTGCAATCCGCTTTGCGCCGAATGAATGGAACAACCAGGGGGCATGTGCATGGCAACCGTCAAGGTTGACGCGGTTGACGCGGAACTCGTTCACCCCGGCGCGACGGGCGCGCCGATGCAGACGGTTGAGCGCGCGCTCCGGGTCCTCGAACGGGTCGCCTCGTTTCCCCGCCCCGCCTCGCTCACCGAGGTCGCCAACGCCGCAGGCTTGCACCCGAGCACGACGTACCGCCTGCTCGGCACGCTGGTGCAGACGGGCTACGTCACGCGGGATGGGCGCACGGGCCTCTACCGCCTCGGATTAAAACTGCTGCGCATCTCCCGCGCACTGGAGGATCAGCTCGACATCCGCGCGATTGCCCTGCCAGTGATGGAGCGGATCGTCGCGCAGGAGGAGGAGACGGTGTCGCTGGTGATTCGCACCGGCTCCACCGCCGTGGTGATTGAGCGCGTGCAGTGCGCCCGCCAGATTCGCAGCGTCACGCCGGTCGGCTCGCACGGGCCACTGCATTGCACGGCGGCGGGGAAGATCCTGCTCGCATGGCTCAAGCCGCCGGATATCCAGACGCTGCTCACGGAAGCGCCGCCGATCCGCTACACCACCCGCACGATCACCGAGTACGACGCGCTGCACAACGAACTCTCGAAGGTGCGCGCCCAGGGCATCGCCCTCGACCGTGGCGAGCGCGCGGATGACCTGATCGGCATCGCCGGTCCGGTGCGCAACGCGCGGGGCCGCGTGATCGCCGCGCTCAGCCTCTCCGGCCCGGCGCAACGCCTCGGGCCGGAGCGCCGCCCCGCACTCGCTGCGATGATCCGCGAGGGCGCGGCGCTGGTCTCCGCCAGCCTCGGCAGCACCCTCGGCGACGATCCTTCGTAGGGAAGCGAGCCTCACTCCTGCCCCCTCTTCATTCCGATGGAGGGGGGACTCAGTTGTGAGGTTGGATGCGACGAGAAGTTTGCGGCGGGCGCAGAAAGAGGGCGAACAATGACTGAGGTTGTCGTCGTTGGTGGAGGAATCATCGGCGCGTCCGTTGCGTACCGGCTGGCGCTGGCGGGAGCGCGGGTGACGCTGCTAGAGGCGGGCACGTTGGCGGGCGGGACATCGGGCGCGAGCTTCGCGTGGCTCAACGCGAACAACAAGCCGCCCCGCGCGTACCATGTGCTGAACACGGGCGGCATGGCGGAGCATCGCATCCTCCGGCGCGAATTCGGCGACGCGCCGTGGCTCCATCTGGACGGCAACATCGAGTGGGCGGCGGACGCGCCGGAGCACGCCGCGCTGATGGAGAAGATGGCGCGGTTGCGGGAGTGGGGCTACCAGGTGGAGCTGCTGACAGCCGCCGAGTTGCACGCCTTCGAGCCGGATCTTGTGCCGCCGCCCGGTGTCGAGCAGGTCGTGTTCTTCCCGTCGGAGGGGTACGCGGATGTGCCGCTGCTCATCGGCACGCTGGCCCGCGCCGCCGAGCGCGCGGGCGCAACTATTCGCACCAACTGCCGCGTGACGGAGGTTGCGCGATCCGGCGGGCGAGTCACGGGCGTCGTGACCAACGGGGGCGAACGGTTCGGGGCGGACGTCGTGGTTGGTTGCGTCGGGCGGTGGAGCGGGGAGTTCGCGCGCGCCGCCGGGTTCCACCTGCCGATGGAGCCGACGGTCGGGATGCTTGTCGTCACCGCCGCTGCGCCGGTGCGGCTGCGGGCGGTGCTCAACTCCCCGGCAATCAATGTCCGGCCCGATGGCGGCGGTCGCCTCCGCCTGCAAGCGACCGATTTCGACCCGACAACGCGCGCCGACACGCCAACCGTGCCGCTGCCGGAGACCGCGCACCGCGTGATGGAGCGCGCCGTGGCCGTCCTCCCCACGCTGGCAGGCACGCCAATCCTGGCCGCACTCGTCGGCGTGCGCGCCATCCCCGGCGACGGCTACCCCGTCGTTGGCCCGGTACCGGGGATGGACGGCCTCTACCTCGCCTGCACGCACAGCGGCGTGACGATGGGGCCGCTGCTGGGCCGGATCGTCGCGCGCGAGATCATGGCGGGCGAGATCGACCCGCGCATCGAGCCGTTCCGCCCAGAACGGTTGGTGCGAAGCGGAGCAATGGGCTAGGCCGTCTCATTCTGCATCGCGGCACAGGGCAGTATCAGGCCGTCCCGGCGGCAGCGGCGTAGCGCCGAAGATCGAGCAGGTGATGGAGTTCGTGCCCCGCGAGGGCGAATGCCAGGGCACGCACACTGATCGCCTGCCCATCGGCCAGCCCGCGTCGCGTCCACGCTGCGGCATCGAGACTGCGGAAGAGCGCGACCGTGGCGTGGCGCACCGCCGCGTACTCCGCGACCATATCGGCGAACGCCTGCCGCTCGAAGCCAGCCGCCGGGACGTATGCCTCAAAATCGACTCCCGGCAGCGGTGTCGCGTCGTCACGCGCGAACCGCAGCGCCCGATACGCGAGGACACGCTCCGTATCGGCCAGATGCCCGACGATCTGGAGCGCGTTCCACTCTTCCGGTGCGGGTCGCCACGCCGCCTGCGCCGGGGTGAATGCCGCAAGCAACGCGGCGGTTTCCTCAATTTGATGGGCAAGGATTTCGACGACATCGCCGTCCGGCACCAGACGGATGTACTGGCCATAGTACGGGAGGTACTCGTCGGCGGCCGGGCGCCCGATAGCAGCGTGGGTCATGCGTTACTCCTTTGAAGGAGCATAAAGGCCAGTTTTGCTCCTCACCCCCCGGCCCCTCTCCATCGCCGCAATAACCATGACATGTCGAAGCTAAGGGGCGATGGGGAAGCGGGTGCCCTCTGGGCGGCACGGGGGGTTAGGGCCGTTACCGCCGTGGCCCGACCGCCGACGGCGCCTGCGCGCGGCCCCACATCAGGCTCCACGGGCTGGGCATCGGGCCGACGGGCACCTCGATGAGCGCGGGCGCGTTCGTCGCGAGCGCGTCGCCGAGCGTCTTCTCCAGTTCCTTCGCGTCCTTCGCGCGCAGGCCCGCCATCCCGAACGACTCCGCCAATTTCACGAAATCGGGGTTGTGCAGGTCGGAGGCGATGGTCCGGCCATTGAAGGTTTCCTGCTGGATGCGCTTGACATTGCCGAAGGCGTTGTCGTTGAAGACGACGGTGACGAGCGGGATGTTGTACGCGACCTGCGTGGAGAGTTCCTGCACGTTGTACATGAACCCGCCGTCGCCGTTGATCGAGACGACTTTCTTGCCGGGGTTGCCAACCTGCGCGCCGAGGGCGGTCGCGTAGCCGTAGCCGAGCGTCCCCTGATAGCCGGAGTTGATGAAGGTGCGCGGGTAGTAGACGGGGAAGCCGAAGTTCGAGAAGTACCCGACCTGCGTGCTCTCGTTGATGAGGATCGCGTCGTCCGGCATCGCGGCGCGGAGGGCGTTGGCGAAGCCCGCCTGCGGTTGCAGCGCGTCCGTCCGCTCCTTGATCGCCACCTTCATCGCGCTCAACTCGGCCTCGCGGGAGGGGCGGGCGGTGTTGTACTTGCCCACCTGCTGCGCCAGGGCGGCGAGGCCGACCTTCGCGTCCGCGATGATGCCGATGGCGGGTTCGACGTTGCGGCCGATCTCCTCATCGTCGATGTCCATGTGGATGACCGTCTGTTCCGGCGTGAGGCCCCACTGCGTCGCGGGTTCGACGAAGCGCGTGCCGACGGCGAGGATGACATCCGCCTTCGGGAGCAACTCCCGCCCGCCGAGCGAGGTCTGCGCGAGGTATTCGCGGTCGGAGAGCGCGCCGCGCCCGTTGCGGGACATGACGACCGGGGCTTGCAGCATCTCCGCCAAGTTGCGCAGCTCGTTCCACGCGCCGCTGGAAAGGACGCCGCCACCGGAGACGATCAGCGGGCTTTTCGCCGCGCCGAGCAGCTTTGCCGCCTTGTCGAGCATGTCCGGGTCGGCGGCGGGGCGGTCGCGGTCAATCTTCTCGGGGGCGTACAACTCGACCTCGCGCGGGGTGGCGAGGATGTCCGGCGGCACCTCGATCTCGACCGGGCGCGGGCGACCCGTCCGCATCTGGCTGAACGCCTCGCGCACGAGGCCGGGGATTTCCTCCGGCGTCATGCCGCGCGCCGCCCACTTGGTGACGGACTTGAGCATCTCCAACTGATGCGGGATCTCGTGGAGCATCCCGCGCCCGACGCCGATCAGGTCGGACTGGATCTGGCCCGTGAGGCAGAGCACCGGCGCGGAGCAGGCGTACGCGGTCGAGAGCGCGGCGGTCGCGTTGAGCAGCCCCGGCCCCGGCACGACGAGGCAGACGCCAACCTCACCCGTCGTGCGGGCGTAGCCATCCGCCATGTACGCCGTCGCCTGCTCGTGGCGCGTGTGAACGATCTTGATGTTCTCTTTCTCGTCATAGAGCGCGTCGAATGCCCAGTCGAGTTGCACGCCGGGAAGCGCAAAGATGACTTTGACACCCTCCCGTTTCAACGACTGTACGAGCGCCTGCCCTCCGGTCAATTCGGCCACAGTTTCCCTCCTCGATCCAAAAAACCACGAATCCGTTGCGAAATCGGTCTTCTTCCAGAGAATCGCAGGTGTAAAGCGGGCAACAGGGCGATGTTCTCAACCGTTCTCGCGTTGTGGGCATTGTACGTGATGCGTCGGGTATGAGGAACCCCCGTTGCGATCAGATACGCGGGCCAGGGCCGGGGCCGAAGCGCCCCATCCCGCCGAATGGCCAGCGGCCAAATGTCGGCGGCGCGGAGCCGTCGGTGCGGTAGGTGAGAACGGTGAACGTCGGCTCCGCTGTCGTTTCCTTGGTTGCGGTGCGGCGCGGCGGATCGGCGTTCGGCTGCGTCAGTCGCCGCCAGACATCGGGGTTCGTCGCGTCGGCAACCCAGAGGAGCGTGCTCGCCCGCTGGAAGACGCGCAGCGCGCCGTGCCCCGGCTCCTCCTGCCAGCCGTCCTGCGGGAGATGGGAGGCGTACCACTCCGCGACCTCGCGGTACGACATCGACGCGCGGTACCAGAGCGCGGTGCCAGTGACGCCACGCGTCCGCAGCATCGGCGCGGGGTTCCCCGCCTGTGAGATCGGCACATTGTCCACCCGCAGGAGCGTCACACCGGGCGGCACAGGGAGCCAGACAGCCGGGTTGAAGGGCGTCGCGTTCGCGGCGGCGTCCCCGAGCGATTCCGGCCCGGCGGGCGGGTCCGGGCGGGTAGTGACCTGCCGCGCCATCTCGCGCACCTGCGCGCGCGCTGCCAGCGCGCGCTGCCGCGCAAATCGGTAGACGGCGCTCAGGATGAGCCAGAGCACGAAGGAGACGAGCGCGAGGACGGCGAGCAGGCCGACAATAGTGAGCAGCATTCCGCTACCTCCGGGGTAGGGGCAGAGTCGTTGACGCATGAAGCCACGGGGCGAGCAGCGTGAGCAGCGCGCCACCGAGCAAATACGCACCGAATACGTCCGTGGGCCAGTGGTCGCCAAGCGCCATGCGCGACGGGCCAACCACCAACACCAGCGCGGCAAGGATACCGCAGATCATCTCCTCTCTTCTACGTTCCCAGCCCCCCGCCGGTAACGCATCGCGGATGAGCAGAAGGAGCAGCCCGCACGTCACGGTGTATGTCAGGACATGGCCACTCGGGTAGGCGAAGGAGGTGATGAACTGCCCAACGACCTCCGCCTGCTCCGGCGTGGGCCGGGGGCGCGCGATCAGGTGCTTGATGCTGGACCCGAGCGGCGAGGAAACGAGCGCCGCAAGCATCAGGAGCGCGCCACGCCGCCCGCGATACCGCCATGCCAGGTAGACGAATACCCCCGCCACGCCGAGCGATTGCGGCCCGTATCCCGGCCACGAGATCGCCCCCCAGAACCATGCGCGGTGTGGCAGCAGCGCCGCCTGCACGCGCAGCAGGAGCATGGCGTCGAAGCGATCCGTCGCACCCCGCCACACCAGCAGCGTCACCACGGCGAACGCGACGAGCAGACTAATGGGTACGAGCCATGCCCACGCCGCACCGTGCCGAGCACTCCTTTCCGTCTCCCTCTTTCCCGGTAGGGAAGGCGGGTGCGGGCGCTCTCCGGGCGGCATGGGTGGTGGGGAAGTTGGGGCGACGTTCATTTCTTCAGCAGCAGCCGCAATCCAACAACGGCGAGTGCGATTGAGAGGCTGCGGATGATCCACTTGCCCTGCATCCGGCGGGAAATCTGCGCGCCAATTTGCGCGCCGGGAATGACGCCGATCGAGAGGCCGATCATCGGTATCCAGCGGATGTCCCCCTGCACGAGGTGCGAGATCGAGCCGACCAGCGCCGAGATGACGAGGATGTAGTGCGAGGTCGCGGTGGCAACGTGCGCCGGGAAGCCGAAGAGGAAGACGAGCGCCGGGACATGGATGATGCCGCCGCCGATACCGAGGATGCTCGACAGGAAGCCGACGACGAATGAGAGGGCAATCGCGCCCGCGAAGTTGTAGGCGTACACAAACTCCTCGCCACTCTTGTCCACGATCCGCCGCTCGACCCACCCGCGCGGCAGGGTGCGCTCGTCGTCCGGTGAGAGCGGCACGTACTTCACCTTCTTCGGGTCGGGCCGGACATTGAGGAAGACGGCAATCGCGATCAGGAAGATGCCGAAGACGATGTAGAAGGGACGGCTGGAGAAGAGATTGGAGAGGTACGCGCCGACAATTGCGCCGGGCACCGTCGCGAGGGCGAGGCGGTTCGCCGTCCAGAAATCCACCCGGCCCTGACGAACGTACGACGCGGTACCGGAGAGCGCATTGAAGAAGATGACCGCGAGCGATGTCCCCGCAGCCTCGGCGGGCTTGATGCCGGAGAGGGCGAGCAGGAAGATCGGCACCATGATGAAGCCGCCGCCCGCGCCAACCAGCGTCCCGTACGTCCCCACACCGATGCCGACAATAGCCCAGATTACTATCTGAACGACCGTGTTACCCACCACTCCCCCCGTTCGCATGCACCGCCGCGCCCCAATGCACAGGCAGACGCGCGGCAGTGTACCACCGTGCGGCATGGGGAAAGAAGCCAGAAACCAGAAACCGGAAGCCAAAGGGGAAGAAGCCGGAGGCCAGAAGCCAGAAGCCGGACGACAGTGGCTGAAGTTGGTCGTCCATACCTGAGGCATGAGGCACAGAATCCATGCGCAAACCACGACACGCCACCATCGCTCTAGCTTCTGACTTCTGTATCCGAGCTACTTTTTCCGCTCCGCGCCGCTGCTATCGTCGCCGCCCTCGGCGGGCGCGGCGGTCTTGACGCCGGATTGCTCGGGCACATCGGCAGGGTACGCAGTGGCGGGCGTGTCGCGCACATCGGTGCGTTTCCCTTCCGCCGGATCGCTCATCTTGGTGCCGGGTCGCTCTTCGTGTGACTGCGGGGCGTGCATGGAGCCTCCTGGTGGGAAACGGCTAACCGATTTGTACGCAGCATCGTCACGCATGAGGCGTGCCATACGGGGGCAGACCGAGGAATCGCGCTATGGCCTCGATGTCGGGGTGCGCTGCGGCGTGGCAGGCGGCACGGTTGGAGCGACCGTCGGGATCGGTGTCGGTCGGGCGGGGATCTTCACCGGGATGTCCCGCTGCCACGACGGGTGGTGCCCGCCGCCGCTCGTGCTCACCTTCTGCTCCGCGCCGCCGGTGATGCGGACGATGTACACATCGGTCGTGTAGCCCGTGTACGCCTTCCAGGTTCCCGTCGTCGGGTTGTACGCGCCGATGGCGGCGTTGTAGTCGCTCATCGTGATGGCCGTGAAGGTGACCGCTGTGCCGTCCGGCGAGATCGCGATGTGATACTTGAAGGTCGGTGACGAAGTCAGCGGCTTCTCGGTCCCGTCCGCGAGGCGGGCGACGACCTGGTTGCGGTAGCCCGCGTTCGTCGCGCCGATCAGTGTGCCGAGTTCCGGGGACTCACATGCCGCCGCCTGCTTCAGGTTGCCGCCATCGGGGCGGAAGGTGAAGGTCGCGGCGGCGGCGCTGAAGGCAATCAGCGAGTTGTCCGCCGCCCACGCGGTCTGCTGCGGCGCGCCGATAAATTGGTCCGCGTCGAGGAAATTGAGGACCGGGTCAAGCAGCTCGCCCGCGCCGCCGCACTGCGCGAAGGGGAGCACATGGGCGATCACCCGGTCCTTCGTGCCGTCCGCATTGACGACATGGATGTCGTATGCCGTCCCCTTCGCGACCTGCGGCGCCCCGTTGAGGGTAAGTGGACGATGCCGACATCGTGCGCGGCCTGGAGGCTGCGGCAGGAGTCCGCCGTCCAGCGGAGCGCCTGTTCGAGCGGCACGGTGCCCTGCTTCAGGCGGTCCGCCAGCGTGCCGCCGGGGACGTATTCGAGGATGAGAGAGAGAGCGTGCCGTCCGTACCCGCGACGAGGTCGTAGACGGCGACGAGGTTGGGGGTGATCCCCATGCGCGACCCCGCCTCCGCCTCCCGCGTGAAGCGCTCCTCAAGCCCTCGGAACGCCTCGGGATCGGTCGTGATCGTGCGCTTCAGCGCTTGCGGTTCCCGCGCGGCGGCGAACCGTCCGCGCGACTTGATGACGGAAATAACATGGATCGCGGGTCACACGTTGCCGGGAGTGTGATCTCAATTCGGTTCACCATGCGGGCGAGGATAGGACGACAAAGAGACCCTGAACGTACACCACGAGACTTTTGCGATGGTCATGGCACGGAGTTTGCGTAATGGTGAATCGGAGAGTCGGTTCGTTCAAGTTTCGCAGGAGGTTCTTCTCATGGTACTGGTGGAGTTCGCGAAGATCAACTTCGGTATCGGGATCATCGGCTGGATCGTTGTCGGCCTAGTCGCCGGCTGGCTCGCGCACATGGTGATGGGTTCGGGCGGTGGTGGCCTCGTTCAGGACCTGATCGTTGGCCTTCTTGGCGCCCTGGTCGGTGGCTTCATCATTGGCTTCTTCGTCAATGCGAGCTACGGGCTGATCGGCTCGATCGTCGTGGCGTTCATCGGCGCGCTGATCCTCACCTGGATCGTCCGCGCGGTGACGGGTGGCCGGTCGCCAGTCTAATCCTTACTCGCAACACCCAGCATGACATGAGCCGCCCATCCGGGCGGCTCTCTTTATTGAGAATGAAACGCGCCGAATTACCGCTTCATCATTACCGGCCCGCCGCGATGCCCGCGCCGAAGGGGTCCGCGCCGCCAGAGCGCAGATCGGTTGTGGGATCGACGTTCATCTGCTCCCCTCCCATTTTCCGTTTGTCACGCATGCAAAGGTGATGCATTCTATCATCGGCTCGATGAGATACGTTCCAATTTTGCTGCTTTCCCCGTGGGAAAGGATTGGGGGTAGGGGTAATGCGCGGGCAACGGCTGGTGGCGTTTCGACCGTACACGATGGAATTGGAGGATTTCGCGTTGCCGGACGCACCCCCGCCGGGCCATCTGCTCGCGGAGACGACGTGCACGCTTATTAGCACCGGGACGGAACTGGCGAACTACACCGGCATCACCGTCGATCGCCGCGCGATGGGCGACGACTGGCGCGCCAAGCCGTACCGACCAGGCTACTCATACGTCGGCGTTGTGCGGGCAGTGGGCAATGGCGTGGAGGGGATCGGCGTCGGCGACCGCGTCTGCGGTCACGGGCCGCACGCCTCCATCGCGCTGCTCGAACCGCGCGATGTCGCCGTCGTGCCGGAGGGCGTCACCGACGTGCAGGCGGCGTTCGTTACGCTGCTCATCATCACGATGAATGGCGTGCGCCTCGCCAGGATCGAACTCGGTAATCGGGTCGCGGCGGTCGGCCTGGGGATGGTCGGCAACCTCGCGCTGCAGCAGGCGCGGGCAAACGGCGGCATCCCCGTCGTCGGCACCGACCCGCTCGCCGCGCGACGGGGATACGCGGAGCGTGTTGGGCTGATCGCGCTCGACCCCGCCGCGCCGGACTTCGCGGAGCGCGCCACCGCGCAGACGGGAGACGGGCGGTTCGATGTCGTCCTCGAATCCACCGGCAGCCCCGCCGGGATGAAGCCCGCGCTCCAGATGGCGGCGCGGCACGGGCGCGTTGTCGCGATGGGCAGCACGCGCGGCATCGTGGAGCAGTTCGACCTCTACGGCGATGTGCACGTACCGGGCGTGACGATCATCGGCGCGCACATCGCGACGCACCCGGAGCACGCGAACTTCGCCAACCGCTGGACGATGGCGGCGAACCGCGCCGTCGCGCTCCGACTGCTCGCGGAGGGCCGTGTCAATGTTGATGCCCTCGTGAGCCACCGCGAACCGGCCGCGCACGCGCCAGATCTCTTCGCGCTCCTCGCCGACCGGCGCGCCGAGGCGATGGGATGCATACTCGACTGGCAGACCGCGTTGCATCCGTAGGGAAAGGGGCAAACGGGATGGAAGAAGCGCTTTCGTGCGACACATCGGTCGTGACGGGCACGGCGACCGTTGACGGCTCGGTGATCTTCGCCAAGAACAGCGACCGCGCGGCGAACGAGTGCCAGCCCTTGTTCCACGCGCCATGCCAGCGGCAACCCATTGACTCCACGGTGCATTGCCAGTACCTCGCCATCCCGCAGGTTGAGGAGACGTGGGAGGTGATCGGCTCCCGCCCGCACTGGCTCTGGGGCTTCGAGATGGGCGTCAACGAGTGGGGCGTCACCATCGGCAACGAGGCGGTGCGCTCGCGCGAGCCGGACGAGGACGCCGCGCTGATCGGCATGGACCTCGTCCGGCTAGGGTTAGAGCGGGCGCGCACGGCGGACCTCGCCGTGCGGATCATCGGCAGCCTCGTCGAGCGGTACGGGCAGGGCGGCTCCTGCGAAGCGAACAGCTTCCGCACCTACCATAACTCCTTCATCGTCGCGGACCCGGCGGGGGCGTGGGTTCTCGAAACGATGGGGCATCGCTGGGTTGCCCGGCGCGTGCGGGATCGCGCGGCAATCTCCAACCTCTACACGATCCGCGACGAGTGGGACGCCTGCTCGCCCGGCGCGGTGCAGCACGCGCAGGAGCAATGCTGGGGCGGCACGCCGTTCGACTTCGCCGCCGCGTACCAGGACCCGGAGGCGGACCTCCGGCCTCGCGCCTGCCGCCTCGACCGCGCCCGCGCTGTGCTCGACGGCTACCGCGCACCCGTCAGGGTAGAGGGGATGCAGGCGCTCCTCCGCGACCATTACGACGGCGACCTGCCAACCGGGCCGCAGCCCCTCCCCTCGATCTGCATGCACATGGCGCCCGCCCGCACCGGCGAGACGGCCGCCGCAATGGTCTGCCACCTCCGACACGACCGGCACCGCGAGTTGAGCGTCGTCTGCTGGACGGCGTTCGGTTCGCCCTGCCTGAGCGTCTTCCGTCCCGTCTATCCAGTGCTCGTCGGCCTGCCCGCCATCCTCGATGTTGGCGGCGCGGCGTACGATCCCACGTCGCCGTGGTGGGCCTTCGAGCGGTTGCAGCGCATCGTCGCGCAGGCCCCCACCCTCGCGCCCGTCGCCCGCGCACAATTGTCTGCGTTGGAAGCGCAGTTCCGCATGGAGGCGGACGACGCCGAAGCCGAGGCCGAACGCTACCTCGTCCGTGGCGAACATACGCGCGCCGTCGCCACCCTCCGTGCCCTCGTCGATGCAACGACCGACCGCGCCATCTCGCTCGCCCGCACCCTCAGCGACGAACTGGCAGCGGAGGCGAGTCGCGCGGCGATTCCGGCAATGGTCGAGGCATGGCGTCCGCTCAATGATGCGGTTGGGCTGCCGACGGTTGAATCTATGGCGGCTATCTCATCATAACGAACACCGAAAATCGGACGATAAAATTTGAAGCGATACACACCATTGAACAAAACGGAGGCCGTCACCGGGATGCGTCTTGCCAGTCTCTCGATCAACGAAGGAATCGCGTATCTCGTGCAAACGTATGGCATGCATGAGGACGACGCGCGTGAGAAGGTACTCATCGCGAAAGGCGTCATCGGTCGCGATAGCCACGAAATCCCCGAATAGCCCCCTCCTCTTCGTTGTTCGTGAAGATACTGGCTCGTCCGTGGCGACTACTCACCGATGCGGTTGGTCTGCTGACGATGGAGAATGATGACCATGATGGCATGACGCTCAGAGAAGTGGTCGAATCTGCACCTCAATGTCCCGGAGATCGGTGAGCGCGCTTTGTGCGGTTGCGCGATTCAGGCGGTATGTCTCAACGTACCGTACGTCGTACGCGAGACCATTCAGCCGCCGGTACTGCCTGCGTATCGGTTGCAGGTCGGGCAGCGTTCGCACTTTCGCGCCGCGATTCTTGTGGTTCCCCGGATCGTACCGATTGTCCCGCTCCCACAGATATGCATTGAGGTAATGCACCGCAGAATAAAACGCGATCACCACTGCCCAGTCGAATGGCGGCGTCTGCATCTGCGTGGATGACAACTCGGTGGCGAGATTGCGGTTGCGTTCCGCCGTACGCAAGCAATCGGCGGTTTTCTGCTCCATGCGACCTATGCGGCGCGATAGATACGTTCAGCGCCCGTCGGTGCCCGGAACACAAAATCGGTCGTATCGTAGAGACCGGCGTGCTGGATATGCATCTGCACGTCAGCATCCTCGAAGCGGTCGTAGATCACATCTTCGAGGCCATACAGATGCAGTTCCTGATCGTGGGTAATTGGTGCGGTGTAGACCCAAAGTTCAACATGGTCGCGATCATTGCTCACCCATATCTCGCGCACCGCGTGCTCGCCGCGCACCGCCTCCGCGAAGGTACGTCCCACATTCTGTGCGGTTGGAGTCAATGTTGTGACCATCAGATGTATCCTTCCGTATATTAGTATGGATGATCGTAGGCCGGGCAACGTTCTCTGTCAATATTCGACGTATGTGCCAAACAACGTGCCAGGGCATGGCGCGGTTCCGTGAGCAGTACATCGCAGCGAATCCGGCGATGATCGGGGCAGGGCGACCACTCAACGATGCAGTCGGCTTGCCCTCCGTCACTCCCGCGATGGTCAAGATGCGCTGACAACAGTAACCGGCGCATCCGGTGTACGATAGCGCCTCGGCACCGTCATTGGGGCGGGCTTTGCGTGCATCGTACACAAGGGGATGACCAGATGCGGCTTGAGGGTAAGGTGGCGGTGATTACGGGCGCGGCGTCGGGGATTGGGCGCGCGACAGCGCAGGTCTTCGCGCGGGAGGGCGCGCGGCTCATGCTCGGCGACGTGGACGAGGCGGGCGTACGACAGGTGGCGGCGGGAATTGTGCGGGACGGTGGCGCGGCGGAGTCGATGCGGACCGACGTTTCGGTGGGAGCGGACGTGCGGCGACTCGTGGATGGCGCGGTCGAGCGGTACGGGAGACTCGACATCATCTTCAACAACGCGGGCATCGGCATGGGCGGTTCGATCATCGACCGCGACGAGGAGGACTTCGACCGCGTCGTCGGCGTCAATCTCAAGGGTGTCTTCCTGGGGTGCAAGTATGCGCTGCCCCATTTCCTGAACAACCCGACGGGCGGCGCAATCGTCAACATGTCCTCCAACGGTGGCCTGATCGGGCGGCCCGCCGACCCGCTCTACGTCGCCACGAAGCACGGCGTGATGGGGCTGACGAAGTCGCTCGCCCTCGCCTACGCCGATAAGCGCGTGCGCGTGAACGCCGTCTGCCCCGGCCCAATTGACACGCCGATGATCTGGCAGGGGCTACCGGCGGACGCCGACCGCGAGGAGTACATCCGCCGCCTGGTCGCGGCCTGCCCGACACCGCGGATGGCCGCGCCGGAGGAGGTGGCGAACGCCGCGCTCTTCCTCGCGTCGGATGAGGCCAGTTTCGTGAGCGGCGTCGGGTTGGCGGTGGACGGCGCGAAGGCGGCGGGCGTCTTCAACGCCGACCGTTACCGGCTCGACTTCGACTTGCTGGACTGAGGGAGGGATACGTCCTCACCCCCTCCCCTCTCCATCGACCAAAGATTATGGCCTCTATCAGTTTCGTTCGGCGATGGAGAGGGGAGGGGAAGGGTTCAGCATTTCGCCTGCTCCTGCTCCTGCTCAACCCGTCCGTCATCGCGGCCTCCGTTTGTCTAACCAAATGAACCGCAGAGATGCCAGGAGGGATTTACCACAGAGGACACGGAGCACACAGAGGGCACAGAGGAAAAAAGAGAATTACTCTGTGGACTCTGTGAACTCTGCGCGCTCTGTGTTCTTTGCGTCTTTGCGGTTCTCCCCGGTTTCTACCCCACGGCGGCGGGCTGGGCGACGATGAAGGGTTCGATGGACGGCGCGATGCCGAGGCGGTCGAGGAGGTCGTCCAGTTCCGCATTGGTGATTGCGTCGATGCTGGGGGAGAAGCCGCGCGTCACATTGCTCGCGATGGCGCCACGTCGCCGCAGAATTTCCTTGCGGATCGCGAGGCCGACGACGGGCTGCCCCTCGAATTGGATCAGCGGCAGGTAGCGGTCAAAGATCAGCGCTGCGATGCGGCGGTCGCCCGCCTCGATGGCGACGCGGACGGCGCGGAGGACCTCGGGGAAGGCGAAGCCCGTCATCGTGCCGCAGCCGCCCCGACTCATCTCACCGAGCGCGGAAACGCCGCCCAACCCGCCGAAGACCTGCAAATCGGGCCGCGCGGCGAGTAACCGCGTGATCTTCGGGGGCGTCGGCGGGTCTTCAAGCTTAATGACGGTCGCGCCGCTCACCTCGGCGGCGCGCAGGATGACGCTCGCGGGCATCATCACGCCGCTGGAGGCGGGGTGGTCCTGGATGATGAGCGGCAGGCCGCCTTCGCGGGCGATGCGCGCGTAAAAATCGGGCAGCAGGTCGATGTTCGTCATCAGCGTCGGTGGGGAGACCATTACCGCCGACGCGCCCCGCTCGCGCGCCTCCTGCGCGAGTGCGATGACGCCGCGCGCGCTGCTCGACGTGCAGCCGACAGCAATCGGCACCCGCCCATCCGCAGCCTCCCGCACGGCATCGAGCACCGCGCGCCGCTCGTCGTCGGAGAGCGCGTTCGCCTCACCCATCACGCCGAGCACCGTCAGGCCATCGACGCCCCAGGTGATCGCGGCGTCGATTAGCCGCCGCTGGCTCGCCAGATCGAGCGAACCGTCCGCCCCGAACGCCGTCGGGACGATGTACCAGGTGCCGCGCATCTTCGCTCCTCCGTGGTGAGTAGAGAGTAGACAGAAGTCACAAGGAGGCGATTGTAGCGTACTTCGAGAGAAACCGGGGAAGAGGCGCGGGCGTTATGTAGTATGGTGAGCAGATATTGATCTGCATTCAGATCGCGATGCATCGTGCTGTCTACTATCTACTCTCATGGAGCGGCGATTGTGACGATCTCCCGCGATCCAGCGCTCATCTGCCCGATTCTGATCGGCCGCGCGGCGGCGCTCCAGTCGTTGCGCGATCTACTCGTGCCGATGCGCGGCGGGAGCGGGCGGATCGCGCTGATTACCGGCGAGGCGGGCATCGGCAAGTCGCGCCTGACGGCGGAACTGCGCGCGGCGGCACACGCCGACGATCAGGCGCCACCGTTGATCGTGCAGGGCTTCTGCTTCGAGCCGGACCGCTCGCTCCCCTACGCGCCCCTCGTCGATCTCCTGCACAGTTTCGTTGGCCGGAGCACACCGGCGGAAGCCCGCGCCCGCTTTGGCCCGGTCGCACCCGATCTCGTCAAGTTGCTCCCCGCGCTCGGCAGGTTGCTGCCGGATCTGCCGACCGCGCCCGATCTCGAACCGGAGCAGGAGAAACGCCGCCTCTTTCAGGCGCTCGCGGGCTTTCTCACCGGGCTTACCGCCGCGAGCCAGCCCCTCCTGCTCATCATCGAGGATGTGCATTGGAGTGACGACGCCAGCCTCGAATTCCTCCTCTATTTCGCGCGGCGCATCGCAACCGAGCCGGTGCTGCTCGTGCTCACCTACCGCAGCGATGAAGTCCACCCCGCGCTCGGCCAGTTCCTCGCGATGCTCGATCGCGAGCGGCTGGTGACGGAGTTCATGCTCGCCCGCCTTTCCCCGGACGAGGTGGACGCGATGCTCCGGGCGATCTTCCGCGCGGGCGCGCCGGTGCGCCGCGATTTCGCGACGGCAGTCGCCACATTGACCGAGGGCAACCCCTTCTTCATCGAGGAGATCGTCAAGTCCCTCGCGACGCCCGACGGGCAGCCCGCAAGCGCCAATGAGACGGCGGCGGTATCGCTCGACAGCGCGCTGCAAATCCCACGCAGTGTGCAGATGGCAGTGCAACGGCGGTCGGAGCGATTGAGCGCGGCGGCTCGGAATGTCCTCGTGCTGGCGGCGGTGGCGGGGCGGCGGTTCGACTTCGCCCTGCTGCAAGCATTGACCGGGCAGGATGAGAACGCCCTGCTGCGCGACATCAAGGAACTGATCGCCGCGCAACTGGTCGTGGAGGAATCGGCGGAGCGCTTCGCCTTCCGCCACGCGCTGACGCGGCAGGCGATCTACGGCGAACTGCTCGCGCGGGAGCGGCGTACGCTCCACCGCACGATCGCCGAGATGATGGAGCGGCTCTACGCGGCGAGCGGTGCGGCGGACGCGCATCGCGCCGATCTCGCCTATCATTTCTACGAGGCGGGCGCGTGGCAAGAGGCGCTGGAATACTCCCGGCAGGTGGGCGAGCGGGCACTGGCGCTCTACGCGCCCCACGCCGCCGTCGAACACTTCACGCGCGCGCTCGGCGCGGCGTGGCAACTTGACCAATCGCCGCCCGCTACCCTCTACCGCGCGCGCGGTCAGGCGTACGAGACGCTCGGCGAGTTCGAACACGCTCGCTCCGACCATGAGACGGCGCTCAACATCGTCCACGCGGCCGACGACCGGCAGGCGGAGTGGCAATCGCTGATGGACCTCGGCTACCTCTGGGCGGGGCGCGACTACCAGCGCACGGGCGAGTACTTCCACCGCGCCGCCGACCTCGCGCGGACGCTCGACGACCCGCTCGTCTACGCCCACAGCCTCAACCGGCTCGCGAATTGGCTCGTCAATACCGGGCAGACGGCGGAGGGGCTGTCGGTGCATTACGAAGCGCTCGCCATCTTCGAGCGCGAGGTGGACGCACCGGGCAGGGCGGAGACACTCGATCTCCTCGGTATGGCGAACGGCATCGCGGGTGATGTCGTACGTGGCGTGCGGCACTACGGCGACGCCATCGACCTCTTCCGCACGCTCGGTAACACACAGGTTCTCTCGTCCAGCCTCGCGAGCCGCGCCGTCTATGCCAGCCCCGTCTTCACCGAAACGACACCGGGCGCGCGGGGCACGATGGCGGAGGGCGCGCGCGATACGGCGGAGGCGTTGGCGCTGGCACGGAAGATCGGTTGGTCCGCGGGGCAGGCGTACGCGGAATGGTGCGCCGCTGCGGTACATGCGACGCATGGCAGTTTCGGTGCGGCGCTTGCACACGGTCACGAGGCGGTGCGGATCGCGATGGAGATCGACCATCAGCAGTGGATTGCCGCCGCACACTGGGCGCTCGGACTGACCTATGTCTCGATGCGCGCGCCGGACCCGGCCGTCACGCATCTGGAGGCGGTTCTGCCGCTGATACGGGAGCTCGGCTCGGCGTGGTGGATCGGCAATATCACCGGCTATCTCGCACAGGCGTACCTGCTCCGCCGTGACCCGCAGGGGGCGGAAGCCCTGCTAACGGCGACCATGCCACGCGACCAGACGCCGCGCAACTCGCCGGAACGCCGGATGGCATGGGCATGGGCTGAGACGCTGCTCGCGAAGGGCGACCCTGCCGCCGCGCTGGCGATCGCGGACACTTTGATCGCTTCCGCACCCGGCATACCCAATCCGCAGGCAATCCCGTGGCTCGGCAAACTGCGCGGCGAGGCGCTGACCGCGCTGCATCGCCTCGATGAAGCCATATCCACCCTCGAAAGCGCGCAGCGTGCCGCCGCCGCTCAGGGCGTGCAGCCGCTCCTCTGGCAGGTACACCGCGCGCTTGGTCACACCTACCACCAATGCAAAATGGAGGAAGCAGCCAGCCGCGAATTTGTCGCCGCCCGCGCGGTTATCATCGCGCTCACGGGGACGGTTGATGATCCGGCGCTCCGCGAGCAGTTCCGTGCCGCCGCGCTTAACACGCTGCCGAAGGAACGCACACCCACGCCGCGCCAATCCGAGACGGCGAAGTACGGCGGCCTGACGGCGCGCGAGCGGGACGTGGCCGTGCAGGTCGCGCAGGGGAAATCGAACCGCGCCATCGCGGAAGCGCTCTTCCTCAGCGAGCGGACGGTCGCCACGCACATCAGCAATATCCTCGCCAAATTGGATCTCACCTCCCGCGCCCAGATCGCAACCTGGGCGGTGGCACACGGGCTGACCTCGGCGGAGTAGCCGCAGCAGTGCGCCGGTCGCGCGCGGCGGCACGCCATCAGATAGCCATCGCGAGAAAACTACGTATCCCCACGGGCTGAACTTCAGTAATTCTGATGAGGGCGCGCAACGGCGTTCGTGTCACACTGATTTTGGGAACCCGGACCGGACGGGATTTCCCCAGGCCGCTGCAGCGCGCCGACCGGATGCCACGATCGACACGGATTGTGAATGAAGGAGCGAACACATGCCACTCGTCAACGTCAAACTGATCGAAGGTGTCTTCTCCGCAGAGCAGAAGCGCGAAATTATCACCAGACTGACCGACACGATGGTCGAGATCGAGGGCGAGAATATGCGCGGGGTGACCTGGGTCGTCGTCGAGGAAGTGCAGAGCGGCGATTGGGGCATCGGCGGCCAGGCGCTGACCACCGCCGACGTCAAAGCGCTTGCGGCGGGCGTCCCAGCCTAGCCTGCACCGAGACAAGAAGCCAGGGGCGAAGTGGGGAGGTTGCCATTTTGCCCCTTGTCCATGAAAGAGAG
>JAABUT010001636.1_pt1 | contig 24748 bp, 21 predicted proteins | sample 5559281 | NCBI WGS metagenome assembly JAABUT01 (sample SAMN10711880, study PRJNA513359) | rock metagenome | isolation source: Antarctica rocks | place: Antarctica: Victoria Land, Ricker Hills nord | collected 2016-01-04
TGTCCGTCAGGACGATGTGGATCTTGTAAGGAACTGCTTTGACGAGCGCCCTCAAGAAGTCCCCGGCGACGCGGCGGGTGGCTTTTTCATGCAGCTCAACGAAGGCGAACTTCGAGGTTCGATCGATGGCCACCAAAAGGTAGAGCTTGCTCTGCTCGGTGCGAACCTCGGCGATGTCGATGTGGAAGTAGCCAAGCGGATAGGTTTTGAACTTCCGCTTGTCGGGTTTGTCACCCTCGACGTCAGGCAGGCGGGACATATCGTGACGTTGAAGGCAGCGGTGCAGCGACGAGCGGGTGAGATGCGGAATGGTCGGCTGAAGGGCATACAAGCAATCATCGAGCGGCAGCAGAGTGTGTCGCCTGAGCGCCACCACGACGGCCTCGTCCTCGACTGAAAGAACGCTCGACCTTGGCTGCTTCGGCCCGGTTGGCATGTCGGCGACCGAAGTGCGCTGCTTCCACTTGGCCACGGTTTTCGCATTGATCCCGTAGCGCTGGGCCAGCGATCTCAGGCTCTCTTGACTATGGTGTATCGCTCGACGGATTGCCGCTGTCGTTGTGGCGCCGCCGTGGAGAACCTGGCCCATAGTGCGTCCTTCCATTCCTTGGAAAACAATGCACCATCAAACCCTGGGACTAAACATCTAGCGCGACCGAGCCTGGCGGCGGCGCCAGCCATAGACTGCGGCGCCAACTGCCATGAAGGCCGCCAGCCAAAGGTACTCCAGCGAACCGTCACCGCCGTCGGGCGAAATTCCAAAAAGCTGCTCGATGAAATCCATGTCGGTTTCCTGTTCGTTGCACATGTCAAAGCCGCAAGGCACCGCCCCACGCATGGCAAGCCTGCCGCATGGGACCGCGCATCGCAAGGTTGCCCATCGCAACAAAGCGGCGTTAGCTGCAGGACAAGGATCGCCTCAGAGATGGATGGACCATATCGATGCCGGACATGAACCTTCCTGCTTCCGCAACTGAACTGGACGCCCTGAAGTGGCGCTGCATCGGCCCGTCGCGCGGCGGGCGGGTGGTGGCGGTGGCTGGCGACCGGTCCGACCGCATGGTGTTCTACTTCGGCGCCTGCGCCGGCGGCATTTGGAAGACGGTCGACGGCGGCGTGTACTAGCGCTGCGTGTCCGACGGCTTCCTGAACAGTGCGTCCGTGGGCGCGATCGCCGTGGCGCCGTCGGACTCGAACGTGATTTACGCCGGCATGGGCGAGACCACCATCCGGCTCGATGTCTCGTACGGCGACGGCGTCTACAAATCGACCGACGCCGGCCGCAGTTGGACGCATGTCGGGCTGCGCGACACCAAGCACATCGGCCGCATCTGCATCCATCCGCAGAACCCTGACATCGTCTACGTGGCCGCCCTGGGCGACATCTTCGGCCCGCACGAGGCGCGCGGCGTGTACCGCTCGCGCGACGGCGGGGCGAACTGGGAGCGCGTGCTGCACCGCGATGCGGACACCGGCGCGGTCGAAATCTCGATTGATGCGGCCAACCCGCGCATCCTGTTCGCCTCGCTGTGGCAGACCCGCCGCAACTTCTGGAACATCTCCAGCGGCGGGCCCGGCTGCGGTCTGTTCCGTTCGGTGGACGGCGGCGACAGCTGGGAGGAGCTCTCGCGGGCGCCCGGCCTGCCGGATGGCCCGCTGGGCAAGATGGGCGTCACCGTCTCGCCGGCCCGGCCCGGCCGCGTGTGGGCGCTGATCGAGGCGGTCAGCGACAAGACCGGGCTGTACCGCTCGGATGATTACGGCGCGCGCTGGACCCAGGTCTCGTCGAACCGCGACCTGATGCATCGACCGTGGTACTACACCCATGTCTTCGCCGACCCCGGCCACGCCGACACGGTCTATGTCACCAACCTCGGCATGTGGAAGTCCACTGACGGCGGTGTCGGCTTCACCGAGATCAACACCCCGCACGGCGACAACCACGACCTGTGGATCGACCCGGCCGATCCCGCCCGCATGATCGAGGGCAACGACGGCGGCGCCTGCGTGTCGTTCAACGGCGGGCTGACCTGGTCGTCTATCTACAACCAGCTGACGGCGCAGTTCTACCGCATCGACACCGACAGCCAATTTCCATACCGCGTGTTCGGCACCCAGCAGGACAACACCTCGATCGCGGTGCCGAGTGCGACGGCCTGGGGCGCCATCACCCTGGGCGACTGGTCCTACCCCGGCACCGGAGAAAGTGGCTTCATCGCCGTGCATCCGAACGATTCCAACATCGTCTACTGCGGCGCCGTCGGCTCCAGCCCCGGCGGGTCGGGGGCGCTGCAACGCTACGACTACCGCACCAACTCGATCCAGCTGGTCAACGTGTGGCCGGAGGAGTCGACCGGCGTGGCGCCGCGCGACCTGCGCTACCGGTTCGCCTGGACCTACCCGATCGTGTTCTCGCCGCATGACCCGAACGTGCTGTATGCCGCCGGCAACCACGTGTTCCGCACCCGTGACGAGGGCATGAGCTGGGAGGAGATCTCGCCCGACCTCAGCCTGAACGACATCTCTCGCCAGGGCCATTCCGGTGGCGACATCACCCGCGAGAGCGCCGGCGCCGAGGTGCACGCGAGCTACGCCTGCCTGGTCGAGTCGCCGCACCGCAAAGGCGAGATCTGGGCCGCGACGGATGACGGGCTGGTGCAGGTGACGCACGACGACGGCGCTTCCTGGCAGAACGTGACGCCGCCCGACATGCCGGAACTGGCCTATGTCGGCTGCGTCGAGGTGTCGCCATCGGATGCGGGCACCGTTTACGTGGCGGCGACGCGCTACAAGCTGTCCGACTACAAGCCCTACCTGTTCCGCACCCGCGACGGCGGCGCCACCTGGCGGTCCATCGTCGGCAGCCTGCCCGAAAACGAGATCACCCGCGTGGTGCGCGCCGACCCGGTGCAGTCCGGGCTGCTGTTCGTGGGCACCGAGACGGGCGTGTTCTTCAGCGTGGACGACGGTCAGGTCTGGGTGCGGCTGCCGGGCGGGCTGCCGGTGGTGCCGGTCTACGATCTCAAGATCAAGGGCAGCGACCTGGTGGCCGGCACGCACGGGCGGTCGTTCTGGATTCTCGACGACATCTCGGCCTTGCGCGCCCTGGCCGACGGTGGCCGCGGCACCCGCCTGCTGGCGCCGCGCACCGCGGTCCGCACCCGGCTGCATTTCGGAGCGCTCAGGGGCGTGAGCGGCGGCGTCTCGTTCGGCATCACCTTCGGCATCGGCGGCGGCATCGCGACCGTGGAGCAACCGGACGGCACCCGGGTGCGCGAGCATCTGGACGTCGGCGAGAACCCTCCGAACGGCGCCATCGTCCACTACTGGCTGAACGAGGCCGGCCCGGTCGGGCTGACCTTCCGCGACGCCGCCGGAACCGCCGTCACCACGTTCCGCAGCGACGACACGGCGTTGGCGGCGGCAAGGCGTCCCGGCACGCGGATCGGGCTGAACCGCTTCGTCTGGGACATGCGCCATGCCGGACCGGCCAGGATCGACGCGTCGCTCGTCACGATGAAGAACAAGCCGCTGGTCAGCGAGCCGGATGCGCAGCCCGGCCCGGTGGCGGTGCCAGGGAACTACACCGTCGAGCTTTCGTCGGGTGCCGGGACGCAGTCCGTTCCGCTCACCATCGCCCCCGATCCGAGGCTGGCCACGTCGCCCGAGGCCTTCGCGCTGCAGTTCGGGCTGCTTGAACAGCTGCACGACTCGCTTTCGGGGTTGAACACGGCGGTGAACCGCATCCGCCGGCTCCGGCGCCAGCTCGCGGCCCTGGCGGACGGCGCGGATACCGGCCTGACCGGGCTGGCCGGCACGGCGGCGGCCAGCCTGCTGGCGATCGAAGGCCTGTTGGTCGACGTCCATCGCCAATCCCCGCGCGACGCGTTGCGCAACCCCACGGGGCTGGCCGACACGCTGGTCGACCTGATCAACACCGTCACCATGTCCGATACGTCCCCGACCGCCCAGGCGGCGGCGGTGTCCCGCAAGCTGATGGCGGACGTGGATGTGCAGCTGGCCAGGCTTGACGAGGTGGTGGCGTCCGATGTCGCGCAGGTGAACCGCATGGCCGCGACCCACGGCATGGCGCATGTCGCGGCCTGAGGGTCGGCCGGCTATGCGCCGATCAACGGTCATGCGACGCGGGCAGCCGGCACGTCGCGCTGATCCTGCCAGTACAGCCGCCAGCCGGGATGCGTGTCCACCTGCAGCAGGCGCGACCATGCGCCGGCGGTAAGTTGCAAGGTCGCGTTCCCATCGGTCCAGCGGCAGCCGGGTTCGAGGGGATGGAAGCCGACGGCGAGGGCCGCGTCGTCCAAGGCGATCGCCGTGCCGTCCAGGGTCAGGCCGGCCAGCGCCACGCCCAGGCAGCGGCGGTCATCCAGGCCGGAGGCGATCTCCTGCGCCGGGCCGCCGCGCGACAGCAGGCGCACGCGGGCGACGCCGGCCGGCAGCACCGTCTGCCAGCGGCCCGGCGCCGTGCGCAGGGTGACGAGGCTCGTGCCGTCGGCGACGATGCGCAGGTCCGCATCTTCGGTCAGCCTGTGGCCCGACATGGCGGCGCGTTCGCGCAGGCGCTGGTGCAGGGCGGCCAGGACGGGACCCGCCTGCAACAGGGGCGCGCAGCCGTGCTCGGCCCAGATGCGCAGGGCGGCGTCCGGGTCAGGCGTCGCGGATGGAAACAGGCGGCGGATGCCGGCGGTGTTGAGCTGGTCGCGGTTGCCGGTGTCCAGGAACGACTCGGCGGGCACGCCGTCGGCCAGCAGCACGTCGTGGCGGTCCAGCTCGACGTGGTAATAGATCGCCCGCCGCAGGTCGGTGGCATGCGCGATGCTGGCGCCGTTCACCAGGTGGCGCACCGGCACCAGCAGCCCATCGATCAACAGGGCGTGGTCCGGGCTGAGCAGAAGGTCGCGCTGCGGCTGGTTGTCGGCGATGGCTCCGGCGCTGACCCGCACGGGGAAGCTGGCGCGGTCGGCATGCGCGAAGCTGCGTTCGGTGCTGCCGATCCAGGCGATCGGGGCCAGCCGGCGCCCCAGCAGCGCCACCAGCCGGTCACCGGGCGCCAGCGCCTCGACCGGCTTTTCACCCTCGGCGGTCAGGATGCGGGTGCCGGCAACGAAGCACGGCGTGTTGGCGGTGCCGGTTTCGGTCTGCACCAGCGTCCCGCGGGCGATGCCGGCATCGCCCAGCAGGTAGACGAGGTTACCGTCTGTCAGCAGCAGCCCGGCCGGCGAGGCGGCAATGACGGAATAAGACTCCGCCTGCCCGGTGGCGGGATTGTCGAGCGAGATCGTCTCGCCGACCGCCGTTTGCTGCCCGGCAGCCTGCAGCACCCGCAACATCACGCCAACCTTCACGGTGATCGTGTCACTGCCGTCATCCAGTGCATCGAGGTCGTACAAGGTGAAGCTGCCGTCAAGCGCCATGTCGCGACCTCCTGCGGGAACGCGTGCAGGCTTAGCGGCGGCAGGTTAACGACAGCTTAGCCAACCTCGCGGATTAACCAACGTGCCACCGACGCAGCTCGGCGGCGCATTCGGCCGCGTCGGCGCGGCAGCCGCCGGCCAGCCACCAGGCACGCAGATCGTGCAGAACGGCGCCCATCTCCGGCCCGGGCGGCATCCCGGCCCGGACAAGGTCGCGGCCTTGCAGCGGAAACACCGGCACCGGCAGCACGGCCAGCCTGGCAAGCAGCCCGGGGTCGCCGCCGGCCAGCCACGCCCGGCCGACCAGAACGTCGCGCGACGTGTCGGTCATGGCGCGGCGCAGGGCGTCGTCATCGGCGTCGGCAGGTAGGGCGGCAGCGGCGCGCAGGGCCAGCAACCGATCGCGTTCGGCCAGCGACAGGCGCAGGCGGGCGGCAGCCGCGGCGGCATCGCCGTCCAGCAGGGCGGCCAGGCGAAGCAGCGGATCGGCGGGGGCGGCGGCGGGCAGCCTGTCCAGCCGGGCGGGGCAGGCGCCTTCAGGCAGCACCGCGGCCAGCACGCCCAGCGCCCGCATCAGCCGCACCGTGGCCCCGGGCGCCGGCGCGGCCAGGATGCGCTTCAGCTCGCTCCACACCCGCTCGACGGACAGGCGGGCAAGCCCGGGCAGGCCGGCGGCGATGGCGGCGACGGCGTCGGCATCGGGATCGCCCTGGCCGTGGCGGGCATGGAAGCGGAAGAAGCGCAGAATGCGCAGGCAGTCCTCGGCGATGCGGGTGGCGGGGTCGCCGACGAAGCGGACCAGGCCGGCGTGCAGGTCGCCGATGCCGCCGAAGTAATCAAAGATCGCGCCGTCCGGCGTCATCGACAAGGCGTTGATGGTGAAGTCGCGCCGGCCGGCGTCCTGGCGCCAGTCGGCGGTGAACCGCACGTCGGCGTGGCGTCCGTCGGTCTGCACGTCGCGGCGCAGGGTCGTGACCTCGAAGCCGCGCCCGCCGGACACCGCGGTGACGGTGCCGTGCGCCAGGCCGGTGGGCACCGCCTTCAACTGTGCCGCATGCAGCGCCGCGATCACCGCGTCAGGCGGCTGCGGCGTGGCGAGGTCGACGTCGGCGCCCGGCTGCTCCAGCCCGGCCACCGCGTCGCGCACCGCACCCCCGACCAGGCGGCAACCGGGCAGGGCGGCAAGCACGGCCACCAGCGCCGGGTCGGCCAGGAAGGCAGGCGGCGGGATGTGCAGCGCGGGGGCGTCACTTGTCATAGCCGCGGAACGGCGCGGCCGGGCACGATCGCGCCGTTCTCCATCTGCGCCGGCAGGTAGATGTCGCGGCGGTCGACGCGATGGCTCAGGAACAGGCCGATGCCGGCGGCGGCGACGGCGAGCACGGCCAGCAGGGCGACCCCCAGATACAGCCGGGTCACGCGCGGTCCCAGCACGCACCAGGCGATGAAGGCGGCGAACGGGCTCAGGAACAGCAGCAGCTCGGCGACGCCGATCATCAGGACCGCCGCAGCCTTTCGGCAAGGTTGACCAGGATGGCGGCCGTGGCGCCCCAGATGTAGTGCTCGGGATGCGGCCACACCCAGAACTCGCGCCACCGCCCGGCCAGGTGGGCGCGGCGGCGCTCCGGAGCGTCGGGGTCCATCAGGACACTCAGGGAAAAGGCGAACACCGCCTCGACCTCGGCCGGGCTGGGGGTCAGGTTCAGCGCCGCCAGCTCGATGCCATCGGGCAGCAGGCCGATGACGGGGGTGATGCGGTAGCCGGTGCCGGTCATGTAGTCGCCCATGCGGCCGGCAAGCTCGACCGATCCCGGGTCCAGCGCCACCTCCTCCTGCGCCTCGCGCAGGGCGGCGGCCTCCGGCGTGGCGTCGCCCGGGTCGATGCGCCCGCCGGGAAAGCTGACCTGGCCGGCGTGCTTGTTCAGGTGGGCGGTGCGCCGGGTCAGGAGAATGCCCGGTTCGGCGCCCATAACGAAGGCGACCAGCACGGCGGCGGGGACCAGCGGACGATCTGCCGGTGCTGCCATGTCGTCCATGCCGATGGCCGGCGGCGTGTTCATCGTCATCACGGGATCGGCGTCAGGCACGGCCGGCGCGATGCGCAGACGTTCGCGCAGCTCAGGATGTCTCACGCCGTTCCTATTCGTCGCACGCGAGATCGTCGCAGCCGCAATCCTCGCATTTCGGAAGTTCGCCCAGCGAAAAGAACAGGCCGCTGCTCCACACGCCCAGCATCTCGCGGCCGTGCATCATGGCGGGTTCGGCCAGCGCCACCAGCTCGTAGTACACTGCCCGGCCGATGCGCGCCTCGACCGGCAGGCGGCCGGCGCCGGGCCGTATCAGGATGTAGGGCGTCGGCTCGCAGGTCAGGATGTCGTGCGCGACGCGGATCGGATGGTCGGGGCCGGCGGTGACCACCTGGTCGATGTTGGTGCGGAAGGTCAGCGTCTGGTCGCGCCCAAGACCGGCCCAGCCAAGTTCCACGGCGACAAAGGGGGCGTCCTCGACCTCGATGCCGCCGCGCTCGGCCGGCGTTTCAAGAATGAACTTTCCGTCGGCCTCACGCTTGAGAACGCTGGAGAACAGGCACACCAGCTCCTTCCGGCCGATCGGGCTGCCGCGGTACAGCCAAGTTCCGTCGCGCTTGATGACGAAGGGCAACAGGCCGCAATCAACCGGTCGGCGGGCCTGCGGATGGGCGACATCGGACCCGCCGCGGTCGCCGCCATGGCAGACTGCGGGCAGAGCGGTGGGAGCGGAGTGTGGAATTGCGTCGTTCACATCACTGCCCTTGTTGCCTCGTTCAAGAAATCGTTCTGTCGGCCGCCTGGCATGGGTTCGTGCATATCCGGTCACGCCCGGCGGCCAAGCTGAACCGCATATAGGGACGGGGTGGCGCCGAATCAAAGGCGCGGCGCGGCAAGGGCGATGAAACCCGGGCTTGGCAGTTCGCCGGAACGTGGCACACTCGGGCGCGCGCCCCATCTGCAATGCAAAGCCTGCCGTCATTTCCAAAATTTGCCGCTTTCAGGACAGGGAGCCATCTATGCCCGCAAGTTCGTCAGGCGCTCCACCCGCTTTCGTGCAATCCGCTCCGGCGACCGACGGCATGCTGGCGGCGATGGATGCGCTGGGCACCAGGGTCGCCGCGGTGCGGGCCGAGATCGGCCGCGTTATCTTCGGCCAGCCCGACGTGGTGGACCAGACCATCATCACGCTGCTGTCCGGGGGGCACGTGCTGCTGGTCGGCGTGCCGGGCCTGGGCAAAAGCAAGCTGGTGGAAACGCTGGCCACCGTGCTCGGGCTCCACTCCAAGCGCGTGCAGTTCACCCCCGACCTGATGCCCGCCGACATCCTCGGCAGCGAGGTGCTGGACGACGACCCTGGCGGCCGCCGCGCCTTCCGCTTCGTGCCCGGCCCGGTGTTCTGCCAGCTGCTGATGGCCGACGAGATCAACCGCGCTAGCCCGCGCACCCAATCCGCCCTGCTGCAGGCCATGCAGGAGCAGCGCGTGGCCATCGGCGGCGTCGAGCACCGCCTGCCGCGGCCGTTTCACGTGCTGGCGACGCAGAACCCGATCGAGCAGGAAGGCACCTACCCGCTGCCCGAGGCCCAGCTCGACCGCTTCCTGCTGGAGATCAACGTGTCCTACCCCGACCTGGCCGCCGAGCGCGCCATGCTGGTGGCGACCACCGGCAGTGCCGAGGCGACGCCAGTGGAAGCACTGACCGCGGACGAGCTGATGGCCGCCCAAGCGCTGATCCGCCGCATCCCGGTCGGCGACAGCGTGCTGGACGCGATTCTCGGGCTGGTGCGCAGCGGCCGGCCGGAAACATCCGACGATGCCACGGTGCGCGATTTCGTCGCCTGGGGGCCGGGGCCGCGCGCCGCCCAGGCGCTGATGCTGGCCTGCCGGGCGCGCGCCGTGCTGGACCACCGTCTGGCGCCGAGCCTGGACGACGTCGCCGCCCTGGCGCCGCCGGTGCTGCGCCACCGCATGTCGCTGAACTACGAGGCGCGCGCCAAGGGCATCACCCTGAACGATGTCATCGACCGGCTGATCGGCCGGATCGGCTAGCGCGCCGATGTCGGGAAACACCCTCGCGTGAGCCTGCTCGCGCGGCGCGCCGAGGCCCTCGGCGCGCGCCTGCCGGCGCTGCTGGTGGCGGCCGACCGTGTGGCGTCAACGGTCTGGCAGGGCGCGCACGGCCGCCGCCGGGTCGGCCAGGGCGACAGCTTCTGGCAGTTCCGCCCCTTCGTCGCCGGCGACGCCGCCAGCCGCATCGACTGGCGCCAGTCCGCCCGCAGCGACCGCCATTTCATCCGCGAAACCGAGTGGGAAGCGGCGCAGACCGTGTGCGTGTGGCGCGACGCCGCCCCCGGCATGCGCTGGCGGTCGCACCAGGCGCCGGTGCAGAAGGCCGAGCGCGCCGAGCTGCTGCTGCTGGCGCTGTCGAGCCTGCTGCTGCGCGGCGGCGAGCGGGTGCGCCTGCTGGCCGTCGGCGGGCGTTCCGTCAGTGGCCGGACGGGATTGGGTTGGCTTGCCGATGCGCTGGCCAGGGAGGCCGAGGGCGACGCGCCGGGCCTGCCGCCGGACGTGCCGGTGCCACGCCATGCCCGCGCCGTGCTGATCGGCGATTTCCTGTCCCCGCTGGACGGCATCCGCGACTGCCTCGGGCGTTTCGCGGGAACGCCGGTGCGCGGGCAGCTGCTGCAGGTGCTGGACCCGGCGGAGGCGGTGCTGCCCTACGAAGGCCGGGTGCGGTTCGAGGGGCTGGCTGGCCGCGGCGTCGGCGACACCACCCTGGTGCCACGGGTCGAGCAGGTGCGGTCGCAATACGCCGACCGCCTGGCAGCCCAGCAGGACGGCCTGGCGGCGATCTGTGCCGCGGCCGGCTGGGGCTTCTCCGTGCACCGCACCGACCATCCGCCGGAAGCGGCGCTGCTGGCGCTGTACGCTGCCCTGGCGCCGGACACCGCGCGCCAGGCCGGGGGCGGCCCCAGGGGCAACCGGTGATCTTCGCCGCCCCCTGGGTCCTGCTGGCGCTGCCGGCGCTGCCGCTGCTGTGGTGGCTGCTGCGCATCACGCCGCCGGCACCGCGCATCGAGGCGTTCCCCGCCGTGCGCCTGCTGCTGGGCCTGCGCGCCGTCGAGGAAACCCCCGCCCGCACCCCCTGGTGGCTGCTGGCGCTGCGCATGTTGGCGGCCGCGCTGGTCATCCTGGGCCTCGCCCGCCCGGTGCTGGAAGCCGGCGCCACCCTGGCCGGCTCCGGTCCACTTCTCTTGGTCGTCGATGACGGCTGGGCCTCCGGCCCGGACTGGGCACGCCGCATGGAGGCCGCCGCCGGCGCGCTTGACCGGGCCGAGCGCGCCGGCCGGACAGCGGCCCTGCTGGCGACCGCGCCGGACGAGAACGCCGCCGTCCCGCACGCCACCGCCGTGATGCCGGTGCCGGAGCTGCGCACCCGGCTGGCGGCGCTGCGCCCGAAGCCGTGGCCGGTGGACCGTCCGGCCGCCGCCGCCGCCGCCGCTGCCGCCGCTGCCGCCTTGGGCCAATGGGGCCGCACCGGCAGCGTCGCCTACGTCGCCGACGGGCTGGCCGGCGCCGGCTGGACGGAGTTCGCCGCCGCCCTGGAGGCCGTCGGCCCGGTCCTGCTGCTGCGCGACGCCCAGCCCGCCGCCCGCCTGATGCTGCCGCCCACGCCGGAGGCGGACCGCCTGGTGGCGCGCGTGTCCCAGCCGGCGTCGAACCCGGCAGCCGAGGTCGCGGTGCTGGCGCAGTCCGGCGACGGCCGCACGCTGGCCCGGGTGACCGCGCGCACCGATGCCGACGGCCTCGCCGAGGCGGCGATCCCGCTGCCGCCGGAGCTGCGCAACCGGCTGTCGCGGCTGGTGCTGGAAGGCCAGGCATCCGCCGGCGCCGTGTTCCTGCTGGATGAACGCTTCCGCCGTCGTCCGGTCGGGCTGCTGGCCGGCGAGGCCAGCACCGCCGCCACGCCCCTGACCGGCCAGACCTTCTACATCCGCCGCGCGCTGGACCCGTATGTGGAGCTGCGCGAGGGCGACCTGGCCAGCCTGCTGTCGCGCGACCTGTCGGTGCTGGTGCTGGCCGACCGGGTGGTCCCGCCGGGGCCGGAAGCCGAGGCGTTGGCGGCCTGGGTGAACAAAGGCGGCCTGCTCCTGCGCTTCGCCGGTCCGCAGACCGCCGAGCATCCCGACGCGCTGCTGCCGGTGCGGCTGCTGGCCGGCGACCGCCAGCTGGGCGGCGCGATGTCGTGGAGCCAGCCGGCGGGCCTGGCCGAGTTCGACTCGGCATCGCCGTTCGCAGGTCTGGCTGTGCCGGCGGAGGTGCGCGTCACCCGCCAGGTGCTGGCCGAACCCGGCGCGCAGCTGGCCGCCCAGACCTGGGCCAGGCTGGCCGACGGCACGCCGCTGATGACGCAGGCCACGCGCGGCGCCGGCCGGGTGGTGCTGTTCCATGTGACCGCCAACGCCGACTGGTCCGATCTGCCGCTTTCCGGCCTGTTCTTGGACATGCTGCGCCGGCTGGTGGCGCTCAGCGTCGGCGTGCGCGCAGCCGATGAGGCCGGTGTCACGCCGTTGGCGCCGGTGGAAACCCTGGATGGCTTCGGCGTGCCAGGCCGTCCGCCGCCGTCCGCGGGTGCGCTGACCGGGGCCGAGCTCGCCCGCGCCACCGCCTCGCCGCGCTCGCCGCCCGGGCTGTACGGGCCGGAGAACGGGCGCCGGGCGCTGAACCTGTCGGCCAGGATGACGAAGCTGGAAACGGCGCCGGGCATCGCCGGCGCCGCGGAGGAACCGATCATGGGTGTTGCGGCGGAACGCGCTCTGGCGCCATGGCTTCTGGCCGCCGCGTTGGGATTGCTGGCGCTGGACCTGCTGGTCAGCCTGCGCCTGCGCGGCCTGCTGCGCGCCGCCGCCGCCGCCGGAACGCTTCTGCTTCTCGTGCTCCCGGCGTCCGCGCAGGACGCCGAGCAGCCGGCGCTGACCACCCGGCTGGCCTATGTGCTGACCGGCGACGCGCAGGTGGACGCGATTTCGCGCGCCGGGCTGGCCGGGTTGTCCGATTATGTCAACCGCCGCACCAACGCCGCCCTGGGCGACCCTCTGCCGGTGACGCCCGGCCAGGACGACCTGTCCACCACGCTGCTGATCTACTGGCCGGTGCTGCCGAACGAGGCGGAGGCGACCGGGGCCGCGGTGGCGGCGCTGAACGCCTACATGGCCAACGGCGGCATCATCCTGATCGACACCCGCAACGGCGGCAGCGGCGAGGGTTTCGCCGACGGCGCCGACGCCGCCCTGGCCCGCCTCGGCCGCGGGCTGGCGGTGCCGCCGCTGACCCCCCTGACCAGCCAGCACGTGCTGGCGCGCTCCTTCTACCTGCTGCAGGACTTCCCCGGTCGCTACGCCGGCGACGCGGTGTGGGTGCAGCGCGACCAGGACCGCACCAACGACAGCGTCAGCCCGGTCATCATCGGCGGCCACGACTGGGCGGCGGCCTGGGCGGTGGACGCGCAGGGCCGCAACCCTTACGCCACCATCCCCGGCGGCGCCCGCCAGCGCACCCTGGCCTATCGCTTCGGGGTCAACCTGGTGATGTACGCGCTGACCGGCAACTACAAGGGCGACCAGGTGCACGTGCCGGCCATCCTCGAACGCTTGGGCAACTGATGCAGCTTGAACAGGCCATCGCAGCGCTGCGCTTCGACCCGGTGTTGCCGTTCTGGCTGCTGGCGGCGCTGGCGGCATTCTGTGTGCTGGCCCTGGGCGTGGCAGGCTGGGCGCGCGCACGCGGCATCCTGTGGCGCTTCCTCGCCTTCGCCACCCTGCTGTTCTGGCTCGCCGGCCCCCGCCTGGTCGAGGAAACCCGGCAGAACCTGCCCGACATCGGCCTGCTGGTGATCGACCAGTCCGCCAGCATGGGCGTGGCCGACCGCACCGCCCTGGCCGAGGCCGCGCGCGCGCGCATCGAGGCGCAGGTGCGCGACCTCGCCAAGGCCGCCAGCCTGCGCGATCCCGCATCGCTGGAGCTGCGCACCGTGACCGTGCCGGAGGGCGGCAGCGAGGGCACCCGCCTGTTCGCCGCCATCGAGCGCGCGTTGGCCGACATCCCGCGCGCCCGCCTGGCCGGCATCGTCGCCGTGACCGACGGCCAGTTGCACGACATTCCGGCCGACCTCGCCCTGGGCGCGCCGCTGCACGTGCTGATCCCGGCGGCAGCCGAACAGACCGACCGCCGCATCCGCATCATCGAGGCGCCAAGCTACGGCATCGTCGGGCGCAACGTCAGCCTGCGGGTGGTGATCGAGGACCTCGGCCGGCCGCGCAACGGCATCGCCGCCGGCGCCACCGCCGCGCTGACGGTCCGGCGCGACGGCGAGCCGGCCCGCACCGAGCAGGTCGCGGTCGGCGTCGAGCACCGCATCGAGCTGCCGATCGCCCGCGGCGGCGCCAACGTGGTCGAGCTGCAGGCCGACGCCCTGCCGGGGGAGGTCAGCGCCATCAACAACCGCGCCGTGGTGTCGATCAACGGCGTGCGCGACCGCCTGCGGGTGCTGCTGGTGTCCGGCGAGCCGCACATCGGCGAGCGCACCTGGCGCCGGCTGCTGAAGGCCGACCCGGCGGTGGATCTGGTGCATTTCACCATCCTGCGCCCACCCGAAAAGGACGACTACACGCCGCTGAACGAGCTGTCGCTGATCGCCTTCCCGGTGCGCGAGCTGTTCCAGGTCCGCATAAAGGACTTCGACCTCATCATCCTGGACCGCTTCTCCAACCGCGGCGTGCTGCCGCCGGTCTATCTGCGCAACATCGCCGACTACGTGCGCGAGGGCGGCGCCCTGCTGATGAGCGCCGGGCCGGAGTTCGCCTCGCCGGCGTCGCTGGCCGCCAGCCCGCTGGGCGCCGTGCTGCCGGGGCTGCCGGGGCGGCCGACGACGCTGGGCCAGGCCGCCGTGGTCGAAGGCGCGTTCCGCCCGACCGTCAGCACGCTCGGCGCCCGCCACCCGGTCACCGCCGGGCTGCAGCTGCCGGGCACGCCGTGGGGCCGCTGGTACCGGCGCCTGGACGTGGCCCAGCCGCACGGCGACGTGCTGATGACGACGCCCGATGCCGACGGCGCCGCGCCGCTGCTGGTGCTCGACCACGTGGGCGAGGGCCGCGTGGCGCTGCTGCTGTCCGACCAGATCTGGCTGTGGTCGCGCGGCCATGACGGCGGCGGCCCGCAGGCCGAGCTGCTCCGCCGCATCGCCCACTGGCTGATGAAGGAGCCGGAGTTGGAGGAGTCTGCCTTGGTCGCGCACGTGGAGGCCGGCCGGCTGACCATCGAGCGGCGCAGCACCGACGACGCCCCCGCGCCGCCCATCGCGATAACCGACCCGGAAGGCGCCGCCAGCACGCTGGCCCTGACGGCGCGGGGCGACGGCCGCGCCTCGGGCGTGCTGCCGGTCGCCGTGCCCGGGCTGTGGCAGGCCAGCGACGGCGTGCGCACGGTCTATGCCGCGGTGGGTGCCGCCAACCCGCCGGAGCTGGCCGACCTGCGTGCCACCGCCACGCTGCTGGCGCCCTTGGTGCGCGCCACCGGCGGCAGCATCCACTGGCTCGACCCGGCCGGCGCGCCGGCGCTGCGGCGGACCGAGCCGGGGCGGGAAGCGTCCGGCGGCAGTTGGATCGGCCTGCTGCGCCGGCGCGACCATCTGGTGACCGGCATCGCCGCCACGCCGCTGCTGCCGCCGGCGCTGGCGTTGCCGCTCATTCTCGGCTTCGCCCTGCTGGCCTGGCGGCGCGAGGGCAGGTAGGGCGTCCGACCTGAACAGGAGAACGTGCCTTCGAGAACATCAGCCCGCCCCGCCGAAGCACGGTCCTGTGGGCGCTGCTCGGCTTCGTCGGGCTGTGCCTGCTGGTCGGCGCGGTCTCGGGCGCCGTCACCTCCGCCGGGGTGGCGACCTGGTACACAACCCTGCAGGCACCTCCCGGCACGCCGCCGAACCAGGTTTTCGCCCCGGTCTGGACGCTGCTGTTCATCATGATGGGGGTGGCGGCTTGGCTGGTGTGGCGCCGGCCGCTGCACCGGCGCGCGCTGCGGCTGTGGGGCTGGCAGCTCGCGGTCAACGCCGCGTGGAGCCAGGCCTTCTTCGGTCTGCACAGCCCGGCGCTGGGCCTGGCGGTGATCTTGGTGCTGCTGCCGCTGATCGCGCTGACCATCCGCGCATTTGCCCGCGTTCACGCGCTGGCGGCGGCGCTGCTGCTGCCGTATATCGTCTGGGCCAGCTACGCCACCTATCTCAACCTGGGATTCTGGTGGCTGAACCGTGGATGAGGTAGAATCGCTGCATGTCCCGATCCAAGGTAAGCGCCGCAGCCGCCGTCGCGTTGTCGCTCGCGGCATCTTCTGCCGTCGCCCAAAGCATCACCCAGGGTGCCATGGGCCGCTCGACCAGCTCCACGGTCGGCGTGGCGCAGTTCCCCAACAAGACGCCGCCGCCGCGCGCGCTCCCGGGCGCGCGCGCCGACAGCGGCTCCCCGGCGCCGATAGACCGGGCGCAGTCGGACATGAAGCCGAACGACGCGCTGTTCGATGCCATCAACCGTGGCGATGTCACCGCCGCGCGCGACGCGATCGGGCGCGGCGCGGACCCGGACGCGCGCAACATCCTCGACCTGACCCCGATCGACCTCGCGGTGGACCTGGGGCGCAACGACATCACCTTCCTGCTGCTGGCGCTGCGCGGCGGCGGGTCGGCCGACGCTGCGGCCACCAGCACCGCGCGCGTGTCCGGGGCGCCGGCCGTCGCCGCGCGCGTCGCCGAACGACGCCCGGTCGCAGCGAACCGCCCCGTCGCGGCTTCCGCGGCGACATCGGCGCCGCGCCGGCTGAGCACGGCCGGAGACGGCGGCACGCCGGCGCCGCAGGCCGGCTTCCTGGGCTTCGGCGGCGGTGGCGGCCTGCGGTAAGGGCTCACCGTGCGCGTGGAAGACATCTGGTGCCGGCCGCCTGTGGCGGCGTCGAGGACACCTGAGGCCCTCAGCGATGCACGACACAACCATGAGCTCAGACATGCCAGGCCCAGCAACGTCCATCGCACTTGGGTTCGCCGATCCGCCTGGCCGCTCCCGCCCTGTCGCCCGCCATGATTGGCCGCCATGATTGACGAAGACCTTCTGGCCACGGCCGGAAAGATCCTGGCCGTCTTCATCCTGGTCCTGGCGAACGGCTTCTTCGTCGCAGCCGAGTTCTCCCTGGTCGGTGTCCGCCGCAGCCGCGTGGAGGAGCTGGTCGCCGACAACCGCCGCAACGCCGCCACCCTGCGCGACGCGATCTCCGACCTCGACTCCAACCTCGCGGCCACCCAGCTCGGCATCACCATCTCGTCCCTCGCCCTCGGCGCGATCGGCGAGCCGGCGCTGGCCCACCTGATCGAGCCGGCCCTGGCCGCCGTGCCCATCGGCTGGACCGAGGCCACCTCCCACATCATCGCGGTCGCGGTCTCGTTCCTGGCGATCACCGTCCTGCACATCGTGCTGGGCGAGCTGGCTCCGAAGAGTCTGGCGCTGCAGCGGACCGAGCGAACGGCGCTGCGCGTCGTGCGGCCGCTCCGGCTGTTCCTGGTCCTGTTCCACCCGGCTATCATCGTGCTGAACGGCCTGGGCAACATGGTCCTGCGTTTGTGCGGCCTGGAGCCCGGCACCGGCGAGGGACATCTTCACTCCACCGAGGAGCTCAAGCTGCTGGTGGCCGCCAGCCAGGAGGCCGGCCTGCTGGACTCGGCACAGCAGAAGGTCGTCGAGCGCACGTTCACCCTGGGCGAGCGGCGTGCCCGCGACATCATGACCTCGCGGCCCGACCTGGCATGGGTCGATGCCGATGATCCGCGGGACCAGATCATGCGTGAGATCCGTGCCAGCCGACACGACCTTCTCCTCGTCTGCCGCGGCGCGCTGGACGACGTGGCCGGGGTCATACGCAAGCAGGACCTGCTGGACGCCTATCTCGACGACAGGCAGTTCGACCCGTTGTCCGTGCTGCTCGAGCCGCTGGCCGTGCACGAGGGCACACCCATCCTCAAGCTGATCGAGCAGTTCAAGCGCAAGCCGGTCCACATGGCCATCGTGCTCGACGAGTACGGCAGCCTTCAAGGCGTCGTCACCCAGACCGATCTGCTGGAGGCGCTCGCCGGCGACATGTCGGACAGCCCGCACGAAGACCCGGATGTGGTCGAGCGGGAAGACGGCTCGCTGCTGATCGACGGGCTGACCTCGGCCTACGATGTCTTCGACCGGCTCGGCGTTCGCAAGATGCCCGACGACAGCAGCTTCCACACCCTTGCCGGCTTCATCCTGTTCAAGCTGGAGCACATCCCGAAAACCGGGGACAAGGTCATCTGGCAGGGTTGGCGTTTCGAGGTCATCGACATGGATGGCCGCCGCGTGGACAAGGTGCTCATCGCCCGGAATGCGACAGCTCAGCCGGTCTCGCCCTGAAACGAGCGTCAGGTTGAAACGGACGGCGGCGCGCGAAAAGCGCCTCATGCCAAGGGTCATTCTATACGGCCGTTGGTATGATCCGGTCCGCGCAGTCTGCCGTGAACATCGGGCCGCCGCGCGACGTTGCAACGCGCAATCAAAATCTGAAATCCACGTTGCGGTCAATATACATCACGTATTGGCGCCACACGCCGGCATGCGCGCCTTGCCGTGGTCAATTCTGGCAGCTAAAGACGGCAATAATGAGCCGGCGATACGCGCCTTGCCGCCCAACAACGAAAGCTGCGCGTCAAAGAATCATTCTTCTACAAAAGGCTACACCGTGTAATGATCCCTGCGCGCGCGATCCCTTGGTCCGTTCGACGCGCGCGCCGATCGACGAGGCTCGGCTTCTGACCGAGCGGGACGGCGCGTCCGTCCGCGGCGCCGGATCAAACGAGGATGCACCGATGCGCCTGTTGATTGCCGTCTTCGCCATCCTGCTCGCCGCCCTGCCGGCACGGGCGGACCAGCCGACCTGGAGCGGGCGCTGGGACACGCGCTGGCGCGACGGCGGCGCGCGCATGGAGCTGGTGCAGCAGGGCAATCGCCTCACCGGCGCTTATCCGGCATACGGCGGGCGCATCGAGGGCGAGGTGGTCGGGCGCGAGCTGCGCGGCCGTTGGACCGAGGGCGCGCGCTCGGGCGATCTCGGCTTCGTGCTGGGGTCCGACGGCCGCAGCTTCATGGGCCGCTTCGACACCGGCGAATGGTGGACCGGCGGGCGCGTGGAGGCCGGGCTGCGGGAGGTCGCGGTGAACCAGGGCGGCGCGCGCTAGGCGCTGCGGACCTTCGTGCAGGCTGGCAACGCCGCCCAGGCGGGCAACCCCGACGAATGGGCCAAAGCCGCGGCGGTGACGGAGTTCGGCGCCAAGGGCGCCGCCATGGTGCCAGGCCAGAAGCTCGCCGCGGCCCGCGCGCTGTTCGAGCTGGTGGACCAGACGACGTTCTCGCTCTGGCCGATCCCGGGCCGGCGGGCCGAGGGCGACCGGCTCGACCTGGAGCTGAAGCAGGCCGGGACCGGCGTGACGCTGCCGCTCGGCTTGGTGCGCGGCACGGACGGGCTGTGGCGCGTGGCGATGCCGGACGGCGACCTGAACCGGCTGCGCGACAGCCTGCTGGCACGCTCGGGCGGGCGCCTGCCGCCGCCGGACGACATCCGGCGCCGCGCGACCGCCCGCGACGCCATGCGCAGCTTCATCAACGGCTATACCGACTGGAACGGCAGCGGCCGCGCGCAGGTGCTGAACACGCTCGACCTGTCCGGCTACAGCGAGGCGACGCGCGCCTATGAGGGCGAGCTGGCCGCGGCCTACCTGAACGAGGTGCTGGACCGCATCGGCCTCACCGTGCCGCAGGAAATCCCGGACGACCCGGCCAGCCGCTTCCCCTACACCGTGTTCAGCCATCCGGCCGGGTCCATGGTGCTGGCGCCGACCAACGCCGCCGGTGCGGCCGAAGGTGCCGGCTGGCGGTTCACCGCCGACACGATCGGCACCGCGCGCGACCTGTACACCGCCATCGAGGACATGCCGGAAGTCGAAGGCGGCGCGCTGGTCGACGTGCCCAGCTCCTACATGCGCATCCGCCGCTGGGTACGCGACACCGCGCCGGCGCTGTTCGCCCGCATCGGGTCGCTGGAGGCGTGGCAGGGCATCGGCGTCCTGGTGCTGCTGGCAGGCAGCTTTGTTGTCGCGTTCAGCCTGGGCTGGTTCGTGCTGGCGGTCCTGCGCCGGGCCGTGGGCGGGCAGCGCGCGTCGTCCGAGCGCGACCTCCGCTGGCCGCTCCGCCTGTTGCTGGCGTTCCTGCTGTACCACTTCGCGGTTCCGGCGCTGGGCCTGCCGGAGGAAGCCAAGCGTATCTCGACCGGCGCCACGGGCGTCATCCTGGCGCTGGCGGCGATGTGGGGCGGCTGGAAGCTGATCGACATCTTCGGCGCGCGCTCCAGCGCGCGGGCGCAGGCGACAGCGGGCACGATGGACGAGATCGTGGTGTCCCTGGTGCTCGGCGCCTGCAAGCTCATGCTGCTGGCGGGCGGGCTGCTGTTCATCGCCGACGCCCTGTCGATCCCGTACGAGGGCGTGCTGGCCGGGCTCGGCATCGGCGGCCTGGCGGTGGCCTTCGCGTCCAAGGAAACGCTGTCCAACGTGTTCGGCGCCGGCATCCTGGTGGCCGACCGGCCGTTCCGCCGCGGCGACTGGATCGAGGCCGGCGAGGCTCGCGGCACGGTGGAGCACGTCGGCATCCGCTCCACCCGCATCCGCACCGCCGACGACAGCCTGATGTTCGTGCCGAACGGCAAGCTCGCGGACGCGACGGTGAACAACCTCGGCACCCGCCGCCACCGGGTCGCGAGGGCGAAGCTGCTGGCGGCGCACGGCACCGACGCCGACCAGCTCGGCGCGTTCGTGGACGCCGCCGCGACGCTGGTGGCGGGCATGGCGCATGTGCAGCCCGGCTCGGTGCAGGTCGGCGTGGCATCCATCACCCCGGGCGGCATCGAGATCGACATCGCCTGCCGCCTGGACGTGCGCTCCGCCGCCGACGAGCAGGTGGACAAGACGTCGCTGATGCTCGGCGTGCTGCGCCTGGCGGACCGCATGCGGGTCCGGCTGGGCAACGGAGACCTGGCGGCACCCGCGCTGTCCGCCGTCGCCGCCTAACCACGAACCACAGGAAAGTAAAAAATGCAGAATGACATGCAGCGGCGCCTCGCGGCGGAGTTCCTCGGCACCTTCTGGCTGGTTTTCGGCGGCTGCGGCAGCGCCGTCATCGCGGCGGCCTTCCCGCAGCTCGGCATCGGCTTCACCGGCGTGGCCTTCGCATTCGGCCTCACGGTGCTGTCGATGGCCTATGCCGTCGGCCACATATCAGGCAGCCACTTCAACCCGGCCGTCACGCTCGGCCTGTGGTCGGCCGGGCGCTGCGACAACAGGCACGTGCTGCCCTACATCGTCGTTCAGGTGATCGGCGCCATCGTCGCCGCCGCAGCACTTTGGATGATCGCCTCGGGCAAGCCGGACTGGCTCCCGGCCGGCTTCGCCTCCAACGGCTACGGCGATCTCAGCCCGGGCAAGTATTCGCTCGGCGCCTGCTTCATGGCGGAGCTGCTGCTGACGTTCTTCTTCCTGCTGATCATCATCGGCACCACGTCGAAAGGTGCGGCCACCGGGTTCGCCGGCATCCCGATCGGCCTGGCGCTCACCCTCATCCACCTGATTTCAATTCCGATCACCAACACCTCGGTCAACCCGGCGCGCAGCACCGGCCCGGCCCTGTTCGGCGGCGGCCAGTACGTCGCCCAGCTGTGGCTGTTCTGGCTGGCCCCCATCGCCGGGGCGATGCTCGCCGGCGTCCTGGGGCGCATCCTCTACGAGCCGACCGAGGCGGTCGACACCATCGTCGTCGAGGATCAGCGGGTCGTCTGAGGGCTGATTATGTGAAGGCTGGGCGCGGGACCGTCCAGGTTCCGCGCGTTACCGGCCGAACCCGGCCCCCGACGCCGCCAGCTTCGCCAGCATCGGCGACGGGCGCAGCGTTTCGTCGCCGCTGGCATCGGCGAACCGGTTCAGGCTTGCGGCCACGTGGTCCAGGCCGCGCAGCTCGCCGTAGAACATCGGGCCGCCGCGCGACGCCGGCCAGCCGTAGCCGTGCAGCCAGATCACGTCGATGTCGCCGGCGCGGGCGGCGATGCCCTCCTCCAGGATGCGTGCGCCCTCGTTGATCATCGGATACACCAGCCGCTCCAGGATTTCCTCGGGGCTGATGGCACGCCGCTGCACCCCCGCGTCGGCCGAGGCCTGCAGCACCAGGCGCTCGACCTCCGGATCGGGGGTCGCGGTGCGGCCGTCGGCATAGGTGTAGTAGCCGGCGCCGGTCTTCTGGCCGAAGCGCCCGGCCTCGCACAGCGCGTCGGCTACGGCGGACTTCGCGCCGCGGGCCTTGCGCAGGCGCCAGCCGACATCCAGCCCGGCCAGGTCGCTCATAGCGAAGGGTCCCATGCGGAAGCCGAAGTCGGTCAGCGCGCGGTCCACCTCATGCGGCAGCGCGCCTTCCAGCACCAGCGCCTCGCTTTGCCGGCCGCGGGCGCCCAGCATGCGGTTGCCGACGAAGCCGTAGCAGACGCCCACCACCACCGGCACCTTTGCAATCGTGCGCCCGACCGCCACCGCGGTGGCCAACGCTTCGGGCGAGGTTTTGGCGCCGCGCACCACCTCCAGCAGCTTCATCACGTTGGCCGGGCTGAAGAAATGCATGCCCAGCACGTCCTGCGGGCGGGCGGTGACGGCGGCGATCTCGTTGATATCCAGCATCGAGGTGTTGGTCGCCAGCACCGCGCCGGGCTTGGCGATCGCGTCCAGGTGGCGGAAGATGTCCTTCTTCAGCTCCATCTCCTCGAACACCGCCTCGATCACCAGGTCGGCATCGGCGATGGCCTGGAAGTCCAAGCTGGGATGCAGATGCGACCGGCGCTGCACGGCCTGTTCGGCGGTGATGCTGCCGCGCTTCGTCGAGGTGGCGTAGTTGCCATCCACCCGGGCCAGGCCGCGGTCCATCGCCTCCTGCGAGGTCTCGATGATGGTCACGTCGATGCCGACGTTCGCAAAATTCATAGCGATGCCGCCGCCCATGGTGCCGGCGCCGATAACGGCCACCTTCAACACCGGGCGCGGCTGCACGCCGGCAGGCTGGCCGGGGATCTTGTTGGCCTCGCGTTCGGCGAAGAACACGTGGCGCAGGGCCTTGGACTCGTCGCTGCGCATCAGGCGGGCGAAGGCCTCGCGCTCCATCGCCAGGCCTTCGGCGAACGGCTTCTCCACCGCGGCGCGCACGGCGGCGACGCATTCCTGGGCGGCCTGCAACGCGCGCGCCTTGGCCAACGGGGCAGCGGCGCCCTTGGCGACCAGCTCGGGATTGGCGCGCGCCTCGCCCAGCCGGTGCTCCATGTCCTGCACGCGGCGCCGGCTGGTGGCGTGGTCGTCCGCCCACGCCACGGCCTCGGCGGTGCTGGCGACGACGGCATCCACCAGCTCCATCTTCAACGCCGCATCGGCGCGCACCGGATCGCCGGAGATGATCATGCCGAGCGCCGCCTCGACGCCGACCAGCCGCGGCAGGCGCTGGGTGCCGCCGGCGCCGGGCAGCAGGCCGAGCTTTATCTCCGGGAGTCCGAGCCGTGCCGCGGCGAACGCCAGCCGGTAGTGGCAGGCCAGCGCCAGCTCCAGCCCGCCGCCGAGCGCCAGGCCCTCGATGACCGCCACCGTCGGCTTTGCCGAGTCTTCCAGGGTGGCGATCAGCGCCGCCAGGCCGGGCCCCTGCGGCGGGCGGCCGAACTCGGTGATGTCGGCGCCGCCGGAAAAGGCGCGCGCGGTGCCGGTCAGCAGGATGCGGGCAACCGCGGGATCGGCGGCGGCGGCGGCAAGTGCGGCGGCCAGGCCCTCGCGCAGCACGACGCCGAGGGCGTTGACCGGCGGGCTGTCCATGGCGATGACGGCGCAGCCGCCGACCCGGTCCAGGTTCACCACGGCATTGATGTTGCCCATCGTTTCCTCCGGTTGTCGGTTTTCAGCCCATGATCAGGAAGAACAGCGCCAGCGTTCCCAGCGCGATGCGGTAGTAGGCGAACGGCGCGAAGCCGTGCAGGCTGACATACTCCACCAGCCGGCGCACCACCGCAAACGCCGCGACGAAGGCGACCGTGAAGCCGACGGCGATCAGCCACGCGCCCTGGCTGTCGAGCGTCGCACGGTTCTTGTACAGGTCGAACACGGTGGCGCCGAACATGGTCGGGATGGCCAGGAAGAAGCTGAACTCGGTGGCGGTGCGCCGGTCCACGCCCAGCAGCAGCGCCCCCATGATGGTGGCGCCGGACCGCGACACGCCCGGCACCATGGCCAGGCACTGGCACAGGCCGATGGCGAACGCCCGCCGCATCGGCAGCTTCTCGATGTCGAAGAAGTACGGGCGATGGACGATGCGCTCGATCGCCAGGATCGCCAGCCCGCCGAGGATCAGGCTGACCGCCACCACCCAGGGCGAGAACAGGTAGAGCTTGATGTAGCTGGCGGCCAGCGCGCCGATGACGGCGGCCGGCAGGAACGCCAGCAGGATCGCCGCGATGAAGCGCCGCGCCTCCGGCCGGGTCGGCGCCGCCACCGCCACCGCCCACAGCTTGCTGAAATACAGCAGCACGATCGCCAGGATGGCGCCGAGCTGGATGACGATCTCGAACAGCTTGCCCGGCGGCCCCTCGAAGCCGAGCAGCTCCTCGGCCAGGATGATGTGGCCGGTGGACGACACCGGCAGGAACTCGGTGAGACCTTCGAGAAGACCGATCAGCGCGGCGCTGAGAGTGTCGGGCATTGCCATGTGCCGGCTTCTAGACGAGGCACGGGCCAATCGAAAGCCCGGCCGCAAGGCTGCGACAACGCGCCGCCAGAATTATTGCCAACACATATTATATCGATTTCCGTGGTGTTCATTCGGGGCGGCGTGTTCGTCGGCATCCATACGCTGATGCTGACCGTCGCCGGCAGCCGCTTCGGCGGCACCGGGCTGTTCGGCATCTACGCGGCGACGGGCCTGGTGTGGGGTGCCGGCGCGCTGGCCTGCCGGTCTGCGTGGCAGTGATGTGCCTCGCCTTCCTCGCCTATGTCCGCCGGCGCCGCAGCAGCCGGTCCGGCTCGGTGCTGGCGTAGATGTCGCCGGAGTTGGCCGCCTGGGGCAGGGCGCGCAGCCATCCGCGGGTCGCGTCGGCATCCAGCGGCGCATCG
>JAABUT010001637.1_pt1 | contig 24747 bp, 18 predicted proteins | sample 5559281 | NCBI WGS metagenome assembly JAABUT01 (sample SAMN10711880, study PRJNA513359) | rock metagenome | isolation source: Antarctica rocks | place: Antarctica: Victoria Land, Ricker Hills nord | collected 2016-01-04
CGCAGTCACCCACGACACCCTTGCTCTTGGCTAACACTATGTACTGTAACACGTGTTCGGGACTTGCACCCTATAGCTTGTAACCATGCCTGACGCACATAAAAAAACCTGCCGCTCTGCAGGTTTTAATAATAAATTTTATAATAAAATCAGCTTATGCCGTTGCAGCAACAGGAACTTTCCTCGTTAGTTTACTTTTGAGGTTAGCAGCTTTGTTTTTATGAATAACGCCACGCTTAGCCAACTTATCTATCATAGAAGCTACATCAGGCAATTTATCGGTATAAGCTGCAGTGTCAGTAATTACTTTTAGGTCACGTATCGCATTACGTGTCGTTTTGCCATAGTAACGGTTACGGTCTCTGCGCTTTGCTGCCTGGCGCACATCTTTCTTGGTAGCTTTATGGTTTGCCATAATTTTTCTTATTAAGGTCGGCAAAGGTAAGTGAAAAATGATTAGAAATGCAAATTTTAAAAGTGTATTTCTTAAATTATAAATTATTATGCTTTTCTTTTAAAATTACTTTCAAAATGTTTTTTTTAAAATACTGTTTATCAAAGCTTATAATACGTGGTATTAAGATGCTAAAACTCCATTTGCCTTCTCCGGTACAAATTGTGGCAAGCCAAGCGCTTCACTTGTGTAAGCTCTTGTTTTATATAAAAGCCTCGAATCTTTTGCTAATGACTGGCCGTAAGAAGGTATCATCTGCTTTAGCTTCGTCTGCCATTCATTCGAATCAACTTTATCTGCAAAGCAACGTTTCAGGAGGTCGAGCATAATAGAAACTGCAGTAGACGCTCCCGGAGATGCTCCGAGCAAAGCAGCTATACTGCCGTCTGCTGCACTCACGACTTCTGTTCCAAACTCAAGCACACCTCCTTCCTTTTCATCTTTTTTTATCACCTGTACTCTTTGCCCTGCTATCTCCAGTTCCCAATCTTCCAGCCTGGCCGCAGGAAGGTATTCACGAAGCGCTTCAAGACGATCTTCAGGAGACTGCCGTACCTGGTCGATAAGATATTTGGTAAGGGGAATATTTTTAACGCCTGCCGAGAGCATAGGCATTATATTATTTATCTTTATGGATAAAGGCAAATCCATAAAAGAACCGTGTTTCAAAAATTTAGTTGAAAATCCTGCATAAGGCCCAAAAAGAAGCTCTTTCTTTCCCTCGATCATCCTGGTATCAAGATGAGGCACAGACATGGGAGGAGCGCCTACAGAGGCTTTCCCATACACTTTGGCATTGTGCTTTTCTATAACCTCACGATTTGTGCACCTTAACCACTGACCGCTTACCGGGAACCCGCCAAAACCTTTGCCTTCAGGTATCTCAGATTTAATAAGTAAAGGCAAAGAACCGCCGCCGGCACCTATAAAAACAAATTTTGATTTCAGTTTTCTTCGCTCACCTGTTATTGTATTTTTTACATTAAGCTTCCATGTACCATCTTCTTCCTTTTCGAGGTCGCGAACCTGGTGACTAAAGTGCAGAAAAACTCCTTCCTGTTTTTTTAAATGATTGAAAAGGCTCCGGGTAAGTGATCCGAAATTGACATCGGTACCTATGTCCATTCTTGTGGCAGCCACCTTTTCTTCCGGGTCACGCCCTTCCATCACCAGCGGAATCCAATTTTCCAGTGTAGCCTTATCTTCGGTATATTTCATTCCCTTAAAAAGATGGCAAGATGTAAGGGCTTCGTAGCGCTTTCTTAAAAATTCCACATTTTTTTCGCCCCACACAAAACTCATGTGGGGAATAGCCCTTATAAAAGATGGAGGTACATCAATAAAATTTTGCCTGATAAGATAAGACCAAAACTCCTTTGAAACTTCAAAGGATTCAGCAATTTTCACTGCTTTTTTAATATCGATGGAACCATCCTCCAGTTCAGGCGTATAATTTAATTCGCAAAAGGCAGAATGACCTGTACCTGCATTGTTCCATGCATCGGAACTTTCTGCTGCTGCTACGTCGAGGGTTTCAAAGATTTCAATGGTTAATCCTGGTTCCAGTTGCTTTAGCAGCACTCCAAGTGTCGCGCTCATTATGCCTGCGCCTATTAAAACTACATCCGGGTTATTTTCTAATAAATTTTCGCTATTGCTCATGATTGTTATTATATGGTCGCAAAGGTATTTTAAAATGTAAAAATACACAGTTCATAAATTTATGTCAGAACGCTTTTATGAACGCGGAAGAGCGTGTTGTAAAAAAAATCAGTAAGAACTGTTTCTCTTAAAAAAGAATTTTAATTTCTCTTACACTTAAAAAAATCCATTTTCAATAACTATATCAAAAATATTTTTCTAACGCTAATTAATAATATATGGTTTTATCTTTATTACTGTTTTTGGTTTATTTTTGTCAAGTAATCTATTAAAATGATATATAGTCAAAAGCTTAGTTCTTTGCAAATAGAACTTTTGAAAGTATATTCTTTTCAACCAGAGGAAGAAGATCTGATTGCAATACGTTCTTATTTAGCTGATTATTTTTCTAAAAAGTTTATCTTTAAAATCGGAAAATCGGTCGAAGAAAAAGATATTACTGAGAAAGATCTCGAAAATTGGCTCGATGCGTAAACCCTGTTTAGTTTTAGACACCAACATTTTTCTGGCATCATTGACGCCTCATTATAAATATCATTGGATATCAGGCTCTTTTAGCGGGCAAGTTTGAATTGGCCATAACAAACGAAATTTTAACTGAATACAGTGAACAAATTACTTTTCGTTACGGAATAGAGAAAAGTGATTTTTCATTAGACTACTTGCTTTTATTACCTAATATAAAGCTTGTTACACCCTTTTCCATTGGCAGCTTATTGAAAGTGATGCCGATGACGACAAATTTGTTGATTGCTTTTTAATGAGTCAATCAGATTTTATCATTAGCAATGACCGCCATTTCAGACATTTAAAACCAGATGACTTTCCACCTGTTTCCATACTCACTTATGAGCAGTTTGAGTTAAAATTTAAAGATTTATTCACTTCGTAAAATATCCTCATTCTTATTCAATTATTCTTTTAAAAAATTCCACCTTCCCACAAATCCCAAACATCCCGCAAATCCCAGTTCAGACTTATTCAGTTCTCAAACTCTTGACAGGATTCGCAATCGCTGCTTTTATTGCCTGGTAACTTACTGTTATTAAAGCGATTAATAGAGCAGATAATCCTGCTGATGCAAATACCTGCCAACTGATATTTGTCCGGTATGCAAAATCTTTCAGCCATTCGTTCATAAAATACCAGGCAACAGGTGAGGCTATACTAATTGCTAATAACACCAGCTTTACAAAATCTTTGGAAAGCAAAGACACAATACTTTTTACACTTGCACCCAGCACTTTGCGTATGCCTATTTCTTTGGTTCGCTGCTGAGCAGCAAAAGTGGTAAGACCAAATAAACCAATACAAGCTATAAACACAGTGAAGAATGTAAAGACATTAAATATTTTGGAAAGCCTGTCTTCCGCTTTATACATAGAGTCAAATGCTTCATCCATGAAATGGTATTCAAACGGTTTTTCCATGTCATATTTTTCATAAATAGTTTTAAACTGGTTAATAACAGAAGCAGTATTTACATTTGGTTTTAATTTTGCAAATAGACATCCACCGGTGTTCCTCCAGATTGAAGCAGTATCATTTTTAATAATAAGAGACAGCGCCTCTATTTTACTGTGAAGCGATAAATAATTAAAGTTCTTCAGCACCCCGGCCACTTCATACTGCTTGTCTGCCAAATTTATTTTTTCATTTACCGGCTGGTCACCAAGGTTTAATTTTTCTTTGGCTGCTTCATTAAGTATAACCATGTTTTGTTTTAAATAAAAGAGGGAATCGATTGGTGGAGTTTTCCATTGTAAGCCGAGAGCTTGAATAAAGGCGGCATCTACAAAAAAAATAGGCATGGTAATCACCTGTTGAGAATTTTTGGGATTTGCAGTATTCATCTCATAAGCCTTATACATAGGGTAATGTGCTGTAGCTGTTTTCCCCACAGCCGGAAGGGATTCCGTTTCTTTTCTGAAAGCAGTATAATGTTTGCCGATAGACTGAGAAAATGGGATCATTACTATGTTTTCCCTGTTTACACCTGTATCAGTATGTCTGAAAAAATACATTTGCTTGCTTATGATAAGTCCGCAAATAATTAATACGACAGAAATGGTAAATTGGAAAACCGTAAAAAATTTTCTTACAGCAATACCACTGCTTTGTTTATTGAATTTGCCATACAACACCAGCACCGGCTTGTATGCAGAAAGCAGGAGAGAAGGATAAGTAGCTGCTAATAATACGGTAATGATAAACAATGCAAAAAAAGATGAAAAAATGTATGGATGATACAAAAAACTATTGTCTATGTTTAGCTGCAGTAAATTGAAAAAAAACGGCTGAAATATAATGCATAAAGCATAGCCCAGAAAAAATGCTATAGCGGTATAAACTGCTGATTCTATAAAAAATTGCATAGCGATTGTGTATCTGCCTGCACCTATCACTTTTCTCACGCCTATTTCTTTTGCACGTGTTGTGAAGCGTGCTGTAGAAAGGCTCATATAGTTGGTTAAGGCGAGCAACAAAATTAGTGCAGCTACAAAAGGGAATATTTTTAGATATTTTGTATTGGTATCGTCTGTATAGTTGGCATTCAAATGGGTTTCTATCAAAGGAGTTGCTATATATCGTTCAGTAAACTCTGCATCTTTATTTGTTGTTTTATAAAGCTGTGCCAACCGCCGCGCAAGCTTTCCAATATCTTTAGAGTCTTTAAGCAAAAAATAGGTAGCAAACATGCCTGCGTGCACTGTTTGGGATTCTATAAGGCTTTTCTTTTCGGTAATGGATGAAAGACTGGATGAGGATGCAACAAAATCAAAGTCGATACTGGAATTAGACGGCGCTTTTTCTGCTATGCCTGTTATGGTAAAATTGTAAGCATTGTTATAACGAATGATTTTACCAACAGGATTTTGGCTTCCAAAATATTTTTCTGCAATCTTTTTTGAGATAACTACTGTAAACGGGTTTTGTAAAACCTGTTGCTTTTTACCCTGTATCAGGGGAAATGAAAAAAAGCTGAAAAAATTGCTGTCTGCAAATAAAAACTTATCTTCTGCGAATCTATGAGAAGGTGACTCAGGGTTTTGAATAAGCGTATTTCTATCATCAGTTATTAAACGCACAAAGCTTTCGACAGATGGTTCTGTTGCTTTTGTTACAGGTGCAGCAGCATAACCCATACCAGGTATTAAGATAGAGTCGTTGCCGATTTTTATCTTCCCCTGTATCCAGCATATTCGCTCCGCATTTTTATGAAACCTGTCGTAGCTCGATTCATGTGCTACATAAAGCATAATGAGCATGCAAACAGCAAGGCCTATTGCAAGACCGACGATATTAATGGAAGAATAAACTTTGTTCCTCACCAGGTTTCGCCATGCAATTTGAAAATAGTTTTTGAGCATAAAATAAGTTTTTAATTTTTTATCAGAATTTTTTTACCTCACCCAACTCCAAAAGAGAGGGACAAGACATCACATCCCTCAAATCCCAAACATCCCACAAATCCCCGTTCAGACTATTCCGTTTTCAAACTCTTTACCGGATTTGCCGTTGCTGCTTTTATAGCCTCAATACTTATGGTGGCAAAAGCAATCAGCGCTGCAAGAAGGCCGGCTGCTATAAACATCCACCAGGGAATATTTATACGATAAGCAAAGTCCTGAAGCCAGTTGCGCATGGCATACCAGGCAACGGGAAAGGCTATTATTGCTGCTATTAACACCAGGAATAAAAAATCTTTTGATATAAGCTGTACAATACTCCCTACGCTTGCGCCTAAAACTTTTCTTATACCTATTTCTTTAATTCGTTGTGTGATGGTGAATGCAGAAAGGCCAAATAAACCCAGGCAGGCAATAAATATGGCAATGAAGGAAAAGATGGTGAAAATGTTGCCCTGATGTTGCTCTGCTTTGTACAGGTCTGCAAAACGCTCATCAAGAAATTTGTAATCGTAAGGAGTTTCAGGAAGAAATTTTTTCCAGGTATTTTCAATATGTGCTAAAGCAGCGGGAATATTATTTCCTGCAATTTTTATTGAAATTCTTCCATACCCATCACCGGTAGTTTTAGAAGTAAATAATACCAGGGGAAGAATTCTCTGATGCAGTGATTCAAAATTAAAATCATTTATTACTCCGATCAGTTGTCCTGTTCTGTCGCCATAAGTAAATTGTTTGCCAATAGCATCCTCATTCGATTTTAATTCCAGGGCTTTTACAGCAGCTTCATTTATAATAAAAGAAGATGTATCCATTCCATACTCTTTTGAAAAATTTCTTCCGGCAACTACTTTTATGCCGTATGCGGGAATGAAACCTTCATCGGCGCGCACAAATTTTATATCAGCCTTTGTTGGCGCTAAAGAGTCTCCATTATTTATTTTAGATCCATCAGCATCTAATAAACGACCCGAAGGTATACGTGAAGATCGTCCGACTTCTTTTATGTTAGCGTTAGCAAGCAGCTCTGTTTTAAATGATTCGTATGAACTACTTAAACCGCTGTTGTAGTTAATGTTAACTATATGGTCGCGGCTAAAACCCAGTGATTTATTTTGCATGTACCGCAACTGCTTAAAAACGATTGCAGTGCTTATGATTAAAACAATAGAAATGGAAAATTGTGTTACCACCAAAACTTTTCTGAAGGAAAAGTTGCTTTCATTAACTTTCAAAAGGCCTTTAAGCACTTTTATAGGTTTGAAAGAAGACAGAAAAATAGCCGGGTAAATTCCCGATAGTATTCCTACTATAAAAGGCACTGCAATAAGAGGAAGGATTATCTGCCTTTTTAATAAAATTTGCATTGAAAGAGATTGGTCGGAAATTTTATTTAGCGCCGGTAAGGCTATTGACGTAAGAAAAAAAGCAAGAGCAGTTGCTATAAGGCAAATAAGAACAGATTCACTTAAAAACTGTGCTATCAATTCAGGTTTTCCTGCACCGATTACTTTTCGTACGCCTATTTCTTTTGCTCTTAATGCAGAACGGGCAGTAGAAAGATTCATGTAGTTGATGCATGCAATAAATAGTATAAATAATGCAATGGCCGAAAAAACGTAAACGCGTTTAATATCTCCATTCTCTTCCACTTCAGAATCTTTATGAGAATAAAGATGAATATCCGTTAATTTTCGCAACGATAACGAAGTCCAGTCAGAAGGCTTAACAGTGCCTCCATCGCCCATGTGGCGGTTTAAAAAAGCTGGAAATTGGGCTTCTAAGTTTTTGGTATTATAACCATCAGGTAAAAGCAAATAAGTATAGAATGAATTATTACCCCAGTTCGTTCTTAAATTTTTATCTCCATAAACGGCTGTATCTTTCAGCGTGTTGAAAGAAAGCAAGATTTCAGGATGAAGATGTGCATTTGCTGGAAAGGGTTTATATAAGCCGGTTATTTTAAAAGTAAACTGGTTGTCTACACGTATTAATTTATTGATCGGATCTTCCTTTCCAAAATATTTTTTAGCTACATCTTCGGTTAGCATTACAGAATAAGGATCGCTTAAAGCTTTGGCAGGATTTCCTCTTGTTACATTAACATCAAAAACATCAAAAAGATTTTCATCAGCAAAATAGACCTTGCTTTCATTAAATCTTTTATCATTATATCGAAACGCTGTAGTTCCTGTTGAAAGAAAACGGGTAATCTTTTTTATTTCTTTAAAATCATTCAGTAATAATGGTGCAAAAGGCGGAGCAACTGCACCAAGTTCCAGCGAAAGCATTTTTGTTTCCGGATTAACAAAGGTTCTTTCTACTCTGTAAATATTATCAGCATTTTTATTATACCGGTCATAACTGGTTTCATTAAGAATATAAGTAAGAATCAACAGGCAACACGTAAGGCCAACAGTGAGGCCAAATAAATTTATGGATGAAATAAATTTATACCGTAGCAGGTTGCGAATAGCAGTTTTGAAATAGTTTTGAATCATTTTTTTTGTATTTTTTTTTATAGCCTCATCCCAACTCCTCTTCCTGGGAGAGGGACAAAACAAAACCCGCATTTAAAGTATTTTTAAATCATTTCCAATAAATCCCGGTTCAGACTTAGTCACTTCTCAAGCTCTTCACCGGGTTTGCAATTGCCGCTTTGATTGCATGAAAGCTCACTGTAAACAATGCAATGAGTATAGCAATTAATCCGGCAAAAGCAAAAATTGACCAATTAATGTTAATCCTGTAAGCGAATACCTGGAGCCATTTGTTCATCATCCACCAGGCAATAGGGGAAGCGATAACAAAAGCGATTAAAACAAGTTTGATGAAATCTTTCGCCAACAAGCCTGTTACATTCAGTATGGTAGCACCCAATACTTTTCGAATGCCAATTTCTTTCGTTTTTATTTGAGCCGTATAAGTGGCAAGACCAAATAAACCTAAACATGAAATGAAAATTGCGATAGCAGCAAATGCGTTAAACAAGGTACCTGTTCGTTGGTCGGATTTGTACAAATTATCATATATCTCATCTAAAAAATGATATTCAAAAGGAAAGGATGCATTGTATTGTTTCCATAGTTTTTCTGTAGCTGCAATAGCGGTGGAGGCGTCTTTGCCAGTGGTTTTAATATATAGATTTCCTGGTTGAGATCTGTAAGTAAAAATGGCTGGTTCAATTTTTTGTTTCAGCGAAGCGAAATGAAAATCTTTAAGGACTCCGATAATAGTTCCTTCAACATCATGTAAAGCAAATCTTTTTCCTATAGGGTCTTTCATACCCATTTCCCTAATGGCTGTTTCATTGAGAATATAATGGGTAGAATCTGAAGGACTGCCTGTAAAGTTATTGCCTGCTGCAAACTGTAGTTTCATGAATGGAATAAAGTCCTTGTCTGCACCCACGGGATGAATCATAAACATTCTGTTTTCTTCCTTTCCATCCCATTTGGTGTCTCCTGTAGCGTTTGATATTTCCACAATATTAGAGTTAGCGCCGGCTACAGAAAGTATACCTGGTTGTTTTGAAAGTTCGGATTTAACGGCAGCATAATGTTTTTGCATATCACGCATGTCGAATGAAAACACATAAGACTTGTCATAACCAAGCTCCTTTTCATGTATGTATCGCAACTGTCTGCCAATGATAAGCGTGCCAATAATAAGCACTACAGAAAATACAAATTGTGCAACAACCAATACTTTTCTGAATAAAGTGTTTCCCATACCTATTGATAGTTTTCCTTTCAAGGCAAGAACAGGTTTAAACGAAGAAAGCAGTAATGCAGGATAGACAGAAGCTGCAATCAAAGTTCCTGTTATAGTAATAACAATGGTTTTCCAAATATTGATATCTGCTAAATTAAATGTTGTATTCTTTCCTGAAATACTGTTATATAAAGGCATCAGCAAATAAATAATACCAATTGCCAGAATAGTAGAAATAACAAACAAAAGTGCTGTTTCAATTATAAATTGAATGAATAAGTGTGCCTTTGCTGCACCTACAATTTTTCTTACACTTACTTCCTTTGCACGAAGCATAGAACGTGCAGTAGAAAGATTCACATAATTAATGCAGGCAATCAATAACAATAAAACAGCAATTACTAAAAAAACATTTACTGTTTGAAAGGCACTGCTGCTGCCATCAGCCCGGTATAAGTGTATTTTCCTTAAAGGCTGTAATGTGTAAGAAGAACTTTTATCGAATGGATTGTGCTCACGCTGTAATTGAGTTAGCTTTTTCCCAATACTAATAATCGATGCATCAGGATGAAGCAATAAAAAGGTTTGACAATAATAATCGCCCCAGTCTTCATCCATTGATTTCCAGTATTCATCAGGAGTAAAGTTTTTCTTAAGATTATCAATTGGAAAAAACATATCATATTTGATACTGGAATTCTCAGGAAAATCTTTCATCACACCGCTTACTATATAATTGTCTTTATTATCTGCTACGATAATTTTTCCTATAGGATTATCATTAGCAAAATATTTTTTTGCCTCTTTTGCAGTAAGAATTATGGAATTATTATCAGGGAACGGATTTGCAGAACTGCCTTTCAATAACTTAAAATCAAAAATGGTAAAAAGGGAAGGATCAACAAACGCAGCTTTTGTTTCCGTAAATTCTTTATCCTCGTATTTGTATAAAGAGTAGTTATAGTTGTCGGCAATTCTGACGGCATTAATTACTCCGGGTATCTGATTTTTGCTGTAGGGCATAATTGGGGCAGGAGTAATACCAGAAGCGTGCATGCTATTGCCTGTACCAACATTGCTATTTACCCTGTAGATATTAACCGCTTTGGTGTTAAATTGATCATAGCTTAATTCATCTTTCACCCACAATAAAATAATAAGACCAACAGCAAGCCCGATTGCTAAACCTATAATGTTTACGGAAGTATAAAATTTATTCTTCAGCAAATTTCTCAAGGCAGTTTTGAAATAATTTTTGAACATAAAATAATTTTTAATTTTTTTGTTATCCGTATTTGTTTTTCATCACTCAAAAAATCGTGGCTCTATTCCCCGCGAGTTATTATTTCAAACAAAGAACCAATTTTCAAAATAGCTGGTAATCAACCTATTATTTCAAATGCATGTTACAAGCTGTTCTATTTTGATACATGAAAGTGTACGGTTTTGATACAGTTGCCCGCCCAACTCATCTTTTAAGAGAGGGGCAAAGCCAAATTATAAAGTGTCAATTCAAAGTTTTCCCACAATCCCGGACATCCTGTAAATCCCGGTTCAGACAATTCAAAAAATTCATTAAAAGATTTTATCTTCATGTATGCTGAATTTCAGACCTGGTTTAGAGACCGTTGTTGCACATACCTGCCTGCTGGGCGAAGGGCCTGTGTGGGATATAAAAAATGAAAGAATACTTTGGATAGATATATTGCGGGGAGATATTCATGCATTTTATCCTGCAAAAAAACGATTTGAGACTTTTAATACAGGAAAGCTTGTCGGCGCTGTTGCTGTATGTAAAAAAGGTGGTTTAATAGCTGCTTTGCAGGATGGTTTTGCATTTATAGATTTTGAAAAAAAGCAAATAGAATATATTAAAGACCCGGAAGCGCACCTTCCGCAAAACAGGTTTAATGAAGGAAAGTGCGACCCTGCGGGAAGGTTTTGGGCAGGAACTATGTCGCTCTCAGAAGCCCCGCAGGCAGGCAGTGTGTACACTTTAGAAAAAGAGATGTCAGTTACCAAAAAAATAGAGGGAGCAACCATCTCCAATGGCATGGCCTGGAGCAAAGACCATTCGACATTCTATTATATTGACACGCCCACGCTGGAAGTGGTATCTTTTGCATTTGATAAAGGGAACGGCAATATTTCTGATAAAAAAACAATTATTAAAATACCAAAAAATCACGGGTATCCTGATGGGATGACTATTGACGATGAAGGGATGCTTTGGATAGCGCACTGGGACGGGTGGCAGGTAACGCGGTGGAACCCGCATACGGGAGAGCAGCTTTTTCATATTTCATTACCTGTTGCAAAAGTTACCTCATGTACGTTTGGAGGTAAAAACCTGGATGACTTATATATAACGAGTGCAAGTAAAGAAATGACTGAAGGAGAATTACAAAAACAACCTCTTGCCGGTTCCATCTTTGTAATTCATCATTGCGGATATAAAGGAATGCCCGCTTTTGAATTTAGCGGATAAGACGAAAAAGATAAGAAGACGTGCTACCAGCAAGCGGTGGCGCGTCTTCTTATTCCCCCGTGACTACTTGCCGCTAACTTTCATTACGGACACCTCGTCGTTATCACTTACTTTAAGAATGACTGCCTTTTTATCATCTTCTGCAGATATAAAATAAGCGCCTTCTTCAGTTCCTTCGAAGCGGATAGCTTCTTTTACTGTATAATCATCAAATCTCTTCGCAAAACTTCTTTTTGCTTTGAACCGCAAAGGAACAAAGGCATCAGGGATCACAAAGTTTTTCATTAAGGCTTTTCTGCAAAAAAAATCTTATCATCTTTTTCCCACAAATCTAAAACATTGATAATTCCAGTTCTGCCGATTTCCTCACAATCCTTTAAATCCTTACAGATCCATGTTTAGACTTATTCCGTTCTCAAACTCTTTACAGGATTTGCAATTGCAGCTTTTATTGCCTGGAAACTCACTGTTACTAACGCAATGAACAGAACCAGGAAAGCTGCAATACCAAAAATCCACCAGGATATATTTATCCGGTAAATAAAGGTTTGTAGCCACTTATTCATTGCCCACCAGGCAATGGGTGTAATAATTAAAACGGATAGCAGTACCAGGTATATAAATTCTTTGCTGATCAGTGCGGCAAGATGGGCGACAGTTGCTCCTAATACTTTTCTAATACCTATTTCTTTGGTACGTTGCTTTGTAAAAAATGCTGTTAAAGCAAATAACCCCATTACGGAAATCAGGATGGCAATGATAGCAAAAAAAGTAATGATCTTTTGCAGTCTCAGATATGAAAGAAATAACTGCTGAAAGTTGTCGTCAAGAAAAGAATAGCGGATAGGAAAATCTGGTTCTATTTTTTTCCATGCCTGCTCAATCGCTGCAACAGATTGTTGCATGTGATTGGTGTTTAGCTTTACCAATATAGCGCCACCTGACTGAAACATACACGCTTTGTTTCCAATAGTATATGCAACAGGCTGCACGGCTGTTTCAAATCCATGCACATTGAAATCTTTTACAACACCAACTATCTGCAAAGGAACACTATCACAATATGGAAAAGTAATGGTTTTGCCGATAGGGTCTGGATCGTTCATTTTTTTTGCAGCCGTTTCATTGATTATTGCTGTACGTGTATTCTGGTCAGAATAATTATTTGTAAACAACCTGCCTTGTACTAAATCTACCTGTAGGGTTTTAAAATAATCTAAGCTTATTTTTACAGAAGCCATACGATATTCTTTTCCCGCACTTTTAAAACTAAATGTTGATGTATCCAATCCTTTATCACCCGGCACAGTGGTGGTTTTCGCTACATTGGCTACTCCCGGTATAGACAATAAAGTATTTCTTACTGCATCGAAATCTGTATCCCTCGTTTTTTGCGTTGTTTGAATACGCAATACCTGCGTATCTGAAAAGCCCTTGTCCTTGTTTTGCATATAACGCATCTGTGAGCTTATAACCAGCGTAGCAATAATAAAAAAAGCCGAAACCATAAATTGTATTACAATTAAACTGTTTCGAAACAACCTTGCTTTGTTTCCTGTAGAAAAATCACCTTTTAAAACTTTTACCGGATTAAAACGGGAGAGGAATAAAGATGGATACAAGCCCGAAAGCAATGTGACAAGCAATAAGCACAATGCAATCTGAGCAATAAGAGACGCCGCATTGTCCTGCTGCCAGAAGCTTAAAGAGATATTGAACGACCTGTTGAGATAGGGCAAAGCGACATATACTACTATTACCGCTATGCATAAACTTACCAGGCATTGAAACCCGGTTTCCGACATAAACTGAAGAATTAGCTTTCTTCGGTCAGAGCCTAATACTTTGCGTAAGCCTACTTCTTTTGCCCGCCCTATTGATTTTGCAATAGTGAGATTGCTGAAATTAATAGCGCCTGCCAGCAGCAACAAAACAGCTAATATCAGCAGTATAGAAACTGTTGCAAAATTGCTGCTGCCATGCTTAGGAAAATTATGAATATCGGGTACAGCATCTATAAAAAGCCCTTGTTTTTGAACCGACTGTTTATAAACTTCAAATGATATCTTTTCTTCATTCTTTAAACGTTCGTTATAATATAGCTTGTTAATTGCATCTTCAATTTTTGCTTCGGCAACCGGCTGTTTTAATTTTATATAGGTTTGATAAGAATAGTTCTCCCAAAACTTATCTTGTTTTTCATACAGGTCACGCATCAGCATTTGGACATTAAGATGTGAAGGAGTTTCCGGCACCTGCATTACACCCGTTACAACATAGTCCTGGACATTATATGCTTTTAAAGTTTTACCCATTGGATTAGTATTTCCAAATAATTTGCGGCTTAGTTCTTCACTAAGAATAACGGCATTAGGCTGATTAAGCGCAGTGGCAGCATCACCTTCAATCAATTTATAAGGAAAAACTTTGAGAAAAGATGAATCAACAGTTACGACACCTTTCTGGTAGATTTTTTTATCATTGGCCGCAAGTAATGTTTCAAAATCTCCGCCAGCCATGATAGCTGTGCCAGCTTCTGCATTAGGATAGCTTGCAGCTAAAAAAGATGCCAGCGGAGCCGGAGTCCCCCGCAAAATATCAGCTTCTTTTTGCAGAGAAACTTTATATACTTTTTTTAATTCCGGGTTCCATTTATCATAGCTTAATTCATAATTCAGGTATAATAGTATGATAATGAAACTGGATAAGCCGGCAGCTAATCCAATAATATTGATAGCGCTATAAGTTTTGCTTTTGGAAAGATTGCGCCATGCAGTTTTGAAATAATTTTTGAACATAGTATGGAGTTTATGCTGAAGACAATTATCAGTAATTATCATTTCAAACATGAAACCAATTTTAAAAGTAGCTGGTAATCAACTTCTTATTTAAAATGCATCTTCAAGAGCTGTTCTATTTTGATACAAGGAACTGTACGGTTTTGATACAGTAGCCTCACACATACGCTTATTATGAGAAGAGGGAGCAGAACAAAATTGTTAGATAGATTTTGCAGGTTTCTTTCAGGCGCTGAAAAAGTTTTAGATATTTTGGTATCTACAGGTAACTAAGGAGCTATAAGTTTACTTTATAGTTTTTAATGCAGTGTTTTTCAGCTCGCAAATCATTTTATAGTATCAGGTCAAATGCGAAAAAGTTTAATAAAGAGAAGAATAACCTCTTACCTTTTTATCTTCTATCTTCTATCTTTTCTATAGGTTCAGTTGCAAAAAAAGAAAACACGGTAGTGCCATAATTGCGCTGAAATTCAAATCCGGCAAACTTTTCATAATTGTTTCGCGGGGTATGCTCCAGCACGAAATATCCGCCCTTCGCAACCAGCTTTTTTTCGACTATGATTTCGGGCAATTCGTCTATTGTACCTAACGCATAAGGCGGGCCGGCGAAGATGAAATCAAACTTCCAGCTGCACGAAGACAGGTAAGAAAACACATCTGAGCGTATCACTTTATAATTTTCCACTTTCAGCATTTCCATGTTCTTTTTTATAAAATCGTACATCACTGCATCTTTCTCGACGATGGTAAGGTCGGCCGCGCCGCGCGAGGCAAGCTCGTAGCTAATGCTTCCGGTTCCGCCAAAAAGGTCCAGCGTTTTAATTCCATCAAGGTCTATGCGATGCTGTAAAATATTAAAAAGCCCTTCTTTCGCCATGTCTGTGGTTGGCCGGGTATGCGGCATATTTGCAGGGGGACTTATTTTCCTTCCGCTAAATTCACCTGATATAATTCTCATAGTGCAAGATTGAAGAAAGGAGTGAAATAATGCAGGGGATATTCCTTAATATCAGGCAACAACTTTGTTGTATGCACATTTTGTACTTCTACATGCCTGAAGTACGCTATCAGATCTCTGTATAATGTGTAATGCAGATCAATCATTCCGCTTATTTCCAATATAAGTCTTTCCCGGTTCAATGCAAACCGCTCCGTTATATTCAGCAGATGATACAACACATCCTCGGGAGCTTCATAAATAAAAGACTGGATAAGCTGAAGCTTTTCATCTTTAGCCACCGTGACAATAAGAAATGTATTATAAAACTGAATATAAATACATTCGGAAGGATAGGATAAAATATCAGAAACAATTGTTTTTACAATGTTTGAATACGTATGGCGAAAAGAAACTTTTGTAAACTTATTATTCAAAATATCCGATAAGGTGTCTGACACCCTGTAAGCATTCATAATTCCAGGTTCTATAGGCAAATGTTCGAAGTGGATGGCAGAAAAAAAATCTTCGCCAAAAATGACATTAAGATAATCTGCTGCTATATCTGTATTAAACTTAAATATGGGAATCAGCAGGCTCAATTCATTGTTTATAAATACAACTGTTGCCGGATAAGACTTAGTGAGAATTTTTGAGTCTGAGAATACTACTTCAAAAAGTTTAGAAAAATCAGCAGCTTCATTTTCAGTAAAATTAAATAATTCGAAAGCCGAGATAGTTTTTTTATGTTCGTTTGTATCAATACATGCAATATGGTTCTTACCCACTTCGAGCAGAAGCCTGTCGTGCACGTCTGAAACAGTATCTTCATCCGGACTATAAATACTAAAACTCTTATTAGGCATGAGATATTTTATTGCAAATGCAATTATACTAAAAAATATTTCTGTATCGGTTAATATAATCGGTTAAGCCGGGCAAACGCATCTAAATTAAAAATTCGTGAATCAATAGTTTTTAATCCCGAGGGGATGATAAACTTATAGGGAATTCAATTATTTGCTGTTTTTAAACTTTGAAAGAGTGATAATATCATCCCTTTGGATTATTCCACGTTAGCTAATTCTGTTTTCTATAAAATTATCAGCCTTCCAGGCTTAAAAAATTAAGATGCGTTTGCTCTGTCAGTTAAGCAAAAAACAGGTCGATGTATAAATATTACTGCATTTCTGAAAGCATCTTTTTGCCTTCAGATTTTAGCGCCATGTCATCTGCTGTTCTGGTTGGCAGTTTTACCAGTTGATTAAGTACTGCAATTGCCTGCGCCGGCTTGTGGTCGTATTTATAAGCTTTCGCCAGGTTTAGGTAGTTCGGGACAAAATAGGGTTCGATCGCTTTGCACTTTTCCATATATTGGTAAGCATTCTCAATAGTGGCCTGTTGCATGCCGCCATATAAAACTTTCACTGCAGCTTTTTTTGCCCACGATAAGGTCAACACTTCAAAGTTCCATTTGCCTAAAACGTAATTTGCCTTTCCATGGTTAGGATTTATAGAAAGCGCCTTATCAGCATAAGTTTTAATATCTTTTACATCTTCAACCAGCTTTTTATTTTCTGTATCAATTTCAGTTAATTTGCCCGCCGCCACTGCCCGTACATAATAAGCATCTGCATTGTTCGGGTCTTTAGAAATTGCTTTATCAGCATAATCGCGGGCAAGATCATAATAATTTGTTTTTGCATTTTTATCCCGCTGCCTGGCACCGATGGCCGAACTTAGTTCACTGCTTCTTATCAAAGCCTTTACATTATTAGAGTCTGCTGAAAGTACCTGTTTATATTTGTCTAAAGCGGCCTCTTCTTTTAGTGACCTTTCTAAGTTTGTCGCTTCTTTTAAAAGAGCATCAGTCTGCTGCGAAAAAAGCTGTGCTGAAATCAACATAAAAAGCGGAACAAGTATTTTCTTCATTTAATCTCTTTTTATTTTAAAAGTTACCCGTGCCGAACCCTCAAAGTTTGGTATGGGCGGATGCAATTTAGATATAGAAATTTCTACCGCTGTAACAATTGAAAATTTTGCAATTATTTCACCTGCAATTTCTGTTGCAAGTGTTTCAAGCAGGTGTGCAGGTTTTTGCATTCTTTCTCTGATTATTTCTAATAACGCAGTATAATCAAGTGTATCTTCTATTTTTTTTATTGGTATTTCTATTGGTATATAATGAGTTGTAAGATTTACTTCGAATTGACCTCCAATTATTTCCTCACCTGCATCTAAACCGTGATAGCCAAAAAACTCTACTTTTTGTAAGTCAATTTGCATTTCTGCATTCATAGGCAATTTTTTTTAAAATCAAAAGTTGATAAAACCGATTCAGAAAACTTCTTTTCTCACAGTCCTTTTCGAATTCAAAAAGGAAATCTGTTCTACTACAGTTCACCTTTCATCATTAAATATTTTTCTGCGTCTAATGCAGCCATACAACCACTGCCTGCTGCCGTTATAGCCTGGCGGTAGTGTTTATCCTGTATATCGCCTGCGGCAAAAACACCATCAATATTAGTTTTTGACGTACCGGGAACAGTAAGCAGGTATCCGCTGTCATCCATTTCGAGCCATCCTTTAAATATGTCACTATTCGGTTGATGCCCTATAGCCACAAAAAATGCACTTACCTGAATTTCTGATAACTCATTGGTTGCATGGTTTCTAATTCTTACACCTTCAACTTTATGTTCACCTAAAACTTCATCTGTTGAAGAATTCCAGTAGACCTGTATATTATGTGCTTTTAAGACACGTTCCTGCATGATTTTAGACGCCCGCATTTTTTCGCGTCTCACCAGCATATGCACTTTACTGCAGAGCTTAGATAAATACAATGCTTCTTCTGCCGCAGTATCGCCGCCGCCTACAATTACAACTTCTTTTCCTTTAAAGAAAAATCCATCACACACAGCACAGGCACTTACGCCGTGACCGTTTAAACGTTGCTCACTTTCCAGGCCCAGCCACTTAGCCGATGCCCCCGTGCTTACGATAACAGTATCTGCCAATACCAGCTTATCTTCATCTACCCAAACCTTGTATGGTGGTTCCATAAAATCTACCCTGGTAGCTAACCCATACCTGATATCTGCTCCCATCCGGGAAGCTTGTTTTTCAAAATGTTCCATCATTTCAGGGCCACCAATTCCATCCGGATAACCGGGATAATTTTCAACATCGGTTGTGATGGTTAGCTGGCCGCCCGGTTGAATACCCTGGTACAACACAGGCTTAAGGTTAGCCCTGGCAGCATATATTGCTGCAGTATAACCTGCCGGCCCTGACCCTATTATTAAACATTGAACCTTTTCTGTACTATTTTCCATTCTTTCTCTTTATAATTAAAACTTTAGTATAATTAACCCTAAACCCTTTAAAACAGTTCAAAACAAAAATGTCAATTTTGCAAATCTTTTTTGTTTCGATGCAATTTTGTTATACGATGATGCCAATAGTTTGGCAGTTGCAAGTACCTGAAATAGAAATTTTCCTTTTAGCAGTTTTCAATTTTTGGTAGCATGCCCATTGTTACTTTGGAATTACGATGCTTTTATATTGGTCGGCATACCCGCAAAAAGCGCCTAAAGCGCCGTTGCTTACATTTCCCAGGACTTTTACCGGGCTGGAAAAAGGATTACCAACACTTTGATAAGCAAATTCGAGTGTCCGCCAAAAATCATAGGTTGCTTTATCTATGTTTGCTAATTTTACAGTAACCGTATCACCTCTTTCAAAAAAGCTGTAATTATCATTTTTTGGCGGATCATTACGGTTCATACCCTGGTCAATCTCAAAATCGTAAGTAGTGCCATCAGTTAAATCATCATCAAACACAGAAAGAGCGCCTGGCAAGTATATATCACTATTAACCTTTGTAAAATACCTGATGTAATTTCCATAGCCCTTCGGATCAGTAAACTTTCCCATCAGTACTGCTTTCGTTGTATCGTCGTTGTGAGGAGCCGGTTTCCACCAGATGCTATCAATAGTTTTAGCAACCTGAGGAATAGTGGTAACAGACGTATATTGCTGATTGTTATAGTCTATCAGCAACTTATATGTTTTTCCACTTTCACCAATTATATCAGTCGTACTGTTCAGAGTATCACTGCTGTAGTACGTAAGGTTATAAATGCCTCCTATCAATTGTTTATATTCTTTCAACTCTTTTGTTGAAACGCCATCTGAAACCGTAACTTTTGCATTTGTAACGAGCGAAGCAATAAGCACATCGGGATTTATTTTACTGAAAAAATCAAGAGAAGTACTTAAAAGAATAAAAGGGCGTTGGCCACTTTCAATTTTTCCATCTACAACAAGCAAAGGCTTTTGAGACTCCGGCTGAATAGTTATCGATTTTTCGCAAGCTGAAAAAAAGAACAGGATCAAGAGGGCCGCTAAAAATTTCATGGCGCAAAATTACGCATACTATTTTAATGAATATAATTATTACAATATAGTTTTAATTTCCCCGCTACGTTTTGTAACCAGCAAATGGAAGGCGTGCTTTGACCTATAAAATAAGTTGGCAGTTGCTTTAAGATTAAGATTTTGTGTTACTTTGAAGTTTTTAGTCAATACAAACATTTGCTAAACACAAAAAGTCTTACACGCGCCATTGGAATTATTTACGCACGTTACAAAAAACTTACTTACGTCAATTTTTCTGCTGATACAATAAAAAAACTTACTTCTACTAAAATTGTTATTTTGTTCTGTTTAGCCCACCTTTGTATTCTCCTGTTTCCATTTGTATTTTAAAAATTTGTTCCTTTGCCGATTAGTTTCTTCTTAAAAAAATTTTTGAAGATTATGTTTTAAAAGGATTTATCTGAACAATTATGCAAATTGAAATTTTAAAATCGAAAGTACACAGGGTTGCAGTTACGGAAGCAAACCTGAATTATGTAGGAAGCTTAACATTGGATGAAGACCTGATGGACGCTGCGAATATGATTGAGAATGAAAAGATTACTGTAGTGAATGCAAATAATGGAGAACGACTTGAAACCTATTTAATTAAGGGAAAAAGAGGCTCGGGTATTTGTTGTTTGAACGGGCCTGCTGCACGCAAAGGAATGGCAGGCGATATAGTTGTTGTTATTTCTTATGCATCAATGGATTTTGAAGAAGCAAAGAAGTTCAGGCCTACTATAGTGTTTCCTAAAGAAGGAAATAAGTTGTAAAAAATTAAGGATCGTTAATGAATTTTTTTGAAAGAAATGTTGAAATATTTGCCGGCAAATTTTCGTAAAGTCACGTAAAAAAAAATACTATTTTTATATAATAAAGGAAGCATAAGAAATATGCTGAACAAATTTTAAACGGCCTTGATAACCATGATTAATCTTTCTTCGTGAATTAAACTTTAAGGACTTAAAATTGCACATGCACAAACTTTTCAAATCGGTAAAAAACCTTATATAGTTATGACTAAAAGAGACTCCATAAAACATTTTATTTCCCTTCAAAAGCTGATCGTCATCCTGTTGATTGCCTGTATATCTAAAAATACTTCTGCCCAGATCCGTGTGGTTATAGCAGGTTTAAATCACGACCATGTTCATGGCATATTGAATCAGTACAACAAAGGCCGGGTAAATTTAGTTGGGATAGCTGAACCTAGTAAGCAATTACAGGAAAAATACGCTAAACTTTATCACCTGCCCGATTCATTATTTTTTAATGACCTGAAAAAACTGGTGATGCAGAAAAAACCAGATGCGGTATTGGGATATAATGCAGCAGCAAAGCACCTGGAGATAGTTGAAATATGTGCTCCCCTGGGAATTTCTGTAATGGTAGAAAAGCCTTTGGCAGCTACTTTACCACAGGCAAAGCAGATGGAGTTATTAGCTGATAAATATCATATTAAGGTATTAACCAATTACGAAACCACCTGGTATCCCTCTTACCACGATATTTATAATACGATCAGCAAAGACAGTATTGGCGAGATCAGGAAAATGGTTGTGCATGATGGTCACCAGGGGCCAAAAGAAATTGGCTGCAGCGTAGAATTTTTAAGCTGGCTTACTGACCCGGTGCTTAATGGGGCAGGCGCGTTGAATGATTTTGGCTGCTATGGTGCAGATTTAATGACCTGGCTGATGCAAGGTCATAAACCAGTTGCGGTAACAGCCGTTACCAGGCATTACAAGCCTGATGTTTATCCTAAAGTTGAGGATGACGCCACCATCATTGTTGAATATCCGGAAGCAACAGGCCAGATTGAAGCCTCGTGGAACTGGCCTTTTTCGATCAAAGACCTGGAAGTATTTGGACAAAAAGGATACTTGCATGCTTTTGATAACGAGAATATCACCAGCCGGATGCGGGAGAACATTAAAGGCGCTAAAAAAGCTGCACCGTTAGCGGCGCCTATAAATGATCCGATCATTTATTTGACGGCAGTACTTCAAAATAAAATCCCTGGAACTGATGATCTTTCATCCTTAAAATATAATATGATTGTGATGGAAATATTGGATGCAGCAAAGAGGTCAGCAGTAACCGGTAAGAGAGTTGTCTTATAAATTAATATTAAAACACTTTTTTTAGTTACGCTATTAAACATTTATGAATCAAATTTTATTGAATTCATATATCTATCCTAAATGCCTTAAAAAGTAGTGGCTTGAAGAAAGAATGTTCACGGATGCAAAGACATTATTCTGAACTACCTTACTTTTACAAATGACTTTCTGGCGAAACCTTTTTATTAAAGAAAAGAGCAGTAAACCTCAAACTAACCAATTATCGCTAAAGGACCGGCTTTCTGCCCTGCGCAACCTGCCCCGGTTTTTTAAACTGGTTTGGGAAACCAGCCGGTGGATGACAATAGTGAACGCTGTGCTGAGAGTGATAAAATCTGCTACTCCGCTGGCTATTTTATATGTTGGTAAATTGATTATAGACCAGATCGTTCTGTTAAGCCATAGCAAGGCAGGTCTTTCTTCTCATCATTTGTGGGTACTCGTTGCTGCAGAGTTTGGCCTGGCTATTTTGTCTGATAGTTTAAGCCGGGTCATAACGCTTATGGATAGCTTATTAGGCGATTTGTTTTCCAATCATACTTCTATAAAGATTATGAGCCATGCGGCTATACTCGATCTTGACCAGTTTGAAAATGCTGCCTTTTATGATAAGCTGGAGCGGGCAAGGCAGCAAACCGTTGGCCGGACTATACTGCTTTCACAGGTGCTAAGCCAGGTGCAGGACCTGATAACGATGGCTTTTCTTGCAGCCGGACTGCTGGCATTTAACCCCTGGCTTATCATACTATTGCTGGCAGCCATTATACCTGCCTTTGTGGGAGAAGCATACTTTAACGATAAAACGTATGCGCTTAGCCGAAGGCAAACACCAGAAAGAAGGGAACTGGATTATGTTCGTTTTCTCGGTGCAAGTGATGAAACAGCCAAAGAAGTAAAGATTTTCAATTTATCAGGTTTTATCATCAATCGCTTTCAGCAGTTGTCGGGTCAGTTTTACCGGGAGAATAAGCTGTTGGCCATCAGGCGTTCGGTTTGGGGCACACTGTTAACGATGGTGGGAAGCGCCGGTTATTATGGCGCTTATGTATTTATGATAGCGGAGGCAGTCGGGGGAAAAATATCTATTGGTTCGCTCACTTTTCTTGCAGGCTCCTTCAGGCAGTTGAGAGGTTTGATGGAAGGCATCTTAATTCGCTTTACGAGCGTTTCGCAGGGAGCAGTTTACCTGCAGGATTTCTTTGAGTTTTTCGAGATTAAACCTAAAATTGTTTTGTCGCCACATCCGTTGCCTTTTCCAAAACCGGTAAAGCAAGGTTTTACATTTGACAATGTTGGTTTTAAATATTCGAATTCAGAGCGGTGGGCAAACCGTCATTTGAGTTTTACGCTCCATCCCGGCGAAAAAATTGCGCTTGTAGGTGAGAATGGAGCAGGCAAAACAACACTTGTAAAATTACTCGCCCGTTTGTACGATCCCGTAGAAGGGCGTATTCTGCTCGATGGAATTGACCTGCGGGAGTATGACCTGGATGAATTAAGAATCCAGATAGGTGTTATCTTCCAGGATTATATAAGATACCAGATGAATGTTAACCAGAATATTGCTGTCGGCAATATAAATGAAGTGGCTAATGCAGAACTAATTAAAACTTCTTCAGTACAAAGTATGGCTCATCAGCTTATTGAAAGCTTGCCGGGAAAATATGAGCAGATGTTGGGCAGGCGTTTCAACAATGGGGTTGATCTTTCAGGTGGTGAGTGGCAGAAAATTGCCCTGGCAAGAGCTTATATGAAAGATGCCCAGGTGCTGATATTGGATGAACCCACAGCAGCATTAGACGCACGGGCTGAATATGAAGTATTTCAACGTTTTGCCGAGCTGACAAAAGGAAAATCTGCAGTCTTAATATCACATCGCTTTTCAACAGTTCGCATGGCAGACCGGATATTGGTTCTTGAAAAAGGGCAGTTGATTGAAATAGGGACACATGAAGAATTGCTGGAGAAAGGTGGCAGGTATGCGGAGTTGTTTAAATTGCAGGCGATGGGGTATCAGTAAATGAAGCAACTAAGAATAAATATTTAGGTGAAATATATTTTTTACGTGCCTGGTATTATTTTCAGGGAGTACTTTTATTTGGAGAAATTCCACTTAAAACAACCCCGACAACAGATTTAAATAATATACAACCGACGAGAAATTCCATAGAAAATATTTATGATCAAATTGTAAGTGATTTAACGACGGCTGAACAATTTGGGTTGCCGTGGACAGATGTATCAGGTCGTGTAACACTTGGAGCAGTTAAATCATTACTTGCAGAAGTATATCTTACAATGGCAGGTTTTCCCCTAAATAAGGGTAACGAGTATTATCAGAAATCATACGACAAAGGGATCGGCAATGTTAATAATATACCATCGGTACGTTTGTAATAATAATCAACGGTTAAATTTAAATTATGTGCTATGGTTGCCTCTAAACCAATATCAGATTGGGTAGTGGTTTCCCATGTAATATCTGTATTGCTTAATGTATTTGGAGCATAACCGGTTACAGGTTGTCCTCCAAATGTATATGTACTAGTGTCACGTCACATATACTTTGACGTATAATTTTTTACCTTTGTAGAAAAAAGTATGATAATGTACAAGGTTACACTCAGTCAAAATGAAAGGGATGAATTGATGTCAATAACTAAAGGGGGCAAACATTCGGCAAAAAAAGTAATTCATGCATTAATACTATTGAATTGCGATGAAGGGAAATACTCA